>JAESFH010000053.1_pt1 | contig 149344 bp, 131 predicted proteins | sample 9269381 | NCBI WGS metagenome assembly JAESFH01 (sample SAMN14504062, study PRJNA617094) | algae metagenome | isolation source: Aphanothece sp. CMT-3BRIN-NPC111 and co-occurring heterotrophs from well... | place: USA: Clark Mountains Wilderness, California | collected 2010-04-18
ATCAAACACCAGACCATCCTGGACCGCCGCTTGCGGCACCACGCGCAAGCAGCATAACCTTCAACCCGGTGAGCCAGACCCACTCTTCCCAGAGACCCGCCGCCTGTCTCAAATCATCTGACGACGGGCAGTTCCCGACCACTGCCCCAGGACACTCGCTTAGTTATCGCGATTGCAACCCAAACGCTAGGGATTATCGGTATGAAGCTGGCGGAGGCGATCCAGGAACTTCACGATCGTTGCGCCATATATACCTCCGCCGCGACCGCCTCGCGTCTCCTCGACATGATAGGGTGGACGTCCGGCGCGGATCTCTCGAGGGGAGTCCTGCTGGAGCCCTGCGTCGGCGACGGCGCCATACTTCTCGAAGGGGCACGCCGGCTGATCGCTTCGATGCGGTCGACCAAGCGCGGCCTCAGTAAGGCAGCCCTGCTCCCGCGTATCAAGGGGTTCGAGTTTCACCGGGGAGCCGCTCAAAAAGCGAGACGTAATCTTCGCCGGATGCTCCTCGAAGAGGGCATTGGCTGGAGTGCGGCAAGCGAGCTCGCCTCAAGGTGGGTTCGGGAGCGCGACTTCCTGCTGGAGCGGCCGCTTCGAGCGACACACGTCGCGGCGAACCCACCCTACATTCGGTGGGCCAAGCTTCCCCCGATGCTGGCTACGGCGTATCGCGAAGCCCTACCGGCCGCCGCCGCCAGAGGTGATCTGTCGATCGCATTCCTTCATCGTATGCAGTAATGGGCTCGCGAGGGTGGTGCCATCGCGGCAATCGTAAGCGATCGGTGGATGGACGCCCAATACGGCGACGAGTTCCTGAAGACGACCTACGCTCAAGGGTGGGCAATCGATGTAGTCGACGAGTGCCCTACCGATCCGTTCGTGCGCCAAGTCGGGGTCTACTCGGCCATCGTCCTTCTCAGAAAAGGAACAGGAGGCAAGCACCTCGCGAGTCCGATCAGTCGAGTGCCGGCCCGATCGCTGCATGGCGCGCTCATCGCGAAGTACGGCACGCTGGAAGCCGCAGGGTGTCGCGTTCGGGTCGGCCCCGCGCTAGGTGCGGGAAGGACGTTCATTGTCGAGCCAGACGACCCTATTGACGTAGAGCCGGATCTCATTCGGCCGTTTGTGGAAAAGCGGGATCTAATCGGCGGTGAGGTAGTGGCACCAAGGCTGAGGGTTGTCGTTCCCTACGATCGCAATGGGCGGCTCATCAATCCAACCGATTGGCCTCGGTTCGCGCGCTGGGCCGAAGCGCGCAAGTCTTTGCTGGCGAATAGAAGTCAGTTCCGAAATTCCGAAAGGTACTGGCGCACGATCGATGCTGTCAATTCGCAGTGGCTAGTCACCCCAAAACTGTTACTTCCTGAATTGTGCAACAACCCTCTGGTTACATTAGATCGCACGGACAGCATACCGGCACACTCGATCTATGCAATTTGGTCTGAGGAGTGGCCCATCGAGATTCTTCAACGGGTATTGAGCTCTGGACTCCTTGAGCTCACGGCAAAGGCAGAATCTCCCAAGCTCAAGGCGGGCTGGATGCGCTTTTACAAGCGGTTCATCAAGCGCACGCCACTGCCAAAGTGGTCAGTGCTGACATCAGGAGATCGGGCGAGCCTCGCGACGACTGGAGAAGATTTCGATGACAGCTTCTCACGGCTATTCGGCTTTCGGCCGGGAGCCGCACTGTCGCCATGACCGAGCGGAAGATCTTCTCCGACGTTCCTGACGCGCGGCGTATGCTCATGCGGAGGGTGAAGGGAACAAATACGAAACCGGAATTGGCCGTCCGTCGCGCCCTACACGCCATGGGGTACCGCTTCCGCCTCCATCGCCGCGACCTTCCGGGCCGACCGGACATCGTTCTTCCACGCCACCGGATTGCAATCTTTGTGCATGGGTGCTTTTGGCATCGGCATGCCGGCTGTCGCGGAGCCACAACACCGAAAACAAGAACAGATTTCTGGGCTGCGAAGTTCGATGCGAATATCGCCCGAGATCGAGCGGCCGAGGAGGCGCTGAAAGCGGCAGGGTGGAGGGTTCTGATTATCTGGGAATGCGAGACCAAGGACACGACTGCGCTCAGGACGGCACTGGCGGAACGGCTCGCGCACCTCCGCGATACATGAGCAATGCGCGTACCAATTGGGCAAAGAACGAAGGAAGCGAGCATCCGCGTTCTATCCGAAATCGGATTGTCGACCTGATTAAATCATTATTTTCCTATTTGTGTTGAGCTAAGCCCGCCCGCATCGTCGTTCAAGCCCGGCCTGCGGCTTGCGCGCGCCGGGCCTGCCGGCCCGTCGTGCTCGCCTCGGCCCCCTTCGGGCAAGGGGCTTGATCGCCGCTCCGGCCGGGCTTGTTTGTCTTCCATCGGCTTCGACGCAGAGGAGGGCGTCGAAGCCGCCTCTCATTGAGGGAGAGGGGGCAGGGAGTTGGCATCTGCCATCCATCTCCGCCCGCATCTCGTGGAGCAGGTCATCAAGCTCGGCATCGCCGCTGCGGGGCACGGATGAACGCAGGAGCGCCGGGACAGGCAGCGCTCTCGGCTGCCGCTCAAGCCACGCATACTTGTCCGGCTTCTCGCGCACGTCGCGCAGCATCCCGCTCACCTCGGACCGCTCCCAGAAGTTCGGCACCTCCACGGTGAAGAAGCCGAGATCGCGCGCATCGAGCAGCGCATGCTCGGCGCCCGTCGCCTCCCGGATGTCCTCGACCTGGAGCAGGGGACGCGCCTGCTCGACGAGGTTGTCGCCCGAGCCGTTCACCTGCTGATTGCTGACGTTGAAGCCCCGCACCATCACGCTCGTCTTGCCCGAGCGGTGCTCGATCTCCTTCAAGGTGTCCGTGTCGGGGAGGCCACGATAGAGCGTGTGCGCCACTGCCTTCTTCCACAACCGCGCCGTCTCCTTCCCGTAGCGCGTCTCGATCTGGGCGGCGGCGTTCTGGAACACGCCGAGGAAGTTGATGCCGCCCTGGCGGTAGAGGGTTAGGATCTCGTAGAAGTTCGAGACGTAGAGCTGCCCCCATTCCTCGCCGACGACAAGCGCCTGCAGCGGCCCGTGCACGTCGGCGAAGCGCTCGATCACGGCGGCCGTCATCGCGCCCACGAAGTTGCGGCTGGTCTCCGAACGCGCCGAGCCGATGATGAAGAGGGCCGTGCGCTCGCGCTTCATCCCGGCCGGGTCGAAGGAGTTGGCCTCCGTCACGAGCCGCGCGGCCGAGCCGGGCTGGAAGGCCTGGAGCCGTTCCACCACGGTCGAGGAGTAGGCGTTCCACTGGTCCGTCGAGGCCGTGAGGCTCGCGATCAGCCGGCACATGCCCCATTCCTCTTCCATACGCCTGTCGGCCGCCCACACCATGAGATCGGCGGCGATCTCCTCCGGGTTCCGGCCGAAGAAGTCCCACAGGCCGCCCGGCGTGCAGGGCCAGCGCGGCGACGGGTGGAGGGCTGTCACTTTGTTGTAGAGGGCAAAGGCCGTCCTCACGCCCTGGCCGATCCAGCGATGGGCCGGGTGCGGGTCGATCGGCACGAGATAGCTTGCGGCATCGTAGGCCGCTTCTCCCACGATGGAGCGCAGCTCCGGGCGCGCCGCCACTTCGAGGAGGCGTGTGTTGATGTTGTAGGTCTCGGTCGGGTAGCCGTAGAGCCAGCCGGGATTGAGGAAAAGCACGCGGTAACCTTGGCCAGCCAGCGTCTTCCACGACACCCAGGCGAGTTCCGCGTCCTTCGGGTCTGTGACGATCTTGGACAGGTGCGCCGTGCGCGGCGAGACGAGGTTGACGCCGAGGAAGCGCGTGAGCTTGCCCTTGCCGGCCTGTGCATCGATCGCAACGGGCTCGGTTCCGTCATAGACGAGAGCGGTCCCATTGAAGAAGCCGAGTTCGATCCCGCGCCGCATCGCGGAGCGGGACAAGGTGGCGATCACGCTCACAGCAGCCCCGATCGCTTGAGGCTCTCGGCATCGTTGAGCCGGGCGCGGCCGAGCGCGCCGCTGGGGTTGGCGTCGAGCATGGCCTTGAGCTGGGCGGCGGCGCGGCGTTCCGCCCGCTCACGGGCGATCCGGGCCTCGGCCGCATCCTCCCAGGCGAGGCGCTGCTGGGCGTGGCTCTCCAGCATCCATAAGAACTGATAGATCTCGACGAGCCGGCGCACGCTCATCGCCCCGCCTCCTCGTCGTCCCAGGTCGCATAGCGGAAGGGCTGCGGCTCGGGCCGGGGCGGTGCCGGCAGGCGCTCGGGCGCGGACGGCCGGTGCTCTATGGTCGGAACATGGATGACGGGAGCACCGGTCTTTTCGCTCTCGTCTTCAGCGAAGAGGACCTCGAAGCCGATGGAGCCGCCGACATAGCCGACTGCCAGCATGTAGTGGAACGCGGCCTTCCAATCGACAGGCTCGCCGAAGAACACCGAGCAGAACAGGACGAAGGCGGGCACGAGAACGGCGCCGGCCACGCCCCGCCAGACGAACGCCCGTGCGCCCTCCGGCTCGATCGTCAGCTTGCCCAGCCGCAAGGGCTCGTTCCAGGCGAACAGGCACAGGATCGTGAGGACGAACGAGGCAAAGGCGGCAAGCGCCGCCACGAACACCAGCACGAGATACGCGAGAGCGGCGATGAAACCGAACACGATGGCGACGCCCGTCCACTCGTCATTCTTCTGCGACATGAGGTTTCTCCTGGTGTGAGGAGCTAGGATCCAAGGCCGAGCTTGAGGCCGGTGCCGTGCGAGCGGGCAGGCGTGTCCGGCCGCTGGCCCGAGAGCGTGAGGTAGCGGCCGATCTCCTGGCCCAGGTCGAGAAGCCGCTCGGCCTGGGCGCGGCGCAGCTCCTTGAAGCGCTCCTGCAAGACCGCACGCTGCTGAAGCTGCCTCTCGACAAGGCGCTGGCGTTCTTCTGCCTGGCGCTCCTGCGTGCGCCTGGCCTCGTCCTCGTTCTGCCGGCGCACGGCCTGGTATCGTCCGGTGATGCGGTGCCAGAGCCCGATGAGACCCTTGGGCAGTCGTGCTGCCCGCGCCTTCGTCTCGACCTGCCACTCGGCGGCAAGGCGGTCGTCCAGCTTCGCCCGTGCCTGCCGGTGAAGCTGCGTCATCTCGGCCTTGTAGGCCCCGAGCTTGGCCGATCGCTCCTGGAACTGCTCGCGGGATTCCGCCACATGCCGGCGCAAGGCGGGTGTCATGCGCTCGCCGATCACCTTCAAGGTGGCCTCGACGCCGCGCAGGTCGTCGCCGGCACCAAGCCGCTCGCGCACCTCCTTCGTCCTGAGGTCCAGCATGCGCGGCAGCGAGTAGATCTCGCCCGTATGGTCGAGCACGACGAAGCCGCGCTTGTCGCCGCGTGCCAGGAAGAAGCCGCGCTCCTGGAGCGCCTGCTCGAAGGCTGGGCGGCCGTCCGACGCCTTCCAGCACTCCTGGACGGGCGCCTTGAGCCAGCGCGGGTCCTGCCCCAGGCGCTTGGCCTGCTGCCATTCCGCCAGTGTGAAGCTGGTCGGATCGCGCTGGAGCTTGTTCACCATGCCGCGTGGCATGTGCCAACCATGTTCGAGGTAGAGGTCGCGGCTGATCTCCATGAGCCTGTTCTTGAAGAACGGCAGCGGGCGCGCCGTCATCGTCTCGGCATCGATGCGCGACCAGACGCAATGGGCGTGACGCCGGCCCTCCTTCTCGTGGAACACCACCGCGCGGGGCTGACCCTCCAGCCCGAGCCGGTCCTCGATGCGGGCGAGCGTCGCCTCGAACACCTCGACCGGAACGCTTGCGCCTTCTGGCGGGCTCAGGGCGAGGGAGAACAGGTACTGCCGGCAGCGCGTGCCGAGGCTCACCGCCTCGACCTCCTTGAACGCGCCCCTGAGATCTTCGGCCGCGAAGCCGCGCAGCTCGTGGACGCGCACATGCTCGTTGTCGTCGGTGCGCATGAGGTGGGCGGCGAGATCCCGTCCGCCGCCGCGCTGCGAGCCCTTGAGGATCATGGCGCGTCCTCCGCCTTCATCCCGAGCGCGACGAGAAGGAGGCCGCGAATCGCCCGGACGATCCGCACCGCCCCCAGGAGCTCGGCTTCGGTCTCGGGCGTGACGGGCAGGGCTCCGACATGGGCGAGGCGGGCAAGCTGATTGAGGTTGCTGGAAAGGTGCGAGTTGCCGAGGGCTGCCAGCACCTGGGCCAAGGCCTGCCGGTCCTGGACAGAGAGGCCTGTCCGGCGGTAGCGCAGGGGCGGCGTGGTGCCGAGTACCTTGGCTTTGATGTAGGTGCCCAGCGGCATGCCCTTGGCCTCGTCGAGGAGCCGGGCGCGCTCGGCCTCGCTCAGGCGCAGGGCGAAGGGCGGAGGCCGCTTACGCCTTGGCCGGGCGGCGGCTTGGCCAAAGGCAGGGGCGAGGGGGTCCGGTGTGGCGCTTACGGGCATGGCGGCACCGGGCGATCGGCCGGTGCGCGTTGCTCCAGGATGGTGTTCCAGTCGGCCAGGACCCCAAACAATTCGTTCGAGGTTGCGCCATCAAGGCGCGCCATTTTTCCTTAGCGATTTCAGTAGCGTCAGCTTCGTCTCTCCTCGCAAGGAGACGCAGCAATCGATCCGAGGTAACGACGGCATGGATCGGTTTTCGCGCCGGACCCTAAGCTGACCGCGCTCTGGGTAGTCGGCGAGCTGACCGTGACCAACGATGTTTTGTCCGGCGCGCTCGGCAAGGCCGGCCTTGCCGAGCGCAAAGCGATGATCGACCCTCATCATGATCTGTCGATCAGCCGGCAGGCCAAGGCGCTCGGGATCAGCCGGGGCAGCGTGTACGACCTGCCTCGGCCGGTGCCGCGGCAGACCTGGCGATCATGCGCAGGATGGACGAGCTGCATCTGGAGTTCCCCTTTGCGGGCAGCCGGATGCTGCGGGACCCCCACCCAGGAGGGCACCAGGATCGGCCGCCGGCTTGTCGCGAGCCTGAGAAGCGGATGGGCATTCCTTGACCGGCAGACACCGGACCACGCCTCCGTCACCAGGCTGCCGCATTCCGCAGCAGCTTGAACCCGCAGGGCTCTACTTATCCCAGCGCAAGCTCCTGTTCAGACAAACCGAGCCACCTCTGTCTCGACTGGTACGTCGCTGACCTCGCGTGGAGGGAAGACACGCGGCGGATGAGCAACGGATGGCCGACCCGCTCCATGCTCTCACAGGCGCTCCGGAGGCCGACATCGCGGTACTTGTGCGGCTACTGGCAGGGCAACAAGCCGCCGGACCTGATCTGGGAGGGCGGCCCGGCGGTCCCTGGCTAGGATGCAATCTCCCAGAGGTGCTTCCCTCCGCCGACAGCGCCGACCTGGCGAACCGGCTTGCGCTTCACCAGCGCGCTCAGGGCAGCCGAGACATCCATCACGAAACGGGGAAGCGGCGGGTCGTCGGCCGCTACCCCGTGCTTCAAAGCGCTCCGCCCTGTGGAGTCGGACGATGATAAGGGCTCCCCGGCCTCGCGCAGCGCGTCAAGGATCGCTTCGATTTTGTTGAGACGCTTCAGATCGGGTGGGAGCGGAGGCGCCTGCCTGGGTTCTTTGTGGCCCATGCTCGAAGTCGCATTCTGCGCATGCGCCAGGTCGTAGATTGCGATCACCTGATCGATGTCGGAAACCCGCTTCCTGATGGTCTCGATTCTGAGTGCGAACCTCTCGATTTCACCAAGCAGATCGGCGCGCCTCCTCTTCAGTTCCTCTTCAACGCTTACTTTGCCCTGCTTCGCAAATGGAGCCGGACAATACCGAACAGACGCAGTCACGTCTGCTGGCTTTTTCTACCGTATTCGGTTATTCCATGACACCTAGATTACTTGCTCAGTACTCACATTGCGGCAGTCCATCTCATACTCAAGTTCTACCACCGGAGGCCGGTTGTAGTGCCAAGTTAGGCCGCCGCAAGCCGCGCCGCGCCGCACAATCTCTTCCTCGAAAAACGGGTGCAGATCGTGGACTGTGTAAACCTGTGTCGCTGTGGTGTCCTTCCAGGTCGCGCCAACAGCGCTCAGGCGTCGCTCCATCTCGGCCAGCACATAGCGGGCTTTTTCCTGCAGGCCTTCCGGAGATAAGTCGCCACGGCGCACAATATGATCCTTGTAGTTCGCGAAACCTTCCGGCGCCTCGCCGCTTCCGGCAATCACAAAAGAGGCAGGGGCCCCCTCAGTCACCCTCGTGTAGCTGAAGGCATAAAAGGATGGCTCACTGGGCGGATTGATCGCCGGGCAAACATTGCTCCGTGCGATCGGATTGGTCCCGTCCCGGTAGATGCCCCAGCGCTCGAGCGTGCCCACGTACACTTCGTTGAAGCGCTTGAAACCTTCTTCGGTGAATGGGGCGGGTGAGCGCAGTTCGCAGGCGCAGAACGCAGTCAAGGGTCGGCCGGCCGCCTCAAGCACTTCCCTGATCCGCTCGAAACCCGCAGTCAGCGCCAGCGGTTCCCGAAATCGGACGCGGACGATTTCGTGTCCTTCCAGTGCCGCTACGCCCGCGGAATATTGGAATACACCTGGGATGTAACGGTAACCACCGGCGGTAGAGTCAATCGTATTCAAGCTTCTTCTCCTTGTTCAAGGTTCTCTCGCGCAGCCGTCTGGATGGCATCGACGATGGCGTGGTACCCAGTGCAGCGACAGTAATTACCGGAGATCGCCCGGCGGATCGCTTCCCGGGACGGGTCCGGCGTGGTCTCGAGGAACTCCGCTGCAGTCAGCAACATCCCGGGGGTGCAGAACCCACACTGCAGTGCTGCACGCTCGAAAAACGCATGTTGCAGAGCCTTGATTCGGCCGCTGGCTGTAGCGCCCTCTATAGTCTCGATGCTGCAGCCATCGGCTTGAACGGCCAGCATCAGGCAGCTGCGGATGCAGCGTCCATCGACAACAAGCGTGCACGCCCCGCATACTCCATGCTCGCAGCCGATATGCGTCCCAGTCAGGCCGAGGCCGTGGCGCAGCCAGTCTGCCAACGACAACCGAAGCGGTACCCGCGCGCGCACGCTCGCACCATTCACCGTGCAGGAAATCTCCGCGGTGGGCTCTTCTGGACGTTCATTCATGTCGGGTTTCCTGCGTGTCTGGCCAGCGTCCGTCTAAGCAGAACACCTGCGAGGTGGCGCTTGTATTCAGCCGGGTACTCTCCCGACGAGAGGATCTCCATCTCTGATAGCGCTTCAACGGCGCGCTTTCGGGCGGCCGGGTCAGCCGGCGACCGCCCGAGTAACTCCGCTTCGGCGGCCCGTGCCCTAACGGGTCGGTCAGCAACTCCGAAAAGAACAAGGCGTACGTTCTTGATGATGCCGTCGACCGCTTGAACTCCACTGGCCAAGCCCGCGAGCGCGAAATCGCCATGGCGGCGCGCCACCTCCTCGAACTCGAAGCGCCACCCCGTTTGACTTCTCGGGAAGAAGACCTCGACGATCATCTCATCAGGTGCGAGGGCGGTCTCATATAAGCCGAGGAAGAACTCCGAGGCCATGATGAAGCGCCGCCCGCGGACTGAGGCGGCCGTGATCTCGGCATCAAGGCAGAGAGCGCAAGCGGGAAGCTCCGAGGCAGGATCTGCTAATGCGAGGCTGCCGCATACCGTCCCTCGGTTGCGTATTGCCTGATGAGCAATGAACGGCATGGCCGAGACGAGGAGCGGAAATCCATCGGACCGGACCACATGAGCCAGCAGGTCGGCGTGGCGTACCGTGGCGCCGACCCGTAAACCGGCCTCTTCTTCGACAAGAGCGTTCAGCTCCGGAATACCGTTGATGTCGATGAGGAGCCCGGGCTGTGCGAGCCGCAGGTTGAGCATCGGCACGAGGCTCTGCCCTCCTGCGAGGATCCTGGCGTCGTCCGGCCGCCTAGAGAGGGCGGACAGCACCGCCCCTACGGACGTCGGGCGCACGTATTCAAAGCGAGCAGGCTTCATGCTTCGTCCTTGGCGGGAATGCGTCCCAGAGCGCGAAGCACCAGAGCGGGTGAAATCGGGGTCTCACTGATGGCAGTGCCACATGGTGCGAGCGCATCATTGACAGCATTCAGTACGGCCGCCGCCGCGGCACAGGTGCCAGCCTCCCCTGCCCCTTTGGCGCCAAGCGCCGAGCCGGAGTAAGGCGTTTCCACGTGTCCGATGACGATGTCCGGCATCTCGGCCGCCATGGGCACCAGATAATCAGCTAGGGTGGCGGTGGTGAACTGACCTGCCTCGTCGTAGCGGCACGCCTCCAGCAGCGCCTCACCAATGCCCTGGATCACACCACCGCGAATTTGTTCGTCGACCAGGAGAGGGTTGATGATGCGGCCGCAATCCTCCACGACCCAATGCTTCAGGCAGTTCACCAAACCTGTGTCGAGATCGACCTCAACGAGTGAGGCCTGGATGCCGTTGGTCGGGATCGCGGCGTCGGTGGGACGGCGGTAGTGGTGCGCCACCGTGAGTTGGGGTTCAACGCCAGGCGGGAGTTCGTGGCCCCGAAACAGAACGACCCGAGCGATCTCGCCGAGAGTGAGACGCCGGGCCCCATTCCGATCGATGACAGCCCCATTCCGAATGTCGAGTACGTCCGAGGTAGTCTGCAACAGGGCTCCCGCAGCCTTGAGGATCTCGCCGCGCAACTTTTGACCAGCCGCCCACGCCGCCTCTCCTCCGATTGCCGCCCCTCGCGAGGACCACGCGCCGCCGCCATGCGGCGACTGACGTGTGTCACCGGTCGCGATCGTAACGCGGCCCACATCAAGTCCAACCGCATCGGCAACAATCTGCATCAAGCCCTGTGTGATCCCTTGGCCGATCTCGCAGGCGCTGGCGCTCCCCGCGACGCTGCCATCCGGCTCAAGGGAGAGCACAACAGTGTCCACCGCGGCTACCGGCACATGGGCTCGGCCGTAAGCCTCGGATCCAGAGGCCGTCATCTCCACGAATGCCGCGAACCCGATTCCCAGTGCCCGGCCCTGCTCCCGCGCCGCAGCCACTTCGCCCCGGAGCGTCGGCAGGTCCATGAGGGTGATCATCTTGTCCAGACATGCCTCGTGCGACAGATCGAGCAGCCGCAGGCCAGCAGGATTGGTACAGGGCATATCCTGCGGTCGCAGGTAGTTCCGACGCCTGAATTCGAGCGGGTCGAGATCTAGACGAGCAGCCGCAATGTCGACCAGCCGTTCGGTCACGGTGCAGGCAATAGGATGCCCGACGGAACGGTACTGCCCTGTCAGCGCTTTGTTCTGCAGCGCCACCTCAGCTCGTGCCCGGAGGCTGGAGATCCGGTAGGCTGCTCCGATCGGACGAAGGGCCATGACTGTTTCCATGGTGCTGGATCGCGGAAACACGGAGTAAGCGCCGAGTCCATGCAGATCGCGGACATCGAATGCGGTAATCAAGCCCTGTGCATCGACTGCCATGCGGGCTGTGATCTTGTGCTCGCGCGCATGGATATCGGAGGTCATGCTCTCGATGCGGTCAGCGGCAAATTTTACCGGCCGTCCAGTGAGCCTTGCCGCCGCGCAAACGGCGATCTCATCTGGATAGACATGCATCTTGATGCCGAAGCCTCCCCCGACATCCGGTGCCGTGACCCGCACCCGTGCCATCGGGATATCAAGCAGTTCGGCAATGTGCAGGTGCATCTGATGCGGCATCTGGTGGGAGATGCGCACATCCAGCTGTCCGGAGGATGGCTCATAGGCCGCGAGGACACTCCGCGGCTCCAATGTAACGCCTGTGTGCCGGGTGAAGCTCAGGCTTTCCTCGACCACCAGGGAGGCGGTCGTGAAAGCCTCGTCGACATCCCCCGTGCCGAGCTCGCAGCTCCAAGCGAGATTCGTGCCAAGCTGCGGGTGCACGAGCGGGGCGTCCGGCGCGAGCGCCGTAGCTAGTTCGACGGCCGCGGGGAGCTCCGCGAATTCAACCTCGATCCGTTCTAGTGCGTCCTCGGCAATGGCGCGGGACTCGGCCAGAACGAGAGCAATCGGCTCCCCTTGAAATACCACCCGGCCGTTGGCCAATGGGTGCTGCTGAGGCGATTTCAGGCCCGGGAATACGGCCGAGACCGTTTGCCAGGGTTTGCAGATTGGGGCGAGATCCGCCCAGGTCAGGACCGCCGCAACGCCCGGGAGGCTCAGCGCATCCGCTGTGTCAATGGATTCAATTTCCGCGTGGGCATGCGGGCTGCGCAGGAAGGCAGCATGGAGTTGTCCTGGGAGATTAATGTCGTCTACGTAGGAGCCACGCCCGGCGACGAGGCGTCGCGTGCCCTCGCGCGGCTGTGGCTGACCGATCGCGCGGAAATTGAACATCAGGCAAGCCCCATATAAGCTTCGCGGATGCGTGGATCATCTGAGAGTTCAGATGCCATACCGGAAGCAGTCACGCGGCCGCGATCAAGCACAAAGGCACGGTCGGCAAGTTCAAGGGCGCTCATGACGTCCTGCTCCACGAGTAGGATCGCGACGCCGCCTTCATTGATTGCTCGGAGGCTGTTGGACAGGAGTTCAACCATTCGCGGGGCGAGACCAAGAGACAGTTCGTCAATGAGGAGCAGACGTGGGCGCGCCATTAGGCCCCGGCCCACCGCACACATTTGCTGCTCCCCACCGGACATGGTCCCGGCGTCTTGCTTGCGGCGTTCGGCGAGGATCGGGAAGGTACTATAAACACGTTCAAGGTCAGCATTGATTTCTGCGCGGTCGTCGCGCAGGTACGCACCCATGAGGAGATTATCGCGGACGCTCATGGCGGAGAATAGACGCCGCCCCTCGGGGACATGGGCGATTCCCGCCTGCACGAAATCAGCGGGTCGAGCACCGGTCATGTCTTTGCCGCCAAACCGAATGCTGCCGGCTTTGGTCGGAAGCAGTCCGGAGATGCAGCGCATAAAAGTGCTCTTTCCTGCTCCGTTCGAACCGACAAGGCAGACGATCTCACCCGGGTTTACATCGAGCGTCACGTCCCAGAGCACCTGAACATCACCGTAGCCGGCTTGGAGATTACGGACATCGAGATATGCAGGAGTGCTCATGTTGTCTCTCTAACGGAGGCCGCATATTTCGCGCCCAGGTAGGCTTCGACGACTGTTGGGTCGCGGAGCACTGCACGGGGCTCGCCCTCAGCGATGCGCTTGCCGTGGTGAAGCACCAAGATGCGCTGGGATACGGACAGGACCACTTTCAACAGGTGTTCGATCAGAATGATTGTGACACCCTGCTCCGCGATACGGCGGATCATGGCTAGAGCTTCGTCTACCTCGGTTGAGTTCAATCCGGCATTGACCTCGTCGAGCATCAGCAAGCGGGGTCTCATGGCCAAGCCCTTGGCGAGCTCAAGGCGTTTGCGTTGTGCCAACGTCAAAGTAGCCGCAGGACGGTCGGCCACCTGCGCTAGCCCGGTGAAGCGCAGATGCTCCATGGCCGCAGCATGGGCCTCACGCATGCTCCCTATTTGTCCGGCAAAGAGTGCTCCGGCTGCAACGTTTTCCACGACCGTCATCTTCGGGAACGGCTGGACGATTTGAAACGTGCGGGCGAGGCCCAGTCGCGCAATCTGGTACGGCCTCAGCCGCGTGACGTCCCGTCCGTCGAAGTGGATGCTGCCGCGGGTCGCGGGATGCACCCCGGTGATGATGTTGAGAAGGGTCGTTTTCCCTGCCCCGTTCGGCCCAATCAGACCGAGGATCTCACCAGGTTGGATCGAGAAGGTGACATCATCAACCGCCTTGAGGCCTCCGAAAGCGCGCGACACATTGTTCAAGGATAGGATCGCGCTCATGCGGAGACTCTCTTGGCGGTACGCCAGTTGCGCACCAGAGTGAGCAGCCCGTTGGGCAGGAAGAGCACGAGCAGCACGATAATGATACCAAGTGCTGCAGCGTGGAACGTCAGGAGATTGCGCCAGACCACCTCCTCGAGCAGGAGGAGGACGAATGCACCGATTGCTGGCCCGAAGACGGTGCCAAGCCCTCCAAGCAGCACCATGACAAGCGGCTTCACTGACAGCAGAACGTCGAAGACGTCCGGAGGTTCAATGTAGTTGACCCAGGATGCATAGATCGCACCCGCCACGCCGACGAACACAGCCGACAGCGAAAAAGCGGCCGTCTTATAGGCGTAAGCATTAACGCCAAGAATATTGGCTGCATCTTCATTCTGCTGGATACAGCGCAAACCGAAGCCAAGTTTGCTTGTCTGCACAGAGATGGCGGTCGCTATCGTGATCACGGCCAGCCCCAGCATGGCGTAGTAGAACAACATTGCCTGCCCGCCTATGGACAATCGCAGAAGCGGGAGATTTATGCCCATCCCACCTCCAGTGAGATCCGGCGTCGTGTTGATGATTTCGCGCAATACCTCCGCCACAACGAGACTTGCAATGGCGAAATAGTGCCCGCGCAGGTGCAAAATCGCGCCACCGATGACTGCCGCGAAAAGCAGAGCCGCCAAACCTGCTGCCATCCAGGTGCCGACCATCGGCATGCTGCTCGCCTGAAGCACTGCCGATGTATAAGCGCCAAGACCGAAAAATGCAGCGGTGGCGAAGGACGGATAGCCAGCAAGTCCGCCGATAATATTCCAGGACTGAGCCAGCACCACGTACATTGCCGTGATGGTCGCGATGCGCAGAATGTAATTATCCCCGAACAGCGGTAACGCCGCAAAGGCGCACGTGCCGATGAGGAGAACGAGCCAGTTTCTCATTCGTAGCCCCTCTTGCCGAGGATTCCGCTCGGGCGCACAAATAGGAGAAGAAGCAGAAGGCCGAACGACAGCGTGACCGCGTGCTCAGGCCCGAACCAGAACGCTCCAAGACTCTCGATGACTCCGAGCAAGAGGCCTCCGACAAGCGCCCCAGGCACGCTGCCCAGTCCACCGAGCACGCAGACGACGAATGCCTTTCCGAGGAACATTGAGCTGTTGAGAGGCGAAATCGGATAGACGATTGAGAGCAATGCCCCTGCGGCTCCCGCCATGAGCGCGCCCAGGCCGAACGTGATCGCGTTGATGTGGTTGACTTCGACCCCCATCAGCGCTGCGGCCTCCCGGTCCATGCGCACCGCTACGATTGCCCGCCCAATTCGGCTGTCCCGAAGAAGCCGATACAGGAGGCCAGTGAGGAGGATGGCGAGCACCATTGCCGCTACACGATCGCCTGGGAGAAAGATCGGTCCGAACTCCACTGCCGGCATTGGAGTTGTGAGGTTCACTGTCCGGTAATCTGCCGTGAAGGCGAGAAGCATTGCGTTGTTGAGAAGGAGGTCGAGGCCAAAGGTGAGCGTCAGGGTAATCAGGACGGGTGCCGCAATGACCCTGTTCACGAGGCTGGCTTGGATCGCATATCCGACGCCGTAGAGCAGGCCTCCCGCGATGACCACCGAGACGAATGGGTGGATCCCCGCGTGAACGTATCCGAAGAAGGCTATGTAGGCCCCCAGCACGACAAACGAACCGTGCAACAGATTGATCACATTGAGAACTCCCCAGACCAGGGAGAACCCTACTGCAATGCAAGCGTAGAGCCCGCCAAGAACGATGCCGTTCGCTAGAACTTGGAGATAAATCATCGGAATGGAGGTGCTCTGGGATGGATCTATGTGAGGGAAGAAAGGGGCGAGCAAGTCGCCCCTCAGGTGATGACCAGCGCTAGTTGAACTTAAAGTCAGCTTGCTTGATCGACGACGGATGAATGACGATTGGCTTTCCGCCCTGGATCTGGAAGACCGGCGGCTCGAGAGTGCTGATCTGGCCAGTCGGGCCGAACTTCACTCGCCCGTAGAATGTCTCGGTATCCATCGCGGCAAGAGCGTCGCGAACCTTCTTGGGATCGATCGTACCTGCAGCCTCGATGGCGAGCTGAAGAATGGCGCCGCCAGCCGCCGCGGATGCTTCGGCATAATCCGCCTCACCACCGTACTTCTTCGCCCACATCTCGTTGAAGGCTTCGGTCGTCCCGAATACGTCCTTGCCCTTGTAGCGGACGGCAGGGTGCCACCATGCCGCGCTCGAGACGTTTTCGCTCATCGGGCCGGCAGCCTCGATGAACTCCTTGTACGCTGGACCGGCGATCATGGTGATCACCGGAGCTTTGATGCCCTGATCTGCCATCTGCTTGCGGATCAGGATGAGATCATTGATGTAGCCTGTCGCGAACACCCAGTCGGGTCGGACCGAGCGCATTTGCGTGATGGCCGCGCTGTGATCCATCGCGCCGATCGCGTAACGTTCGAACATGACGACTTCAAGGTTGCGCTTCTTGGCGCCCTTTTCCATTTCCTGTGCAATGGAGAGAGGAAACAGGTCGTTGCGCGCGAGGATAGCGACGCGCTTCACGTTCTTGTTCTTTTCGGAGATGATTGTTGCGAGCGGTTCGGTCAGAGTATCATTTGGCGTAAACGTTCCGAATAGATACTTGTATCCCTGATCGTAAACCTGCTCAGACGATGCTGTCGATGCAATCGTTGGGATCTCGTAGCGCTCAGAGACAGTGCTTGCGGCCTTCGCCGCACCGGATCCGAAGGGCGAGAACAGGAAGTTGACCTTGTCCCCGGTGATGAGCCGCTCCGCGGATTGGACAGCTCTCGGCGTGTTGGATGCATAGTCCACGTAGACAATCTCGACCTTGTAGGTCTTGTCGCCGGCTTTGATGCCGCCCTTGCCGTTGGCGGTTTCGGCCCAGAGGTCATAGCCCCGCTGCTGCTTGATCCCTTCCGGCGATAACGGCCCGGTCAGGGGCAGCGGCGCGCCGATTCGAATGACGTCTTGAGCGTAAGACGCACTGCCGCCTGCCAACAACGCTGCCGCAACAAGTACACCTGATAACTTCCTGAAAGCCATGGTTCTGTACTCCCTCGTTTATACCGCGGCGGTATCATCCCAACTTCCGGGTTGCTGCAAATCAATCTCTAAAACAACATATTCCGATTTCATCGATGAACTGCTCAGATGACCAGTACCGAGGAGCGTGATCGAATTTCATAGAGCAGGCTGTAGGCAGTTGACGCAGAAGTTTTCGGGTTGCCGCTTGCGCGCCCTGCCATGACGACGCTCATGCTGCCAATCTCGCTCTCCACCTCGACGATGCCTGTGTTGCCCAAAGCGGAAGGGTCGGCGACAAGTCGCACCATCGTTCGTTCGAAGCCGAGACCGGCGAGCGCGACGGTGGCCGCCAAATTCGCGTTCTTAGGATATTTGAGGGCAGCCTCACGAGCGCTCCCCTCAAAGAAGACGGTTGGGCTCTCCAAGGCGTCTAGATCAAGAATCTGTTCGGCAGGCGTGCCGCGCCAGGCGATGGGAGGTTTTGTGGATGTGTATGCTACCTTGTTGAGGCCCGCGAGCTTCAGCGCGCCGAGTCCGTCGAGGCCGGCGATTGCCCCTGCCGGCACGAGCAGTTGTGCGGGCGGAGCGGAAACCTCCACAAGGTGTTCCAGGAAATCGGGCTTGGCGAGAGCCCCCGTCGAGATGATCATGAGGCACGTTCCCGACCCGAGCACTTCCGGCGCATAGCTGCGGACGGCGTCCTGTCCAGCACATTCCACGACAAGGGCCGGCGTGAGGGCCAAGAGGTCAGGCAAGGTGGTAACGACCTGGACCGTCTCCGGCAGGGCCTTCCGGGCTTGGTCGAAGTGGCTTGAACGAACAAGCACGCCAGCGAGACTGGGCCCGTTGCCTAGATCGAGGAGGCTCGCAGCAACCGCCTGCCCAATTGCTCCGAACCCGATGATGGCGATCCGTCCAGAGTCTCTGATCATATAGCCCCGAGCTCCAATTCGAGGCATGGTACCTCTCGCCCGCGTTCGCACAAGATGCCATTCTGCAGCGCGATGTTGCCATTTTGCGAACGGTCGGGACCTGCATCATGTCTCAGATTCAGATCCGGTATTTCATCGAGGTTGCTCGGACAGGTTCAGTCCGCGAGGCCGGCGAGCGGCTCAATGTTGCCTCGTCGGCCGTGAGCCGGCAGATCCAGAATTTAGAAAATCAACTCGGCATGGAGCTGTTCGAGCGGCGCCCGCGCGGTATGGTGTTGACCGCCGCCGGCGAGATCTATCTGAACTATGCCCGGACCGCCTCGCTTGAGAGTGATCGGGTCCGCTCGGAGTTGGAAGCCCTCCGTGGGCTGCGGCGCGGCACCATTCGGGTCCACACGGTTGAGGGCATTGTCGCGGATGCGCTGACCAATGCAGTGGCAGTGTTCCGTGTCAGACATCCAGGCATCGCCTTCAAGCTTATAGCCACGGGCACGAGTGAGGTGATTGCGGCCGTGTGCGCTGGCCAAGTAGATATCGGCGTCTCGTTCAATGCGCAGCCACACCCGCTTGTACATTTCGTCCGTCGAGTGCGTGATCCCGTGGTAGCAGTCCTCCACCCGAAGCATCCACTCGCACAGTTGAGGCAGGTCTCGTTTTCCGAACTCCTGTCCTTCCCGATCGGCCTGCCGGAAGTTGGCTTCGGCATCCGCCGCCTCATTGACGACCAGTGTCGCAGGCTGGGTGTTTCGATCGAGGCGGCGCTCGAGACCAACTCAATTGAGGCCTTGCGCGGCTTCGCTCGCTCCGGTGCAGGGGTCTCGATCCTGCCGCCCTTTGCGATCCGGCGCGAAGTCAGTCTCAATCTAGTTAAAACAGTCCTGATCAGCGATCCAGCACTGAAGCATGCGTCCATCGATATCAGTGTTCTGGCCGGACGCCGGTTACCCAGCGCCGTGAATGCATTTGTGTCGGTCCTGGAGCAGGAGCTGATGAGTCAGCGCGGGACCCTGGAAGAACTTTGAAGTAGCCTAGGAACTCGCAAAAAAGCTGTGAGGCCTGAGCGTCGGCGCGAGCTTGTCGCGCACGTTCAGGCCCATCACGGCGTCAACCACAGGCGCAGCTGCGGTGCTCTGGCTTCGAGCGCTCGTCGTTCCGCTATCGGTCGACCAGATCCGATCAGACGCCTCTGCGCATGCGGATCCGCGACTTGGCTCGGACGCGCGTCCGATACGGCTATTTCCGCATCTACATCCTTCTGTGTCGGGAGGGCTGGAGGGTGAACCACAAGCGGGTCCACCGGCTGTACCGAGAAGAGGGGCTGAGCCTCAGGCTCAAGCGTCCCCGCCGCCACGTCAGCGCGGTACACCGGGAGCAGCGACCTTCCGCAGCGGCTCCCAATGAAGTGTGGTCGATGGACTTTATGTCGGACGCGCTGTTCGACGGCCGCCGGCTTCGTGCCTTGACGGTTGTCGACACCTTTACGCGGGAGGTCTTGGCGATCGAGGTCGACCCGGGCATCACGGGTGCGCAGGTGGTCGCCGCTGTCGGGCAGCGTGCTCTCACACGCGGGGTGCCCAGAACCATCCGGGTCGACACCGGTCCCGAGTTCGTCTCGAAGGCACTCGACTGTTGGGCTTACGGGACCGGGGTGGCGCTCGACTTCTCTCGGCCGGGTAAGCCGACCGGCAACGCGTACGTGGAGTCGTTCAACGGGCGCTTTCGAGATGAAGGTCTCAACGCCCATTGGTTCTTGTCTCTGGTCGACGCCAGGAGCAAGATCGAGGCGTGGCAGCGACAGTACAATGGGAGCCGTCCTCACACTGTTCTGGGGTGGCAAACGCCCCAGGAACTCGCCGTGGCGGTAGCTTGGAAGGCTGCCGAATGATGCCCGGAGGCTCACTCTCCAGTCGGATCTGAAACCGGGGACCGTCAAAAAACGGAGAACTCGCACTCAGGCCGGAGGAGAAAAATGCGCGGGCCCGTTTGCGCGACCATGGAGAGAAGGCGGCGGCGCCTTCTTCGGCATCGGGCAGCAAGCTCACCTCCCAGGCATGACGATCACACTTGAGGGCGAGGGCATCTTAAGCGAAAAAGCCCCTCCCCACGCGAGGAGCTGCCGATGAGCACGTGGAAGCAATACGGCTACTACTGGGTGAAGTTCAAACGTGACAACCGCTGGGTCGTCGCCCAGTGGGCCGACAATACTTGGTACGTTATCGCATCCAATGCAATGTTTGATGACGAGGATCTGGAGGTCATCGGGGACCTGATTTCGGAACCGCAGGACGATGAGCGGACCGCGTAGGCTCGGTAGGATGTACGGATGCCTGAAGATGGCAGACGCCGGCGAGATAGTTGTCCATGTCAGGCACATGTGTGCCGACGGACCCTGCGAGCATGTGGGGATGCTCGGAAACTCGGAACGGTGGGGAGCATCCGAGCAGGCGAAGTGGGATGGAATAACACGATCGCCAGCACGATGCTGACGACGCCGCGAGGCCGACAGCGCCTGATCGGTCAACCGGACTTCGCAGACTAGGTGGGCCGGCAACTCTGAAAGAACGAGACTCGTTCATAGCCTCTCAGGCGAAGCGCCGAAGCCTGCTGGACACACGACTCGCGGGCTTTCCTCGCGCAAGCCTCCACATGGGACGCGAGAGCGGCGCCTGTTAGGCCTTGGGCTGAGCCACTTTGCCTGCAAGCGATCTTAAACCGCCCTTCAGGTGCATTACCGCCCGAAGGCGGGGACTGAGCGAGTGCTAACGTTGGAGACAGTGTCAGAATTGCTGCCGCACCGAGGGTTGGTAAGCGCATGAAATACTCCACCGACGAGCGATTTCAACTTTGTTCGAACGCATGTTCAGGCTACTGCGGTGAGGCAGCGGCCACGCAAATTCTGCATGTGTTCGCTCAAAATGTCTGTTCACCCACACGGGTAGAGATCGATTACTATTTAGAGCTAGAAATTTTATTGGACTATAGACTGGATTCGGGATGCTTGCAGCCTCAAGGCTGATGAAACCTAAAGCGGCCCGGTAAGCCCGATCGGGCGTGAGGCCCTATGGCCTTGGTCGATGCTTCGTCCCCTGCCCTCCCTGCATCCGCCGAGCTGGAGCCAGTGGCTCACCCGTAGCGGGAGGCATTCGCTCGCCATGACGCATCAATGGAAAACTCGCCACATATGATTTTGTGGCTATCGAGGATTGACAGCAGAACTCTGGAACCTCACCGGTGCACGGCCCCACGTGCGCATGCCGTATGCTCCAGACTCCCTTTGCTCCGGCTCCCTTCTGTAGCTTTGCGGTGGGAGCTTCCGACAGCAGGCCTCGGTTCGGACTGCCGGGGTCGCCACTCTTTTCAGGAAATCAGCCGGGTTATCGTGCCGGGATCCCGCGTCCCAGCGGGGCGAACTGAGACGCGTCTGGCAAGCTGAGTCGAGGCTGCCGCGACAAGGAGCAAGGCCTTCCGCAAGCCTTTTGGTTCCACGGCTGTAACGAGTTCAAAACTCGTAGGAGATTTTGAACTTGGCACCCCACAGCGACTAAGGCGGACGACAGTGCACCCGACTGGGGGGATGCGGGCGCCCTGTCGTCCTGACCACCGCCCTGGGACATCCCCATCCCAAGACAATGGCTGAGGTCAACGTAGAACGGGGTGGTTAATGCGCGGTTGCGCGGGTCGGCAAAAGGCCCCGCGGTATCGGACCTGCCCAACGCTCCCGCGGCTCCACAGGGGGAGAACGCATGGAACCGAAACGAGGGGTGCCAGCGGTCCTCCATACGCCACGGAACGCGCATGCGCCGCGCAGCCTCATGAGGGTGCGTGGGAGCGCTTCCGGCGCATATCCTCAATGTGCCCGCCCGGCAAAGCGGCGCGGAGTGCTTGAGCGAGTTCTGCTTTGCGGAAGGGCTTTCGTAGGAGCCGGACTTTAGGGCTCAGGGTGCCCCGGTCCGACAGGACCGTATCGGGGTAGCCCGACATGTACAGCACCGGCACGCCCGGGTAACGCTCGTGGACCTGCTCGGCGAGCTCGCGGCCATTCATCCCGCCCGGCAGGATGACGTCGGTGAGCAGCAGGTCGGGAGCCAGACCCTGGTCTATCTCCGCGAGAGCTGAGGCGCCATCCGGAGCGGCCGACACCGTGTAGCCGAGTTTCTCCAGCGTGGTCGCGAGGAAGTGGCGGAAGGCAGGCTCGTCCTCCACGATGAGGACGGTCTCGGCGGCGGCATGGGGAACGGATTCGATCGCGCCGTTGTCGGCTCGAGCCGCCTGCCCCTCTGCCACAGGCAGATATAGGCTGATGGTGGTGCCGACCCCGGGCTCGCTATAAACCTCGATATGCCCCCCTGACTGCTTGGCGAAGCCATAGACCATGGACAGACCAAGCCCGGTGCCCCTGCCGACCTCCTTGGTGGTGAAGAACGGCTCGAACACCCGAGCCACGACCTCGGGCGGCATGCCCGTTCCGGTGTCCGTCACGGCCACGCGGATGTAGGAGCCGGGGGCTAAACGGCCCGCGAACTCCTCCCCATCCACGGTGACGGCCTTGGTCTCCAGCAGGAGACGCCCGCCCTTCGGCATGGCATCGCGGGCATTCACCGCCAGATTCAGGAGAGCCGCTTCGAGCTGAGCATGATCCACAATCGCTTTGGGCAGGGTAGGTTCAAGGTCGGTTCCGATCTCCACCTGCTCGCCCAGGGACCGCGCCAGCAGCGTGGTCAGATTGGTGATGACCTCGTTGATGTTGAGCGGCTCCGGAGCAAGCTCTTGCTTGCGCGAGAACGCCAGGAGTTGGTGCGTCAGACGGGCGCCACGCTCCGCAGTTTCAACGATCAGCTCCGCCGCCTGCTTCAGGTCCGTATCGTGATCCAGCTCCTCCGCGATCAGCTCCGCATGGCCGAGGATGAGACCGAGCAGGTTGTTGAAGTCGTGAGCGATGCCCCCGGTGAGCTGGCCGACCGCTTCCATCTTCTGCGACTGGCGCAATTGGGCCTCGACGGCCCTCTCCTGTGTCACATCCTTGATGATGGTCAGGGAGCCGATCATCTGCCCCTGCTCGTCGCGCAGGGGCGATAACCACAGGTTCACGTCGACCTGTGTCCCGTCCTTCCGGAGCAGGCGACGTTCCACCCCGTTGTACGTCTCACCTCTGCGCAGCCCCTCACGCGCGGCATAGAATCCGCTCATTCCTTCGGGAGGCACATGCGGCGGCGGGCCGCCGATTGCCTCCTCGGCCGTGAAGCCAAAGGTCCTCTCCGCGGCGGGATTCCAGAGGGTCACCTTGCCGTCGATATCGAACGCCGTAATCGGGAGAGGTGCCGACATGACGAGCGTATTCAGGCGCTGGAGCGATTGAGCCAGCGTGCTGTTGACGCCTCGCAGCTCGTCCCCCTTCGAGAGAAGATTGAGGTAGAGTTCACGCAGGGAGTGGTACAGCCCGCTGATCTCCGTAAACGTGAAGTATCTCCCGATCTGAAGCTTCGTGTCATCGCCGATCCGCAGCCGGTCTGCGGCTGCCGTGGTGCTCCGCAGAGGGCGGGCAATCAGGTCTGCCGTGAACGCGCCGAGCAGAACGAAGAAAAGCCCGATGACGCCTCCCCAAAGGAGAACCTCCCGCTGGAGGTCCCTCACGGGCTGAAGAGCTGCGTCGATGTCCTGTGCGACCACGATGCGCCAGCCGAGATCTGGAAACGACCGGTCGCCCCGGCTTTGGCTGACGGCTAGGAATTGATCACCATAGGCCCCGCCGGATCCCGACGCGTGCGTGGAGGAGGTCAGGAGCGATTGCGGGATCCGGAACGTTCCTCCTTGTGTCCCAGAGCCCAGCAGGACAGTGTTATCCCGCCCAACCACAAGGATATCGGCCCCTGGTGTGTGGGAGGCTGAGAGAAGCTCATCCCGGATCTCCTCGGCCCAGGCCCAGTTCACGTGCGACCCGATCACGCCGACAACGGTGCCGTCTGGAGCATGAACGGGAGCCGCCACGTCCACGAAGCGGGCGGGCTCTCCCGACCGCATCGGAACATGCTTGGCCAAGAGCAGAGCCTCGTGGACGTCCCCGACATAGGCTCCCTTGAGGCCACCCTGGAACCAGGGTCGGGCAGAGACATTCGTGCCCTCCAGCACGCTGTCCGTGCTCGCGATAACTGTGCCTGCCAGATCGACAAAGCCGATCCAGGCGTGGTCCGGGTTGGCAGCTTTGATTTGGTCAAGGCTGGCTCGCCGAACCTCCCTCGGCGTGGCGGCATCACCCATCAGGGGATTGGCGGCTGCAAATCGAATATCGGCGAAGCGCTCGTGCAAGCCCTGGTCAAGCTTGCTGCGGACGACAAACGCCATGGTCTGAAAATCCTGGACGATGTCTGCGCGCAGCCGGGCGCCAACCATCCGTTCCACGAGGACGGACAGGAGCAGCGTCAGAAGCAGGGCCGAGAGGCCGAACGTGAACCCGACAACGGTCCGCAGCGACAAGGAGAAGGGTCTGCTTTGCCTTCGCTGGCCGGGCATGGGGCCCTCCACAATCGATTCCGCCGTCACAATAAGCCATTCCGGGCGGCTTGCCCCCGGCGAGGATGGGTGGAAAGTCGCAGTCGCATCCGCCTGTACTTCACAAATGCCGGTCGATAGTCCCTGATGCGGAGTTAACAACTTATGAGGCGTTCTCACCTATTAGGCTACTCAGCCTAGTTCCGCAGGGGCAAGTGGACGGTTGAAGTTTCCAGGTGACTGCGGAATTCTTCGGTGTGGAACTCGACAGAGGCCCCAAAGGCTGTCCTTCTCGCGGGCCGTTTCGGTAACTCGACTGGCGCGCTACCCACAGCCATCGCGGCTCGGTCCTCGCAGTCCGTGAGCGCGGCGGAACGTCGTCGCGACAAGCTTTCGACAATCCTCCCCACCCTACCGCATCCGGGCCGCTTCCGTGGCCCTGAGCCGCAACCCTGCTCGCCGTCAGACGCGCGGGTGCCCCGGCTTCCCTTCACGGCGGCCGCTCTTCCTCAGAACAAGGTGACAAGACTCGGCGAAGGGCGCACTCTCCCCTCTTCCAGGGCTCGCTCCTACGGGTCGCACGCGGGCTCTGTCGCGAGCGAATGGAGGCTTCCATGAAGCGCATTCTGGTGATCTCTGCAGCCCTTCTCGCAACCGGCCTTTACCTGATGCCGGACGACGCCTCCGCCCGGCCAGGCGGCCGTGGTGGCGGTGGTGGCTTTAGCGACGGACGCGGGGGCTTCGGAGGCGGAGGTGGCTTTGGGGGTCATATCGCGGGCGGTGGCGGAGGTGCCCGTCTCGCCTTGGGTGGAGGCGGCATCGGCGGCCGTGTCGGAGGCTGGGGTGACGGCCGAGGCGGCCGCCTTGCCGTCGGGGCCGTCCGGGGCGGCGGCATGGGCGCGGCAGCCATCGAACGGGGCAGGCCGGGCGCTTTTCGCACAGCAGCCTTTGATCGAGGCGACGCAGGAGTTTTCCGCGCGGCAGCCGTCGATCAGGGCTTGCGAGGAGATCGGCCGCGCATCGGCCGCATGGACCGAGGCTGGGACGATGGTCGTGTCGGCCGTGTCGATCGCTGGCGGGACGGCGGCCGTGTCGACCGCCGGCCTTGGCGGAGGCACTTCCGCTACGGCTTCTACAGCCCCTGGTACGGGAGCTATCCCTACTGGGGGATTGGGACCGGGTACATCGCCGGTGCTGCCTACCCCTATTATGACGATCCCTACTATGACGATGACCTGGCTTACGACGAACCGGAATGCGTCGAAATACGCCGGCGTGTCTGGACCGGCCGGGAATGGCGCGTCCGCGTGGTGACGCAGTGCTCGTGAACCGCTGCCATTATCGGGCCTAAGATTGACGCCGATAAAAACGCGGTACCAACAGTGTAGTAAGCAAACTCAGGAGGCGCTCTCAGGAGCGCCTTTTTCTTGGTGCGGCCACGGCCGATCCCGCAGGCTGAGTGACGCGGGAGAGCACCCGCGGCCGTCGCGAGCAGTGCCGGGAGATCACACGGCAGTCACAGGCTGAAATTGACATCGGCCCGGGAGTGGTCATCACCACTCCCGGTCCGTGCTCGCCACCTAGCCCCTGATGCGCTGGACCGGCGTGATCGTCACGCCGGCTCCGGAACCCGCGCGGGCGGCCTTGCCGTGGTCCCGCAGCCGCAACCCTGGCCCGTGGTCTCTTTCGCTTTGGCGTCGGCCGCGCAGCACGCGTCTGCCTCGACCGGTGCCGATGCACCGCAGCAGCTCGCCGCCTCGACCGGTGCCGATTCACCGCAGCAGCTTGCCGCGGCGGCGCCCTCGATCACGACCCCGCCGGGAACCGAGGAACAGACGCCGGTTTCCGGGAGCACGAGCTGCACGGCATCGGCGGCCGCCAGGTCGCCGGCCAGCGCCGCGACCACCGAGCGCGCTTGTTCGTAGCCGGTGAGCATCAGGAAGGTGGGGGCCCGGCCGTAGCTCTTGACCCCGATCGTGTAGAAGCCCGGCTCCGGATGCGCGAGCTCACGGTGCCCGTGCGGCTTCACCGAGCCGCAGGAATGCAGGTTCGGATCGATCAAGGGGCCAAGCACCTTGGAGCTCTCGATCCACGGATCGAGGTCGAGCCGCAGCTCGCGGGTCAGGGCGAGGTCGGGCCGCTGGCCGGTCGCCACAACGATCCGATCGACGGGGCCGAGTTCCAGCCCTCCTGCGGCCGTCTCGCCCGCCAGCATCACGCGAGCCCCGGCGGTGCGCACCGCATGGGCCGAGAACCCGGCCACGAGGCGGACCCGGCCTGCATCCACGAGCGCCTTGAGGCTGGCCCCCAGTTCGCCCCGCGCCGGGAGCTGATCGGCCCGGCCACCGCCATAGACCCGCATCAGGTTGGTGCTGCGGGTGACCCATGTGATCGCGGTACCGGGGGACTCGTCCGCGAGATGCGCGAGGTCGATGATGACGTTCGCGGCCGAGTGCCCGGCTCCGACCACCAGGACCGACTGTCCGGCATAGCGGGCGCGGTCGCGGCCGCGTACATCCGGAACCCCGTAGGCGATGCGCTCCGAATGCTCCGCCTCGCCCTCGGCCTGTACTCCGCCTGCACCGAGCGGGTTGGGATTGGTCCAGGTGCCCGAGGCATCGATCACGGCGCGCGCCAGCACGCGGCGGGTGCGGCCGTCCGGCCCTTCGAGGCAGAGCATGAAGGGCTTGGCGGCCCGATCCCGGCTCGTCACCTTGTCGGCGCCCTTCCGGCTGATCGCCACCACACGGGTGCGGGTTTCGAGCACGGCCGCGATCTCCGGAGTGTCCGCAAGCGGCCTCAGATAGCGCTCAAAGAGGCTGGCGCCGGTCGGGAAGGTGTCGGCACAGGGAGCCTTCCAGCCGTGGCGCTCGAGCAGCGCCCGCGCGGCCTCGTCGACATTGTAGACCCACGGGGAGAACAGCCGGACGTGACCCCAGTCGCGGACATTCGCGCCGGCCGTCTCGCCGGCTTCGTAGAGCTTCACGGGAAGCCCGCGCGCGAGGAGGTGAGCCGCCGCCGCAAGCCCGACCGGGCCGGCGCCGATGACGGCAACAGGAAGCTCCCCAGACGAAGCCCGGGTCTGCATGAGTTGATCGGTGGCGTGTGTTTGCATCGTCATAGTCCTCTTCAAGAGTTGAGCTTTGCCCCGGATGCCCGGGGCGGATCATCGAGAAAGACATCCCTGATCACTCGACGGTCGTACTTCGCGAGTTCCCGGATGTGCCGCTGGGCCTTGCGGTAGTACTGCGCGTGGAGAGCCGCTTCGAACCGGTTGATCAGGCTCCTCATCCAGGCGATGAGGCGGTACCCAGGCAGTGTGCCGTCGAACGGCTGCATGTGACAGCACTCTCTTCCCGATTGCAGCATTGGCCACTCCCTTCATGTTCCGTCGGGTCGGAGCTTTCACACCATATTTCCGGAATAATGGAACTAGCAGGCAAATGAAGCCGGCTCACGCCACCTTCGCCTCGCTCTCCGATGGACAGCCCGTGTCGGCGCAGCACTCGTCCGCGAGAAACCCCAGCAGGTCCCTCATGACCGGATAGCTCGCCCGGCAGATTAGGGTGGTGGCCTGCCGCTCCTGCGTCACGAGGCCGGTCAGGATGAGCCGGTGCAGGTGATGCGAGAGCGTCGAGGCCGGAATGTCGAGTTTCTCCTGGATGCGGCCGACGGGACACCCGGCTTCGCCGGCCCGTACCAAGGTCCGGTAGACCTGGAGCCGGGTTGCGTTGCCAAGGGCTTCGAGCTGCTTCGCTGCTTGTTCGATATCCATAGAAATAGCGTGCTCCAGTCGCCGGGTAATGTCAACCATATTTTCGATGAAACTCGAAATATCGGTTGGACACCGCTCGTCGGCGCGACCGATCCGGCCGAAGCCGGCTGCCGCGGCACCACGGCGGGCGCGCCGTGGCGGCTCAGATACGCCCGGGGCGCGCTCTTGATAGTTCGTCCAGCTTCATGGTCAGGTACGTGAATTCTGACCGGAGTTTCGACATGAGAATGAGACCGTGGTGTGCACTCGCTTTGGCGCTGAGTCTCTCCAGCGGCGCCTCGGCGGGCGATTACCAGAGCTCTCGGGCGCAGGATGCCCCTTTCGCATTCACATCCATGTTCGGCGGGACCTTCAATAAGGGCTCTTCCCTGATGCGGGAGACGATCCTCCTGAACGATCCGGACAGCCCGGTGCAGATCACGAAGACGCAGACACGGTTCGAGCTCGTCAAATCCAACTTCGATTTTGTTTCTGCCAATGAGTTCGACACGAAGAAACCGATTGCTGCCGTTTCGATCCACCACGTCGTGTTCGACGTGTTCGGACGTCAGATGGACAACCTGTCCGCCATCGATGTGTCCGATCGGGATGTCGGCAGATACGCCAAGGAGGGTCGGTGGAGGTCGCTCGGAGACTACGTGCCGGCCCTGTTGACCACGGTTACGTATGTGGGGCGGGTCCGGTTGAGCGACGGAACGCAATGGGTTTTCGACGAAGACAGGTTGCTCGCGGCCTTGCGCCGGCTGCAGCTGGAGCCGGTCATTGGAGACAGCACGAGATCCGAAGCGTCGCTTCCCCAGTGACTCATCGGCGAGACCCTCTTCGCAGTCAGGTTCCGAGCAGGGAGCTGCATCCCCCCGGCCCTTCCCTACGCGTTGAGGAGCTGACGGCCGGCTGCGGGGTCCAGGTCCCGCCCGGGCCTCACGGTTTTCCAAGCGCCCGCAGGACGGCTTCACGCCCTGCCGGCGGGCGCGGAATATAACGTAGCGCCTCTTTGACCTCCCTGACGCGCTCTGCGTTGTCGAGCGCCCTGCTCCCGTCGCTGTTAAAGAAGCTGTTCTCGAACCCGACACGGCAATGGCCGCCGAGCGCCGCCGCGGCGACGAGCGCAGGCGTCTCGGCCTTGCCGAAGGCACAGACCCACCAATCAGTCCGTTGCGCGATGTCGCTAACGCGCAGACGCGCGATCAGAGGGACGATCTCGGCGGGGTGGCTTTCCTGGTCGGCCGCATAGCGGCCGAGCGGGAACATGAGGGAGTACCGTTCCCCGGGAATGACCCCCCGCTCGATCAGCCCGAGCGTCCAGTCGAACTCCTCGGGCGAGTAGACGATGTGCTGGACCGCAATCCTTTGAGCCAGCGCCCAGCCATAGAGGTCGCGCGCTGCCGCTTCCGCGCTCGGATCGGGGATCAGTTCCTTGACCGCGATGCTGACCGTCTCGGGCTGCACCTGGCGCACCACGTCGGCCTGCTCGGCCGGGCTGAAACGCCCCACCGCCTCCGTGGTGATCTGAACCACGAAATCCGGGCCGGCCGCACGGCGCACCGCATCCGTGGCCTCGCGATAACGCCCGGCGTCGAGCACATGGCGGCCGGCCTCGTCGCGGACGTGCATGTGGATCGCCTGCGCGCCGGCAGCCCGGCAGGCTGCCGCCTCCCGGGCCAGGGCCTCCGCGGTGACCGGCAGATTCTCGTGGTCGGCCGTTCCCTTGCGGGCCCCGTTCGGGGCCACCATGATCGCGAGTTTGTTCATTCGCCTCCCCTGCTCCGAATGGCACCCGGGCGGAGACTGCGCTCCGCCGGCCGCACGGGTTGCGGGTCCACCCCGGCCGGCTTATTCCGCCGTCCACCCGCCGTCGACCAAGAGCGAAGCTCCGGTGACGAGCCGCGAGGCGTCGGAGGCCAGGAACAGGATCGGGCCCATGAGATCCTCGATCTCGCCCAACCGTCCGAGCTTGATCTTGCCGAGCACCCAGTCGCGGAATGACGCGTCCTCGAAATAGGGACGCGTCATGTCGGTGACGATGAAAGTGGGGCACACGGTGTTGACGCGGATGCCCGATCCCCCGAGCTCGACGGCCATGGCCTTGGTCATGCCCTCGATCGCATGCTTCGACGCGCAGTACACGGTGCGCCCGGAACTGCCCACGTGACCCATCTGGGACGACATATTGATAACGGAACCCTGGATCCCCGCAGCCAGCATCCCGCGCACCACGGCGCGGGCGACAAAATAGGCCGAGCGGACGTTCAGATCCATGATGGCGTCGAAATCCGCGACCGGTGTGTCGACCATCAATTTCGGGCGGTTCGTGCCTGCGTTGTTGACGAGAACATGGAACGGCCCCTCGCGGGAGATCCGGTCGTCGACGGCGTCCACCTCGGTGACGTCGAGCTGGAGCGTCGAGGCGGACCAGCCTGTCTCGCGCATGGCAGCGGCGGCTGCCTCGATTTCAGCCCTCGAGCGGGCGGCGAGCACCACGTGGGCACCTGCCTCTGCAAGGGCGGTCGCGGCCGCGAAGCCGATCCCACGGCCGGCCCCGGTGACAAGAGCCCGCCGACCGTCCAGGCGGAACGAAGGAGTGCGCGGGAGCTGCATCACTCGGCCGCCATGCCGTAGGGAACATTGCGCCCGCCATAGCGGCGCACGCGTATGTTGGCCTGTTCCGCGTGGCCCACGAAGCCTTCGAGCATGCACAGACGCGAGCAGTATTCTCCAATCATGGCTGAGGCCTCGTCCGTGAGCACCTTCTGGTAGGTGCAGGTCTTCATGAACTTGCCGACCCAGAGGCCGCCGGTGTAGCGCGCCGCCTTCTTCGTTGGAAGGGTGTGGTTGGTGCCGATGACCTTGTCGCCGTAGGCGACATTCGTGCGCGGGCCGAGGAAGAGGCCGCCGTAATTGGTCAGGTTCTCGAGGAACCAGTCGTCCCGGTCGGTCATCACCTGCACGTGCTCGGAGGCGATGCGATCGGCCTCGGCGAGCATCTCCTCATAGCTGTCGCAGACGATGACCTCGCCGTAATCCTGCCAGGCCTCGCGCGCGACCGCGCCCGTGGGCAGGATCGTGAGCAGGCGCTCGACCTCCGCCAGGGTCTCGCGGGCGAGCTTCTCGGAATTGGTGAGAAGCACTGCGGGTGAGGTCGGCCCGTGCTCGGCCTGGCCGAGGAGATCGGTGGCACAGATCTCGGCATCCACCGTCTCATCAGCGATGACCAGCGTCTCGGTCGGGCCAGCGAAGAGGTCGATGCCGACGCGGCCGTAGAGCTGGCGCTTGGCCTCTGCCACGAAGGCGTTGCCCGGGCCGACAAGCATGTCGACGGGCTTGATGGATTCGGTGCCGAGCGCCATCGCGGCGACGGCCTGCACGCCGCCGAGCACGAGGATTTCGTCGGCGCCGCCCATGTGCATCGCGGCCACGATCGCGGGATGCGCCCCGCCCTGGTGAGGGGGAGCAGATGCGATGATGCGCTTCACGCCCGCGACCTTCGCAGTCAGGACGCTCATATGGGCCGAGGCGATCATGGGATAGCGCCCGCCCGGCACATAGCAGCCTACGGCGCTGACCGGGATGTTGCGGTGTCCAAGAATGACCCCGGGTAACGTTTCGACCTCGATGTCCTGAAGGGCTGCTTTCTGCTTTTCAGCGAAGTTGCGTACCTGCGCTTGCGCGAAAGCGATGTCGTCGAGGTCGCGCTGCGACAGCTTCGCCATCACGGCCTCGATCTCCGCCGACGTGAGGAAGAAGTCGCGAGGCGACCAGCCGTCGAATTTCTGCGAGAGTTCCCGAATAGCGGTATCTCCCCGCTTTTCCACGTCGGCAAGGATCTGCTCGACCGTGGCACGAACCTTATCGTCCGCATCCCGCCGGGCCTCAGCGTCTTTGCCCTTTTTCAGATAGTTCGTCATGGCTGCTCCTATCGCCTTGTCCCGGCTCGGCCGGGCGGGTCTCGTTGGAGAGAAGATCATGTGCCTCGGGAGCATGGCGCCTGGCCTTGCCTCCGGCTTGCCCAGGTGATGGCCTGCCTGTTCATCGGGGTGCCGGCGCCGCCGGGCAGGTTGGGCAGCGCGGAGAAGTCGAACTTGACCAAGCTCAGACCGCCGCAATCCGGCGAGACGTCCGGACTTTCGCCTGCGGCGGGGATCACGGCGCCGTGTGCAAACGAGGTTCGCCGTTGACAGAGCCTTCCGTCGCGGTGAAGCCTCCTGAAGCATACGTGCACTTCAAAAACCATAACCTCTGGAGGACCCCATGTCTCGCCGTTTCGCCACCCTTGCGATGCTTGCGGCTGCGGCGCTCTGCGGCACGGCCGCTTTCGCGCAATCGCCCACCGGTAAGGTGACCGTCGTGACCTCATTCTCGAAAGACGTCACGGATCCTTTCAAGAAGGCGTTCGAGAAGGCTCACCCCGGCACGACCCTCGAGGTCCAGAACCGCAATACCAATGCGGCTGTCAAGTTCCTCGAGGAGACCAAGGGCAACAACCAGACCGACCTGTTCTGGGCCTCCGCACCGGACGCCTTCGAGGTCCTGAAGGGCAAGGGCCTGCTGCAGACCTATCAGCCGAAGGCGACCGGGATTCCGGAGAAGATCGGCGCCTTCCCGATCAACGACCCGGAGGGCCGGTACTTCGGATTTGCGGCCTCGGGCTACGGAATCATGTGGAACACCCGCTACGCCCAGGCCAACAAACTGCCCGAGCCCAAGGACTGGAGCGACCTCGCCAAGGCGGCCTATTACGACCACGTCTCGATCTCCGCGCCCTCGCGCTCCGGCACGACGCACCTCACCATCGAGACGATCCTGCAGGGCGAAGGCTGGGACAAGGGCTGGCGCAGCGTGAAGGAGATGGGTGGCAACTTCCGCCAGATCACCGAGCGCTCCTTCGGCGTGCCGGATGCGGTCAATTCGGGCCAGGTCGGCTTCGGCATCGTGATCGATTTCTTCGCCTTCTCCTCGCAGGCATCCGGATTCCCCGTGAAGTTCGTCTACCCCACGGTCACGACCATCGTGCCCGCGAATGTCGGCATCATCGCCAATGCGCCCAACAAGGCCGGCGCCGAAGCTTTCGTGGAGTTCATCCTGTCGCCGTCGGGCCAGGAGGTGCTGCTTGAGCCCAGCATTCGCCGCCTGCCCGTCAACCCGGCGGTCTATGCCAAGGCGCCGGCGGATTACCCGAACCCCTTCAAGGACCCGTCCCTCGGCGCGCGGGTGAAGTTCGACGTGGACGTGTCGGAGAAGCGCACCGCGGTCGTGGACGCCCTGTTCGACCAGACCATCACCTTCCAGCTTGATGCCCTCAAGGCGGCCACGAAGGCGATCCACGACGCGGAAAGCGCGCTCGCCAAGAAGGACAATCCCCAGGCGCGTGCGCTCGTGAAGGAGGCCCGCGATCTCATCGCCGCGATGCCGGTCACCGAGCAGCAGGCCTCTTCGCCGGAGATCACCGGCGCCTTCACGGGCGGGAAGGAGAAGGGCGCGCGCCAGGCGGAGCTCGAGGCACAATGGGCCGCCTTCGCCAAGGAGCGCTATGCCCAGGCGCAAGCCAAGGCCGAGGAGGCCGCCAAGGCTGCCCGTTAGCCAGTAAAGGGGCGGCCTTACAGCCGCCCCTCCTCGCGCCCCGCCGAAGGAGAACCCGTGTCCGTCGCTGTCGCTCGCGCAGCCCCCGTCCGCTTCCTGGCATCGCCCGGTCAGGCGCTGCTCGCGGGCGCGATTGCGTTGTTCCTGCTCTTCTTCCTGGTGGTTCCCGTCGCGACGGTGATCTACGTCGCCTTCACGGAGAAGGGCTCGGGCGCCTTCACGCTGATCAATTTCGTCGACTTCGTCCGCACCGATCTGTTCGTGCGGTCGTTCTGGAACTCGGTCTACGTCTCAGGGATGTCGGTCGTACTGGCCTCCGTGTTCGCGCTGCCCCTCGCCTACATCACAACGCGCTTTGCCTTCCGGGGCGCCCTGCTCGTCCAGACCCTGGGCTTCGTCCCGCTGATCATGCCGCCCTTCGTGGGTGCGGTCGCGATGCAGCTGCTCTTCGGCCGCAACGGCACCGTGAACCTCCTCCTCGACGAGTGGTTCGGCTTCAAGATCCCCTTCATGGAGGGGTTGAACGGCGTCGTCTTCGTCCAGGCCGTCCACTACTTCCCCTTCATCCTGATCAACCTGTCGGCTGCGCTGCGCAACATCGACCGCTCCATGGAGGAGGCGGCGCAGAATCTCGGTTGCTCGGGTTTTCGCCTCTTCCGCCGCGTGGTGTTCCCGCTGGCGCTGCCAGGCTACCTGGCGGGCGCATCGCTCGTGTTCGTGAAGGTGTTCGACGACCTCGCGACGCCGCTCCTCCTCAACGTGAAGGACATGCTCGCGCCGCAGGCCTATCTGCGCGTGACCTCGATCGGCATCGCGGACCCGATGGGCTACGTGATTTCCGTGGTGCTGATCGTTGCCTCGGTCCTCGCCATGTGGGCTTCGGCGGCTGCCACGAGGGGCCGGGACTACGCGACCGTGCAGCGCGGCGGCGGAGGGCTGGCGCAGCGGCGGATGCGGCCGTGGGAGAGCGCGCTCGCCTACGCGGTCGTTCTCCTCATCCTCCTGCTCGTGCTCGCGCCGCATCTCGGCTTGCTGCTGCTCTCCTTCGCGACCATCTGGTCCTTCAGCCCCCTGCCCGACGCCTACACGACCGCGCACTACGCCCGTGTCCTCAGCGAGAGCTCGGTCTATATCAAGAACACCCTCCTCTACGCCTCCCTTGCGGGCGTGATCGACGTCGCGATCGGGGGCACCATTGCCTATCTGGTGCTGCGAACCCGGCTCGTCGGCCGCGAATGGCTCGACTGGGCGGCAAGCGCCGCGCTCGCGGTTCCGGGTGTCGTGCTCGGCATCGGGTATCTGCGGACGTTCTACGGCATCACCCTGCCGGACGGGCGGCCGCTGGCGACGCTGTGGATCACGATCGTGCTGGCGCTCGCCATCCGCCGCCTGCCCTACGCCCTCCGGGCCTGCTACGCGGCCCTGCAGCAGATCTCGAATTCGCTGGAGGAGGCTGCGGAGAATCTCGGGGCCACCAAGTCCAGGACCGTACGGCGCATCGTGCTGCCGCTGATGACCGGCGGTATCCTGGCCGGGTTCATTTCGAGCTTCTCGACAGCGGCGGTGGAGCTGTCCGCCACCTTGATGCTGGTGCAGTCGAATTCCGACGCTCCCCTCGCCTACGGGCTCTATGTCTTCATGCAATCGGCGGCGGGCCGTGGGCCGGGCGCCGCGCTCGGCGTCATCGCCGTCGCGCTCGTAGCGGCTTGCGCCTTCCTGTCCCATCTCGTCATCGAACGCGGCCAGAAGGCCAGGGGCGCCGGTCGCTGACGCCCGAGGATCATAGATGAACCAGCCTCTTCGCCATACCGACGTCACGGCCCAGCGCGCCGGCGTGCGCATCGAGGGCGTGAACCTTTCCTACGGCGCGAACCATGTCCTGAAAAACGTCGACCTCGACATCCGCCCCGGCGAGTTCTTCGCCTTCCTCGGGCCTTCGGGCTGCGGGAAGACGACGCTGCTCCGCCTTATCGCGGGCTTCAACCGCGCCGAGACGGGCCGCGTCCTCGTCGGAGACGAGGACATTGCAGGCCTGCCGCCCTGGAAGCGGGATGTCGGCATGGTGTTCCAGTCCTATGCGCTCTGGCCGCATATGAGCGTCCGCCGCAACGTCGCCTTCGGTCTCGAGGAGCGGAGGCTGAAGCGGGCCGAGATCGAGCGGCGGGTCGAGGAGGCGCTCGATCTCGTGGGGCTGCGGCACCTTGCGGACCGGCGGCCGTCCCAGCTCTCGGGCGGTCAGCAGCAGCGCGTCGCTGTTGCCCGGACGGTCGCGGTGCGGCCCAAGGTGCTTCTCCTCGACGAGCCCCTCTCGAACCTGGACGCGAAGCTCCGGGTCCAGGTGCGCCGGGAGCTGCGGGACCTGCAGCAGCGGCTCGGCATCACGACCATCTTCGTGACGCACGACCAGGAGGAGGCCAACACGATCTGCGACCGCATCGCGGTCATGAACGAGGGTGCGGTCCAGCAGGTCGGCACCCCGATGGAGCTCTACGAGCGCCCCGCCAATCTCTTCGTGGCGGGATTTCTCGGTGCCGCCAATATCCTGCCGGGCGAGGTCGCAGGCACGGGCGCCGACCGGGTGTTCCGGATCGCGGAGGGCCCGGCCCTGCCGATCCCGGCCGATGCCGCGGTACCGGCGCACGCCAAGCTCGTCTTCCGGCCGCAGGATGCGCGCTTGGGTGCCGGGGGACTGTCCGGCAGGGTCGTCCACCGGGAGTTCCTGGGCTCCGTGGTGCGCTATGCCGTTGAGGTCGGCGCCGCCGAGATCTCTGTCGACACGCCGTTCCACGCGGGCGCCCAGCTGCACGAGCCGGGCGCTCCCGTGGAGGTCACGGTCGCGCCCGGCGCGATCCTTTGGCTGGCGGAGTGACGGGGCCGTCTCAGCTGAGACCAGCGGACTGGATCTAGCGGCTCATCAGCCGCCGGTGCTCGACCGAGATGCAACGGTTCATCACGACCTCGATCCCCGCGGTCTCCGCCCGGCGCGCGGCCTCCGCGTGGTGGATCCCGAGCTGCAGCCACAGCGCCGGGGCCTTGACCGCGATGGCATCCTCCACGATCTCGGGGATGAATTCCGGCCGCCGGAAGACGTTCACGAGGTCGATGTCCTCCAGGATCTCGCGCAGCGAAGCACGGCAGGGCTCGCCGTGGACCATCTTGCCGAGGGCGGTCGGGTTGACCGGCACCACCCGGTAGCCGGCGCGCTTCAGATACCCGACGATCCCGAAGCTGGGACGCCAGGGGTCGGGGCTTGCACCCACCACCGCGATGGTGCGGGTCCGCTCCAGGAGGCCGCGCAGTTCGGCGGGGTCATAAGTGACGTGGTCACGCGCGATGCCCGGTGCCATGGTGAACCTCCTGCGCCTCCAGGCGCGATCGGCTGTGCGGTTCCGCGCAGGAACAATGGCGCCACAGCAGGCCGGTTCCGCTCCGGCGCAGCCGTCCTCAACGCTTGAAGAGCGGGTGCTCCACCCGGTCGCCGGGCCGAATCCCGAGGCGGGCCGCCGTGCCGGCATTGAGCTCCAGGACGGCGAGCACCGGCTCGCCGGAAGGGATCGTGCGGGTCGAAAGGGGCTCGGCATTTTCCGCGATGCGGGCGATGGAGCCGTCCGGGCGGATGAAGAGCATGTCGAGGGAGAGGTAGGTGTTCTGCATCCACATCGACACCGGCGCCACCCGGCCGAAATCGAACAGCATGCCCTGGTTGGCCGGCATGGAGCGGCGGTACATCAGCCCCTGCGCCCGGTCGGCATCGTTGCGGGCCACCTCGACCTGAAAGGCGTGCCGCCCGCCCTGGGTAGCGATCGCCAGCGGCTCGAAGCTCTGCGCCCGAGCCGCGCTCGCCAGGGCAAGCCAAACGAAGAACAGGGCGAATGCCCGCATCGCCAGGGGGTGCATGGGGGCGGCCGTCAGTGAGAGTGCGGCAGCGCCGCGTCTTCCAGGCGAACCTCCGCGGCCATCAGACCCTTCGACCCGTCGCCGAAGCGGACCAGGACCCGGTCGCCCGGCTTGAGCTCCGCGATGCCGTAGCGCCGCAGGGTCTCCATATGGACGAAGATGTCCGGCGTCCCTTCGCCCCGGGTCAGGAAGCCGAAGCCGCGCAGGCGGTTGAACCATTTCACCGTCGCGGGCTCGAGCCCGCTCGTCGGCGTCACGGTCACGTGGGTGCGCGGCATCGGGAGTTCGGACGGGTGGATCGCGGTCGACTCGTCGAGCGACACGATCCTGAACGCCTGCAGGCCGCGGGGCCGTTGCACCGCCTCGACCACGATCCGGGCGCCCTCGTTGGCCGCCTGGTAGCCGTCGCGCCGCAGGCAGGTGATGTGGAGGAGCACGTCGGGCATGCCGTTATCGGGGACGATGAACCCGAAGCCCTTGGCGACGTCGAACCACTTGATCCGTCCGCTCACCTGGGTGAGCTCGAGCGGCTGATCGCCCGCCTCGGGCAAACCGGTCTCGCGGCGGCCGCCGTCCTGCGCCTGGGTCCGCTTCGCGTCGATGGAACTCGTACCGTAATCGTCAGACATGAACGCGCCCGATCGAATCACGCCGCGTGATTCATGAACAGAAGATAACCATGCTGCGGAATCGGGGGAAGCCCGAAAGCCGGACATCCCGCACACGAGCACGCAATGGTGAGGGAGTGTGGCTCCAACGCCTCCCTGGCCCTGAGTGATGCTTCGCCGGCGGGCTGTCGAGACGTTCCTGTGCGGCCGGGTTACTGCATCGAGGGTGGCCGATGCACGCGGCAGCCGGCCCGCCGCGGAATCCGGAGACCTCGGCTCAGTCGCGGCCGCCCGCCATGAAGGGCGCCAGGACCGCCCCGATCTCGCCGTTGATGACCAGATCGGCGGCCCCATCGAGCTCCGTTGGCTCGCGGTTGATGATCACGAGGGCGGCGCCGTTGCGTTTGGCGATCAGCGGGAAGGCCGCAGCCGGGTAGACCACGAGCGAGGACCCGATAGCGAGGAAGAGATCGCAGGCCAGCGTCAGCTCGCGGGCCCGGCGCATCGGCTCCTCGGGCATCGATTGCCCGAACGAGATCGTGGCCGACTTGACGATCCCGCCACAGGCTTCGCAGTCCGGCGGCTCGCCCGTGGCCTCGAAGCGGGGGCGGACCTGATCGAGCTCGTGCCGCTGGCCGCAGGAGAGGCAGGTCGCGTAGGTGCCGTTGCCATGGAGCTCGACCACCCGGTCCGGCGGAATGCCGGAATCCTGGTGCAGCCCGTCGATGTTCTGCGTGATCACGGCGGGCATCTTGCCCGCATGCACGAGGGCGGCCAGGGCCCGATGGCCCCGGCTCGGCTGCGCCCCGCGGTAGAGGTCGTCCATCGCGAACTTGCGTCGCCAGGCCTCCCGCCGCGCCTCCGGGCTGCGCAGGAAGGCCTCGAAGGGAATCGGCTTGTGGCGGGTCCACGGCGAGTTGGGCGAGCGGAAATCGGGGATGCCGCTCTCGGTCGAGATCCCGGCACCCGTGAACCCCACGACGCGACGGGCGCCGGCGACGAGCTCCTGGAGTGATACCATCTGGTTGGCGAGAGTTTCCGACATCGCCGCGATATAGGGCGTCCGGAAGCGTCATGCTGCGCCCCAAGGATGCGTACGCCTTTGTCCCGCCTGCGGCTCGGGAGCGGTCCCCTCGCCTTCTTTGGAGCTCCGTCCTAAAGCAGGCGCGTGACCAAACCCTCCCTTTCCTCATCCCAACGCTGGGATGCCATCGACGTCGCCCGCGGAGTCGCGATCGTCGCGATGGTGATCTACCACGCCTCCTGGGACCTGAGCTTCTTCAGGTTGATCGTTACGGACACGATGTCGGACCCGGGCTGGAAGTGGTTCGCGCGCTCGATCGCGGGCTCCTTCCTGGTGCTGGTCGGGATTGGTCTGGTGCTCGGCCACGGCGCGGGCATACGGCGCGGCCCTTTCCTGCGGCGCCTCGCGACGGTCGCGGGAGCGGCCCTCCTCGTCACCGCCACGACCCTCGTGGCGTTCCCGGACGCCTATATCTTCTTCGGCATCCTGCACTGCATCGCGCTGGGGAGCGTGCTCGCCCTCCCCTTCCTGCGCGCACCCTGGCCCGTGATCCTGCTTGCGGCGCTCGCCGCGTTCGCGGCGCCGAGGGTCCTGACGAGCCCTGTCTTCGACCACCCGGCTCTCGACTGGCTCGGCCTCGGCTCGGCCGACCCGGTCACGAACGATTACGTGCCGATCTTTCCCTGGTCCGCCCTGATCCTCCTCGGCCTGCTGGTGGGCCGAGCCCTGCTCCGCCGGGGCGACACGCTCGCGCGCTGGCGCGCCACCGGCCGCCTGACCCGAAGCCTCGTGCGCGCGGGCCGCTGGAGCTTGCCGATCTACCTCCTCCACCAGCCGGTGCTGCTCGCCCTCTTCTATGGTCTGCTCCAGATCACCGGGCCGAACCCGGCCGCCGAAGCCGCCCCCTTCATCCGCCAGTGCACCGCGGTCTGCATCAGCGGGGACAGGGATCAGGCCCTCTGCTCGGCGGTCTGCCGCTGTACGGCTGAGCGGCTGCAGCCGGAGGAGAGCCTGTGGCGGGACGTGATGCACAATCAGGTCGCGCCCGAGGACCGACGCCGGGTCAACGGGACGGCTCAGCAATGCTACAGGGAGCAGCGGAGACCAGCCGGTTAATCCGCGGCCTCCCTGCCGGCTTGACCTCGACCCGCCTCAGCCCGACCTTTGCCCCATGTTCCTGACCTTCTTCACCGAGCTGCGCGCCGCCAAGGTGCCGGTCACCCTGCGGGAGTACCTCACCCTGCTCGACGCCCTCGACCGGGATCTCGCCGAGAAGCGCGTCGAGGACTTCTATTTCCTCTCCCGGGCGTGCCTCGTGAAGGACGAGCGCAACCTCGACAAGTTCGACAGGGTGTTCGGTCAGGTCTTCAAGGGTCTAGAGACCCTCGGAGAGGCGCTCGAAAAGGCGGAGATCCCTGAGGAGTGGCTGCGCAAGCTCGCCGAGCGCTACCTGACCGAGGAGGAAAAGCGCCAGATCGAGGCCATGGGCTGGGAAAAGCTGCTGGAGACCCTCAAGGAGCGCCTGAAGGAGCAGAAGGGCCGCCATCAGGGCGGCAGCAAGTGGATCGGCACCGGCGGGACCTCGCCCTATGGCGCCTACGGCTACAACCCGGAAGGCATCCGCATCGGCCAGGAGGGCAACCGCAACTTCCGGGCCGTCAAGGTGTGGGACAAACGCGAGTTCAAGGACTTCGACGACGACGTGGAACTGGGCGTGCGCAACATGCGCATCGCGCTCCGCCGCCTGCGCCGCTTCGCCCGCCAGGGGGCCGCGGAAGAGCTCGACCTCGACGGCACCATCCGCGAGACCGCGAACAAGGGCTATCTCGACGTCAAGCTCAGGCCCGAGCGCCGCAACGCCGTGAAGGTGCTGCTCTTCCTCGACGTCGGCGGCTCCATGGACTGGCACATCGAGATCGCCGAGGAGCTGTTTTCGGCCGCGCGGCTCGAGTTCAAGCATTTCGAGCATTTCTACTTCCACAACTGCCTCTACGAGCGCGTCTGGAAGCAGAACCGGCGCCGCTTCGAGGAGACGATCCCGACAGCCGACATTCTGCGCACCTATCCCTCGGATTACCGGGTCGTGTTCGTGGGCGACGCCTCCATGAGCCCTTATGAAATCACCATGCCGGGGGGCTCCGTGGAGCACTGGAACGAGGAGCCGGGCCAGGTCTGGATGCAGCGCCTCCTCGGCCATTTCCCCAAGGCCGTGTGGCTCAACCCGGTGCCCGAGAAGCACTGGGGCTACACCCACTCCGTCGGCCTGCTCCGCGGGCTGGTCGGCAACCGCATGTTCCCGCTGACCCTCGAAGGCATCGACAGGGCCATGCGGGAGCTTGTGCGATAATCCCGACAGCGGGGAACTGGAACCTGACGGCGCGGCGCGGGAGGTGGACTTTAGACCGGATGCGCCGCAAGAGGGCGGACGGGCTCCAACTGCCCGAGCCCGACGATCGGACCCATGCCGCTCCGCTACAGTCACGCCCCGCGACCGACCTCCGCGCCGATCACCTTCTCGCTGGAAGGCCAGACCCTCACGGTCGATTCCGGCCGTAAGGTCGACATCGTGCAACTCGGGGCGGTGGAGCAGTTGCGCCTCACCTATGAGCCGCGCAGCTTCGCCCAGCGGACCTACCAGACCCAGGTCAGGATGCGCGATGGAAAGACATTCAAGTTCTCGTCCCTGAACTGGCAATCGATGATCCAGGCCACGAACCAGGGTCCGGAATACAGCGCCTTCGTCCGCGCCCTGTTGCGGGCGGTCGCCGGGGCGAACCCGCAGGCCCGGTTCCTGTCCGGACGGCTCCTCCCGGTCTGGGCGGCAACGGTCGTGCTCACGGCGGGGTCGATGGCGGCGATCGTCTTCTTCATCTGGCGAGCGCTCCAAGCCGACGCCCATGGTGCCGCGGGGATGGCGGCGGTCCTCGCATTGGTCGGGATCTGGCAGCTCGAACCCATGGTTCGCCTCAACAGGCCAAGAGAATTCGGTCCGCACAACCCTCCAAAATCGTTACTTCCATAGGGACGCCTAAGAATAACCCACAGCACATGGAACGGTTGTGTTGCAGGAGGTTAAAGCAAAGCTCGTGCGCTAATACGTGGCGCATTCATCCGTGCCGGCCCTGGCGGGCTCGCGGATCTATTCACAGAAGTTCCTGGCGAATCACAGGGAACGATGAATCTGCTGCAAGGTTAATCACCCGTGAACGACGCACTGCCAGGGAGGTGGCAATGCCAATGACCAACAGCACCGGACGGCGTGGCTTTGCATCCATGAGTCCTGAGAAGCAGCGCGAGATCGCGAGCAAGGGCGGCAAGAGTGTCCCCTCCGAGAAGCGGTCCTTCGCGCAGAACAGAGACTTGGCTTCGGAGGCGGGCCGCAAGGGCGGACGGATGTCGCGCCCCGGAAGCCGCTGATGATAGGTCGGGCCGCGAGAACGAGGCTCCGGGGCGTGCCCCCATCCGGCCTCTAGGCCCGTCGCATAGCCAGGGGGCTCATAAGAGGATCTTGATCCCGATGAGCGATCCGACCGCGCTTCCTGTCGTCCTGGTTGTCGAGGATGAGCCCCTGGTCCGGTCCGTCATGGCCGATGCCCTGCAAGAGGAGGGCCTCACGGTCGTCGAGGCGACCAACGCCGCGGAGGCCCTGCTCGTGCTCGAGGCTCGGCCCGACATCTCTGTGGTGCTCACGGACGTGGAGATGCCACCGGGAGCGCGCGGGTCCCACCTGGCCATGGAGGTGAGCAGGAGGTGGCCCTCCATCCGGGTGGTGGTCACCTCCGGGCGAACCTGGCCCCAGCCGCACGAGATGCCGGACAGCGCGGCCTTCCTGCCCAAGCCCTGGACGAGCGAGCTGCTGGTTCAGTACGTCTGGGAAGCCGCCGACCGCGCCCAAGTGGCCCGTCGAAGACGGAGCGATCAGCCGGTGGGCCAGGCGCAGCAGGCCTGAGGGCACGACGGCGTCCACATCGCTCCCCGGCGTCCGTCGGGGCGGCGATGATCGCCCGCCGGCAGGGTGGATCGAACCCGGGCCGGGCGGCCATGGGCCGTCCATGCTCCTGTCATCCCGAGGCGGTGCTCGAGCCCGCGGTATCCCTGAGGGGCGGCTCGTCAGGCGCCGGGGCGCCGATGGCGATCACCGTCTCGCCCGGCCCTCCTCGGCCGGATGCTGCTGCAGGCCGAGCCTCAGGGCATGACCGACGATGGACTTCCCCTCGACGACCCTGACGAAATATCCCTCAAGCGACGGCGCAATCAGCCGGCAATACGGACCTGAGACAGTGCCGACCTGCGAAGATAGCAGGGGAACATGATGTTCGAGGAGGATAGGATCGCACTCTGGGTCAGCGCGCTGGCCGTTATGACTTGCGTGAGCGGTGTGTTCTTCGTGTCGGTGCTGCTCAAGTGACGGCCGGAGCAGAGGGCGATCAGGCAAGAAGCAGGTCGTTCACGTCCAGCGGAATCGTGAAGACGGCATGGAGGCCGTCCTCATGGTAGACCGTATCGACGGAGCCCTGGAGTTCGCGGACAATCGTTTGCCGGATCAGCCGGGAGCCGAACCCCTGCTGGTTCGGTCGCGCAATCCTGCGCCCGCTTTTCTCCCGCCAGTCCAATGTAAGCGTATCTCCGGATACAGACCAACGGATCTGAATGCTCCCGTCTTCACCCTGCAGCGCACCGTATTTCGCCGCGTTCGTGCCCATCTCGTGGAGCGCCATGCCGAGCGCCACCGCCACCTTGCTGCTCACGCTGACAGGAGGCCCGGCGAACGACACGCGATGCGACTGGAATGGCTTCAGTTCCGTTTCCAGCAACTCGTGCAGGCCGACCCCCGACCATGCCGTCTCGGTGAGGAGGTTGTGGGTCGCGGAGAGAGCCATGAGGCGGGATGAGAACGCATGATCGAAGGCATTGATGTCCTTCGAATTCTTCATGGTCATGCGGCTGATCGACTGGATGGTGGCGAGGGTGTTTTTCACCCGGTGGTTCAGCTCCTGGATCAGGGTGGTCTGTTGCTCCTGCCGCGTGCGGAGCGCCTGCGCGGTGTCACGCATGATGGAGGCGACCGCGTTCACCTCGTCCAGTGACGTGTGCGGGAAATCGATCACCCTCATTTCGCGCATCGCCGATGCCTTCACCTGCAGGACTTCAATGGCCCGGGTGATCCGGCGACCCAGCAGGAAAGCGAGGAGGGTTGCGAGAAGAAGGGAGACCGTGACCAGCGCCGCCCCGATCATCAGGATGGACCGCCGGGGCGCTTGATAGACTTCAGGCAAGGCCGAGACGCCGATCAGCCAACCCGTACTTTCCATGCGATAATACGCGCCTCGCACCGTGGCGCCCTCAAGGCTGCGAACACCCTGCCAGAGGCCTCCTCGCCCCGGCGGAACGTCTTTCGTGATCTCCCAGCCCGTCCGCGACATTGGCTTTCCGACCCATTGATCGTGCCCAAGCGACCGGGCGATGATCTTCCCCGCGCGGTCGTTGATGGCGATCACCCAGCCCTGCGGCACCTGCTCGAAAATGCGCTGGAAATAGGAAGCCGGGATGATCACGCTCAGCGAGTACTTGATTTCACCTTCGCCAGGCGGGGACCGCACCGGGACCGCAATACCCGTAATCCATGTCTCGCCGACCGGCCCCCAGAGCAGATTCGCGTAATACGTCTCTCCCCGCTGGAAGATCACGTCATCTCCCTCCGAGGGAAACGAGGGGAGCGGTGCTTCCGGCGACAGCTTCGTGTTCAGGATCTGCTGGCCACTCCGGTCGCGCAGAACGAACCACACGCCTCCGGGCATGTTGATCTGCGCCAGGCGCCGCCGCACGTCGTTGGCATCCCCGCCGACGACACTCGGCCCCACGGACAGCACGGTCAGGGCGGTCCGGAATGCCTCCAGCCGGTTCTCGATTTCGGAGGTGACAGCGGCGACCTGGGCTTCGGCCAAGCTGTCGATCCTTCTCTCCTCCTGCCGAATGTAGGCCCAGCCGATGAGGCCGCTCATGAGAAGGATCGGAACGGCAAGCGCCAGTGCATAGAGGAGCAGATGCCCGGTGATGGACCTAACGCGAAACATCGAGCGGGCATTCTCCTCAACGAGCCGAGTTCAACCGGCAGGGGCCTTCAATGCGGGCACTGGAGGCCGATATAGCCTTCGAGAGCGCAGCTATAGGGGGAGCCAGCAAACCGGTACATCGCAGTCTCGGATCAGGGTCATCCTCCCTCACGTCGCTTAGAGCCCCGGTCCTGCTCGAGAAAGGCTGCTCCAACGCGAGATGACCGCAGCAGGGGCCCGTTCTGCCGTGGCCACCCTGCCGATACAGCCACTGCCCGAATCTCTCTACCCTCAACCCACACAGAGGTTCCACGATGAGCAAGAAGCCGACGGGCGTCGCAGCAGGCAATTCCGAAGCACTTCGGATCTACGAGCGAATGGAAGAGGAGCGCAAGCGGAAGGAGCAGACCAAGGCCGAAGCGAACAAGCCCAAGAAAGTGACACTCCCTCGCCTGAAATTCATGGAAGACAAGTAGCCGATCGGTCTTGGATGGGCTGTGACGATGCAATTGCGGTAATGCTGGAGGGTCAGGATCGGGTTTCGGCCTTGGCTCTCCCTCTTTTTTGGCCGGCTGCGAAGGCACATGCATCCGGACCATGGAGAACACACGCCGAATTCACGCACAAGCTGCTGGTCCGGCCGCTGGGCTCGCTGCCTTGTTCAGGCGTTGGGTCTGAACCGGACAAGATTACTCAAAACGGTCCGCTGGTGCGTAACCACGCCTGCGGGGCGTTCGTATCCCCGCCGTGATTCGCGCCAACTTGCGACCAGGACACCGGACCTCCCCAAGGATTACCCTGAGGAAGGCCCCATTCTCACCACAATGCGGGGTGTATCAAACGGCAGAACAAGAAGCCCGTGGGGAGAGGCGACTTCGGACGCCTTGGCGAGAGCCGGATGGACCAGGTCTACGACCGCGACGGTCGCGCGTCCGAGGAAGGGACGCCGAACCCGTTGGAGAACATCAACCGCCTGATCGGCGCAATCAGTGCCGAGATCGACGCCCTGAAGCGCGAACGCGAGGCCGCACAGGCGCGCAACGCGCGGATTCGGCTCGGTGCGGTCTATGCGCGAGCCCGCCTGGAGCGGCGGGTGAATGGCGGCCCTGCCCGCTGAGGCGGCACAGCGCCTATGAGGCGCCGCCTTGCGGTGCGCCGTCCTGCACACGCTCATTCTTAGATGAAGAGGACCAGCACAGGCGGCTTGCGGCCCGGGTGCTGACGGAGCCCGCCAGGGGGCTCAGGAGCGGCGGCGACGCTTCGTGCCGTCGGAGAGATGGGACGGGTCGACCGAATCCATCCGCTCGTAACGCACTCCCGTGAAAAGCAGGATTTCACCCCGCCGCTCGCCCTCAGCCATGGGAGCCCGGAGACGGCGTGCCGAGGCATCAGGGAAAGCGATGATCACCCCGGCGGGTCGATTCTGGATGTCGCTCATAGACCTGTCCTCCATTCGGCTCTCTGGGGCCACCCATTCGTTGGGTCCACAAAGAGCGCGCTATGGTTAACAGAGCGTTCACACCTCCCGGAGCCTCGTCGAAATAGCGCCGGGTCTATAAGTCCAACGAAACGGCCGCGCTTATGTTCCGCCGTCCAGCTTCTGCCCTGCGAGAGGGGCCAGCTGGTCGGCCGCGCAGGTCATGCGGACCCATCGGCGATTCGACTGCCTCTTTGGGGATTAAGCTCCCGATAATGGCGCAGGGGCTAGGATGGGCATCCGTTGCGGTCTGGTTGAAGAGTTGCGTATGTCATCCTCCGCTTGGCCCGAGATGATTGGGCTTGCCACCGTGGAGCGCGAGCAGCGAGCCGACGCGCGCATGCGGCTGTTCGACCTGCATGTCGAGCTGTTCGTCAACGCGCCGGCGCGTGACCGCGAAACCATCCGCGCCTTCGAGGCGCTTGCGCTCGGCTTCATGCCGCAGCTCGGTGCGGCTGCTCTCGCCAAAGCTGCCCGCGTTCTCGCGCCCTGCGAGGATACGCCTCCCGCGGTGCTGGGCTATCTCTTCCGGCGCTCGGCGGAGACCCGCACCGCGGTGCTGGATCTGGCGCCCGTCCTGCCGCCGCTCGTTGCCGACCTGCTCATCGGATGCGGCAGCGCGAGGGATTTCGCCGGGCGCCCGGGTCTCGATCCATGGACGCAGGAGCGCCTCCTCGTCATGGAGGATCCCCGGGTCGAGGATGCACTCGCCGCCAATTCCCGAATTGCGCTCAGCGAGGCGGCGCTTCGGCATCTGATCGACCGGGCCGCGGCCCGGCCCTCTCTGGGCCAGATCCTGCTCGCTCGTAGGGACCTCGGGATCGTCGACGAAGCCGCGCTCTACCTGGTCGCGGATCCCGCCCGGCAACGGCTTATTCGGGATCAGATCGAGGCATCGGCAGTCTTTCAGCGCCGGACGCTGCCGCGCCTCTCCCAGGAGGAGACCGACATCCTCGTGGGGCACGCCGGCGCGGGCGATATCGCGGCTTTCGAAGCGAAGCTCGCCAGCGTCTCGGGCTTCGCGGAGCCCGTCGCCTGGCATTTCCTGCGTTCTGACCGGCACGATCTCCTGGCCTTGGCGCTCGCGGCATGCGGCATGGACGAGAGCGCTGCGGTGCGGATCTTCCTGACCCTGCACCCGGCGATCTCGCATCCGGTGCGCTCCGTCTTCGGCCTGACCGAAACCATCCGCAGCGTGCCGCAGGCGACCGCGCGCATCCTCGTCGAACTTATCATGGGGCAGCGGGTCGATCGGCAGGAGCGGGACGATACCTCCCGCCATGCGCCCATCAACGAGCCCGCCGACAGGCCGGCATCGTCTCCCGCCGGGGTCGCTCCGATGGAAAGGCTTCAGCGCGAAGAGCCGCGACGGCTCGCGGGCTGACGCAGCGGAGCGTCTTGGGTAAAGATTCGGGCAGAGACTAGGGTCGAGCGACCGGACAGAGCATCCTCGACCGGGTCACGGCATTCCGTCGTCCGGAGCGAGCTCGAGGTTGTGGCGCCCCTCGCGGCTATCCACCTCCACCAGCCAGAGATCCGAGTCGAAGCGCATCTCGCGCTTCACGCGCTCCTCGACCTCGATGGGCGTCACACGGTCGAGCATTATCGTGAACTGGCGGTCGCTCGATCCGGATTCCACAAGCGACTGAGGTGCGGGGCCGTACAGGCTCGCGGTGCCGTCGAGATGATCGACCTTCACGAACACCGCGCCCGCTTCCGCAGCCCCGCGGCGCCGCAGGACGGCATCGAGCCCCTCCACCGCGCAACGCCGCAGGTAGGCCGACACCCAGAAATCCGATCGGAGCCGGCTCATGCGATTCGGTTCGTCCGTTGAGCCCTCATCCTAGCCGAGAGCGCACAGGTGTCACCGGCGGCCCGGCCGGTGAGAGGGACTCCTGCCGGGTGGGGTCAGACCGGTCGGGTCCCACATCGGTCGCAAGGCAGGGGCCCCCTGCCCTGCCCGAGTGGATCGCCGGCCTCGCTCCAGGCGCGCGACCCTTCTACTCGACGGGGAGCTTCGCCTGCGCCGCGAGCTCGCGCGCCGTTCGCGGCCCGAACTCGCCGGTGACCGGCAGCTTGCGCTCGCGCTCGAACCGTTCGATCGCCTGGCGGGTGCTCGGTCCCATGAGGCCGTCGGTCTTCAGCGGCCCGAAGCCGAGCTTGACCAGCGCGCGCTGCCCGGCGGCGACGAGGGCCGAGGATTCCGCGTGGCCGACGAACCCGGGCGGCACGGGATTTTCGCCACGCAGAAGATCAGCGAGGGGATCCGCCGGGGCAGGCGCGCTTGCCGGGGCAGGCAGAGTACTGGCAGGCGCAGCCGCTGCGGGCGTCGTTGGCGCAGCCGGCTTTCCATCGCCGCGGATCAGGTCGCCGATGGGATCACGCGACGCGTGCGGCGGTTTCGGAGGCGGGCTCGGGGCGGGCCGGGGCGGCGGATCCACCGGCCTCGCGGCCTCGATCGGCTTGACGGCTCGCTGAGGCTCGCCCTGGCGGATCAGGTCGCCGATTGCGTCCCGCGCCGGGACCTCGCGCGTCACCGGCCGCGGTGCCGTCACGGCGGCATCTGGAGACGGGCGCAGCGGCACCGCCTTCGCAACCGGCTTGTCGGGCTTGAATTCACCAAAGAGCGGCGCCGGGTGCCGGGAGTTCTGCACCGCGAGAGCGTTCCAGGCGATCATGCCGCCCCCGCCGCCGAGCGCCAGCGCGATGGCGATCTCGACCGGATGCCGGGCTGCGAGGGCAAGGCCGCGCAGGAGAAGCCACCCGGCCGCCCGCACCGCCGAGGATCGCTCGGCCTTCGCGCCGGTGGCGGCGCGGGGTTTTGCGGCGCGGGGCGCGCCAGGGCGGGCGCCGGAGTGCCGCAAGGTGCGAGCGCGCGGCGACTCGGTTGTCACGAAATCGCGGTCGGAACGGGCTGCGAGCATCTCACGCAACGTCTGTCATCCCCTGCTGCTGGTTGGTCTCGGTGCGCACCTCGGAGGTTGCCCGCCCGAGGTAATGCACCCGGTTCGGGGCGCCCGCTCCGCTCGTCGGACGCGCGCCGCCATCGAGCGGGCATGTCACCGTTGTGCTGGCAATTCCCAGGGCCTGTCCCCGCGCGAGCGTGCCGCCCAGGAGCGCCCCCAGGGCCTGCACGAGCGAGGCGCGAAGGCCCTCCGGATCCGGAGCGGATCCGGCGGCCGGGCCCGAGGCCGTGATGGCGAGAGCCTGGCGTTCCTGCCGCACCCGCAGGCAGACGCGGGAACCCTGCGGAACTGCCTGAACCGCGTCCATGACCAGATGCTTCAGCAAGGCCGCGACGACGGTCCGGTCGGCGTGCAGGGCGGGAAGGCCGGGAGCCACGTCGCAGGCGATCTTGACGCCGGTCCGGACGGCTGCCGCTTCGACATCTTCGCAGACCGCACGGGCGAGCGCCGCCACGTCCAGCCCCTCCGGCGCCGCGGCATGGTCCGCATGTGCAAGCACGGAAAATTCCTGCAGCGTCTCGGCCGTGCCGCGAAGGCGGTGTCCGGCTTCCCGGATATTCTTGGCGCAGGCGGAGCCGCCGAACCGATTCTCGCTGAGACGGCACGGCGCATTGATGAGTGCGCTCAAGGGCTCGCGAAGATCCCGTCCGGCCCGGCTCAAAAGGGCTGCCCGCGTCCGGCCGGCCGCTTCGACCTTCGTGCGGGCTGCCTCGCCCGCCTCCCGCTCGTCCATGTCGCGGGTGATGTCGCGGCTCACCGCCACCACGCTGGCGCTCCCGCCGGACAGCCGGTGGGCCCGCATCTCGACCCAGAGCAGGGCCGAGCCCTCACGGCCGGTCATGCGCAGCCGCACCGTAACGGATTCGCCGCTCGCGGCGGCGTCGCTGATCGCCTTCAGAAACGCGGGGCGGTCGGCCACATGAACACGGGCGAATAGGCCCCGCCCCTGCAGGGCGAGCGGCGGCACGCCGAGGAGGCGCGACGCAGCCGCGTTCGCGCGCAGCACAAGGCCGTTGCGGTCGTGCCAGGTGATCAGATCCTCGAGCACTTGCAGCGTCGCGCCCTCGCGTGCCTCGCCAGCCTGGAGCGCCGCACGCACGAGCGCTCTCAGCCGCAGGTCGACGGCGAGCGCCGCAAGCGCGTGGCTGAAGGCGAGGACCAGCGCGACCGCTCCCGCCACTCCCATCAACTCCGCGCGCGTCGGGGCAGGTCCGCCCTGCACCAAGGCCAGGGTCAGGGGCAGGCTCAGCGCCGCCATCGCCAGGGAGGCGAGAAAGCTCCCCTTCGACCCGGCCGTCATGGCCTCGAACGGGATCACCAGGAGGAGAAGCGCCGCCGGACCAAACGGGCCGCCGAGCGCGGCGCACAGGCTCGCCACAAGCGGCACGAGTGCCGCAGAGGCGAAGGCCTGGGCCTGACCGAGCCCGCCGCAGCGTGACAGCAGCGCGACGGCCGCGAGCGGCACCACCAAGGCCAGGAGAGCAAGGCTTTCCAGATTCGACGGAACGCCGCGCCAGAGCAGCATCGGCGGCAGACAGGCCAGCGTGATCGCGGCCGCCGCGCTCCGGGCGACGATAAAGCGTTCGTGGCGCGCACGCTCCGTGGGATCCGCATCCGCGGACTCGTGCACCTGGGCGGCGAGCCAAGCCTCAAGCCACGACTCGAGCCATGCCACAATGCGCCGCATGGCTGCCGGGGAGGCCTTGCGACGGCCGGTACCGACATCGGCACCGCCGCCCCTGCTGTTCGGGCGGTGCGCACGCTCCCCTTCCATGCCGAACCCTTGACGCAAACTCGACTCGCGACGGCGGACCGCCGGCTCCTGACTGGATCGCCAAGACCCTGGCAGGGCGGGCTTAAGCGAACCTTACGGGGAAAGGTTTGAATCCATTAAGCTTTACCCGCCGGTGCGCCCCCGTGGGCGCACCGGATGGCGGCCACGGGAATTCGCCAGCCGAAAAAGACTTGGTCCCAGCGGGCTCCCGCCCCGGCGCTACCCGCCTAGTCCCCTGTGACGTCGAGCTTTTTGCCCAGATCCGGTGAGCCGGCATCGAGCCGCTCGAGGCCGATGCCGGCCCGGGCCGGCATCGGCGAGTCGCCGAGCGGACGACCTGCAATCAGAGTGAAGGAAGGGTTGCGGTCCCTCGCCCGAAGATTCAGGGGCAGATTTCCGTGCGCTGGTGCAGGACGGCGCCTCCGCGACGCCTCGACGAGGGGCGCCGGGAACCGCCGAGGAGGTCGGCAGCCGGCGTCCCATCAGAGTAGGGTCGCTGTCCTGGCTTCCACGCTCCAGCCCGCCTGGGAGGGGGATCCCCCCCGCACGCTCATCTGACGCTTCACGGTCATTCCCGCCGGCACCTCGACGGGTCCGAAGCTCCTGTCGGAGTTGCCCAGCAGGGCGATCAGCAGGATCACGCTGCCGATGAGGGCAAGGGCGAACAGAGTTGCGCGCGACATGGACCGACTCCTCTAGATCCGCGCAACCTGGTCATCCGTCCGGTCGCCTGCCGTGAGACTTGATCTTAGAGCGGGAGCAGCGGGTTGACTACGAACGCGAGGCTCAGACCAAAGCCGAATGCGAGGATGTGAAGCGAGACCTTGGTGCCCTGAGACATGGTTAATTCTCCGTTCCTGCCAAGCGCTTAGGCCTGATCTGTTGCAGCCTCATTGCGCCGTTTGTTGCAAAAACGCCCGAAGCGAACGAAGTGATCCAGATTTTCCGACATGATCAAATCGCTCGCGGCCCCGAAACCTTATCCGTTTGTCCTGGTTGTTCTTCCGGAAAGGCGGAGCGGACCATGTTCAAGCTTTCGGTGGACGCATTCTTGTTCGGGTTCGTGTTCGTCTATGTGATCGGGTCCTAGACCAGCGCATTCTCAGGTTCGATCGGATTGCTGGCCGGCTTGGGAGGTCAGATCCTTGGCGGCCGTGGGCCGGTGCCATCAAGATTGTGTTCATGCTGATCCAAACGGACGGGCGCCAACTCGCCCAAGTCCCTGCGGGCGGGCGTATAAAGGCCTATCGATCGTAGAGGCTGCAGGCCGGACCCGGGCGCAAAGGTTCCATGTTTCTCCTTCTCCGCGTTGGCCTTGCCATTGCTGTGATCTTCTATTGCTCGCCGGTCCGGAGGCAGAGCGCCGCGCACGATCACATCGGGAGCATCGGCAGCCGCAGCGCGCCGCGGCCGGTCGGCCCCGCCCCAGCATTCGAACGCAGAGCATCGCCGCCCGGCCGCGGCACGGCGCCCGCCGCCGAGGAAAGCGCGCGAAGTCTCCTGCCGGAGGCCGAGCGGCTGTGGAGCACTCTGCCGCCCGACGCCCAGCGCGCGGTTCTGGACCGGCTCCGCGACGAAGTCGGTGCCGTCCTAGCGGGCGGACCCGAAACCCGTGGCGACACTCGGCCCGCGGCCGGCGCAGTCCGAGCGGGCGACCGCCAGCCCGACCGACGTCCCGAAGAGCCGCCTCGGCGCCCCTGACATCATCTGCGGCAGGCGGAGCCCTCCTCGCGGCCCCGACGCGAGGACAGCCCGGACGGCCGGGTGCGCTGCCTGCAGGTCGCCAAGCCGACCCGGAATGCCTATATCCCGCCCGACATCACGAGATCAGATCATGCTTCCTCCGATCGACGAGATCATCGCCAACTTCGAAATGCTTGAGGACTCGACCGACCGCCTCGAGTACCTCATCGAACTCGGCCGCCTCGCCGAGCCGTTGCCCCCGGAAAAGAAAACCGAGGTGAACCGGGTGCGGGGCTGTGCCTCGCAGGTCTGGCTCGACACCCATTCAGAATCGAGCGGGACCGGACAGGTGCTGCACTTCCACGGCGACAGCGATGCCATCATCACCCGGGGCATCGTCTCCCTGATCGCCGCGATCTTTTCCGGCAAGACTCCGGAGGACATCCGGCGCATCGATGCGTTGCAAATTTTCCGCGACATCGGGATCAGCGAGCACCTGACGGCCCAGCGGTCCAATGGCGCGCGCTCGATGATGGAGCGTATCCAGCGCGACGCTCAGGCCGCGCTGGCGTGATCCCAGAGGCCCCCCCTGCGCTGTGGGAGCTTGATCAGTTCAGGAGAGCGTCCGGGCTGGTTGCGCCCGCTACGACGGACTGCCAGGCGCGGATGCGCCGCGCCGCCGAGGCGCCTGTCGCGACGCTTTCCAGCCCGTAATGCTCGGCGAGGCGCGCCAGAGCGATCCGCACCACCACCTTGGCGGAGCGAGGCGGCCAGCGCCGCTCGCGCTCGATCACCTCGAGCCCTTTGAGGAATCCGCAGAGGTCGATCAGCAGGTCGCCGAAATCGGCACCAACCGCCTCGAAGGCGTTCCGGATCCGCTGGCGTGCGGCAATCACCCGATCGGTGGCCTCGGCCGGGCCGCGCGGGCCGCCGTCGGCGCGAACCGGGTCCCAGCGCGAGGTCACGCTCGGCAGAAGCCCCGCGGCTGTGATGTCGGCCCGAAGACGCTCACCGGCCTGATACGCAGCCTCGTCGATGAGGGGGGCGCCGTCGGGGTCCTTGCGGCGTCGCAGCCAGTCGAGCGGAGATTCGTCGAGAACGACCCGGAGGCGGGCCGGGCCGGCCTCGCCCTGTCGGGTTGCGAACCCGGTCTCGTGATGCTGATTCAGGAAAGGAGCGTCGGACTCAGCGCAAAGGCGGCGCTGGTGGGATTCGCCGGGCGCGCTCATCCGCAGCACCCTCCGGCCGCTGGCCGAGCGCTCCCAGTGGGCAAGGTCGTTCCGGACCAGGTCGTCGGCGAGGACCAGCGCGAAACGCCCCGCGCCGACCGAGACTCCGTTGCGGAGCTTGCGCACCACGAGCATGCCGTCATCCGTGGGGTCGCACAGACCATAGGCGCCTGCCTCAGCCAGCGCCGCAAGCAGGCGCCCGGAGGTCTTTGCAGCCCTGGCAACGTGATCGGCATCCGCCTTGCGTCGTTGTGCAGCTCGCCGGCAGCCCCCGTAAGGCGCCGTCTCGGCGACCGACAGAGTTCCCTCTCCGCGTCCCTTGGCCGGCTGCTCTGAGTTGCGGCTCGGAACTGCGGATGCCATCGCTTTGCCCACTTTCATGTTCATGATTTGTTCTCACAATTACTAGTGATGCAGCGGTTATGCCGCGCACCTCAGATTGTGTGCAAATAGTCCTAAATGTCAAGCGGCCGGCGTTCGGAATTCTTGCCAGGAGGCCGATTCCGCAGATCCTGCTCCCTCTTGCAGATGATGGCGCTGCAGGCGCGTCGCGGACGCTCTGGCCGAAAGTACCATTCCTGCCGGCTTACGTATTGTCCTGCAGCCGGGAGGTTCCGGACAGTGGACCCCGACGGGCTGCGGGTTCATCAAGCGACCCGCGCCGACGTTAAAGGCTGGGGACCTGGGCTCCCGCGCCCGAACAATGCTTGGCCGTGTTCGCTCGACGACGCGTGAGGCGTAGGTGCTCACAGCCGTGCACCTGCCATGACGTTACGAAAGCATAATATCCTATTTCGAAAGAGATCGCGGCTCGGCATGCACGTGCCAGCAACCTCTCAAGTAAGCCCAGGACGAAGTCATATCTTTGCTGGAGTGTGGCCGGGATGTGACAGCCGAGCTACCTGGGAGCGTCTAGGATCCAGGCTCTCTTCACGGAGGACTTCAATGAAGAAGATTCTGCTCTCTACGGTGGCGTTCGCCGGCCTGACGGCTGGGGCGATGGCTGCCGATCTCCCGATGCGTGCTGCGCCCCCGCCGCCGGTGGCAGCGGCCGTGCCGGTCTTCACCTGGACCGGCTTCTACGTCGGCGTGAACGTCGGCTGGGCCTTCGATGGCGACGAGGATGACCGCCTCGGCAGCCTCGTGACCCCGAATGGTCCGACCATCCCCGGCAGGACCTTCACGGTCGTCCCGGCGGCCGGCGGGAGCTTCCTGTCGCGTCGCGGCGGCGATGATGGCGGTCTGCTCGGCGGTGGCCAGGTCGGCTACAACATGCAGTTCGGCAGCTTCGTTGTCGGCATCGAGGCGGACGCTCAGGCGATCGACCTCGGCGACGTGTCCGGCACGAACATTGCCCAGGGCTTCCAGAGGGCCGAGGGCCGCGCCGGCGCCCTGCCGGCGTTCGGCATTGCGCCGGTTGCGCCTGGTGCTAGCAACGTGTTCTTCGCCCGCACTGGCCTGCTCGACAGCGGCGATGACACGGACGTGTTCGGCACGGTGCGCGGCCGCCTCGGTATGGCCTTCGGCCAGGCTCTGATCTACGCCACCGGCGGTCTCGCCTGGAAGACGGACGGTGACGACGACGGCGATGGTGTCAGCGCCACTAGACCCGGCGCAGCCTTCTACGTGTCGCGTGCCGCTCTGGCTCGCGGCAACCGGATCCTCGATCGCATCAACGGTAACGACGGCGTCGACAGCAACGACTTCGGCTTCACGGTCGGTGGCGGTGTTGAGTACGCCTTCACGAACAACATCAGCGCCAAGATCGAAGGCCTGTATGTTGACTTCAGCGATGACGATGGGGGCCGGGGGAACCGGATCGTGGGTGTGACGAACACCGGCCGGAGGATCCGCCACACGGGTGCCGGCGGCAACGACCCGCTTGAGTTTGGTCTCGTCCGCGCTGGCCTGAACTTCCGCTTCGGCACCTGGTAAGCCGCAGTACCTCGTGACAGCAGAGCCCGGCGCACGCGCCGGGCTTTTTTCATGAGGCTACAACCGTTATGGAAGCTCGCCTCGAACACCGCTGGCTGGGTTCCCGATCATGCCCCTCCCGACTGCTCCCGCGGAACCGTCGTCCCCGCACGCGATCGTCCAGGCTGTCAGCCGCAGCGCCCGGCACAGGTTCAGCAAGGAAACGGCGTTGCAGATCCGTCTCCTTGCCGGTCTCGGTGTCGAGGGCGACGCCCATTGCGGAGCGACGGTGAAGCATCGCTCGCGCGTTGCCGTCGATCCGACGCAGCCGAACCTGCGCCAAGTTCACCTGCTTCATGCCGAGCTGTTCGACGAGGTCGCTACCGGCGGGTTCGCGCTGCGCCCCGGGGACCTCGGCGAGAACATCACGACTCGCGGCATCAACCTCCTCGGCCTTCCCTGCGGTACCCGCCTCCACATCGGCGCCAGCGCCATCGTCGAGGTGACGGGCCTGCGCAATCCTTGCATTCAGATCGACCGGTTCCAGCCAGGCCTCCTGGCCGCTGTGCTCGACCGCGATCCGAACGGCCGGATCATCCGTAAGGCCGGTATCATGGGGGTCGTCGTCGCCGCAGGCGATGTCAGCGCCGGCGACTCCATCGGGATCGAGCTGCCTCCCCTGCCCCATCACGCACTGGATCGCGTCTAGCGCCACCACATCCAACGAGATGAGGCTGCCGGCGCACGGCGAAAAGCCGCCTTTGAGGGCGGCTTCGTGCGGCATGGTTCATGAATTCTCACCAACCGATTTGGATCGACGGCCGGTGTCAGCCCACGGCGGCGATGCGGCGCTTCCGGCGCTGCTGGCCAAGCCCCATCTCTTTGGCGAGATTCGAGCGGGCCGCGGCATAGCTCGGCGCCACCATCGGGTAGTCCGGCGGCAGATTCCATTTTTCGCGGTACTGCGCGGGAGTCATGCCGTATTTCGTCTGGAGATGGCGTTTCAGCGACTTGAATCTCTTCCCGTCCTCGAGGCAGACGATGTAGTCCGGCGTCACGGACTTCTTCACGGAAATCGCCGGCTTGGGCGCTTCCGCGGTGGCGGCACCGGCAGCTCCACCCGCGACTCCCAGGAGCGCCGAATGCACGTTCCCGATCAGACCGGGAAGATCGGCGGTAGCAACGGAATTGTTGCTCACATAGGCCGAAACGATATCAGCCGCCAATTCCATGTAATTCGATGACACCAGTTCACACCTCATCGCCATTGTTGTTCCTTTCTGGCCCGTACCAGCAGAGTTCTGCGTCAGGTGCAACAGAGATGGCGCTGTTCACCGCAGCGATTGCTGTGCTGCCTGTTCATTTGAGTCAAACTCGCCCGGCCCGTGCCCACTGAATTCCTAACCCTCGGCTTGATTATGATAAGGCTCTTCCTGACACAAGATTAATTCTACAGAATCTGACGATAAATAGTACATCCGCGGGCTCTCTCCACTAAAATGTTACTGCGGCCGGCGTTTCAGCGTTCTCACCTGATGTTATGTCGGCACTGGCGTCACCGGCCGCTGCCGCGCGGCGCTTGCCTGATCTCGCGCGAAGCTCCACATCTCCCTCTCGACCGGCAGAGACAGCCGCCCGGCTGCGGGTCGCACGGACGCAGCCTCGCCCGCTATGAGGGCCGCCTCCCGCTCCCTTGCATTCCCGATCGTAAGAGGACCACGATGCAGCCCGACCACATCCCGCGCCGAACCCTTCCCCCGGCTCCCGTGGCACCCGTTCACCCGCATGAGTTCGAGGCTCACGGACGGCGCATCGGGGACCCTTATGCCTGGCTCAAGGCCGAGAACTGGCGCGACGTCCTCAAGGACCCTTCCGCGCTGTCGCCCGAGATCCGCGCCCATCTGGAGGCGGAGAACGCCTACACCGAGGCGGCCCTCGCCGGGACCGAGGGCTTGCGCGGAAGCCTCGTGAAGGAGATGCGGGGCCGCATCAAGGAAGACGATTCGTCCGTTCCGCAGGCCGACGGGCCGTGGGCTTACTTCACCCGTTACCGCGAGGGCGGTCAGCATCCGCTCGTCTGCCGCGAGAGGCGGGACGGCGGCGCCGAGGCGGTGCTGCTCGACGGCGACCGGGAGGCCGGGGGGTATCCCTTCTTCGATCTCGGCGATGCCAGCCATTCGCCGGACCACCGGCTGATGGCCTGGAGCGCCGACGTGAAGGGCTCCGAATACTTCACGATCCGGGTGCGCGACCTGGAAGCGGGTGGCGAGCTTGCCGACACGGTGCCGAATACCGGCGGCAGCATCGTCTGGACCGGTGACAATTCCGGCTTCTACTACGTGGAGCTCGACGAGAACCATCGTCCCGTGCGCGTGCGCCGTCACCGCCTCGGCACCCCTGCGGAAGAGGACGAGATCGTCTACGCGGAGGCGGATCCGGGTTTCTTCGTCAATATCGGGACGACACAGTCCAATGCCTATGTGGTCGTCACGGCAAGCGACCATGAAACCTCCGAGTGCTGGCTCCTCGACCGCGCCGACCCGGCGGCAAAGCCGGTCTGCATCGAGCCCCGCACATTGCAGCTGCAATACTCCGTCGAGCACCATGGCGACCAACTGATCCTCCTCACCAACGCCGACGGCGCCGAGGACTTCAAGCTGATGACCGCGCCCGTTGCGGATCCCGGGCGTGCGCAGTGGCGGGATCTCGTGCCTCACCGACCCGGGATCATGATCCTCTCGCACGTGGCGCTTGCCCGTTACCTCGTGCGTCTCGAACGCAGGGACGCGAACCCGCAGATCATCGTGCGGGATTGGTCGACGGGCGAGGAGCATGCCATCGCTTTCCCGGAGGAAGCCTATTCGCTCGGGTTCGACGCGGGCTACGAGTTCGACACGGATGTGATCCGCTACCGGTATTCGTCCCTGACGACTCCGACGGAAACCGTGGACTACGACATCCGCACGGGCGCACGCGTCCTTCGCAAGCGCCAGGAGGTGCCGAGCGGTCACGACCCGGCCGAGTACGTGACCCGTCGCCTGTTCGCGACCGCGCCGGACGGAGAAACGGTCCCTATCTCCCTGGTGCATCGCCGCGACATCGCGCTCGACGGTTCGCCGCCCTGCCTCCTCTACGGGTACGGCTCCTACGGGATGTCGATGCCGGCCGGATTCAGGACCAACATCCTCTCCCTCGTGGACCGCGGCTTCGTCTATGCGATCGCCCATATCCGCGGCGGCACCGAGAAGGGCTGGCGCTGGTACACTGCAGGGAAGCGCGAGAAGAAGCCCAACACCTTCTCGGATTTCATCGCCTGCGGCGAGGCGCTGGTGGAGGCCGGCTACACGGCGCGAGGCCGCATCGTCGCGCATGGTGGCAGTGCGGGCGGCATGCTGATGGGCGCGGTCGCGAACCTCGCGCCCGACCTCTTCGGAGGCATCGTCGCCGAGGTGCCGTTTGTGGATGTGCTCAATACCATGCTCGACGGCACCCTGCCGCTGACACCGCCCGAATGGCCCGAATGGGGCAACCCGGCCGAGGACGAGGCGGCCTTCCGCACCATCCTGTCCTACTCGCCCTACGACAATATCCGGGCCCAGACCTATCCGCCGATCCTGGCGCTGGGCGGCCTCACGGATCCCCGCGTGACCTATTGGGAGCCGGCCAAATGGGTGGCGCGGTTGCGCGCCACCATGACGGGCGGCGGGCCGATCCTCCTGCGGATCAACATGGATGCGGGCCACGGCGGTGCCGCCGGCCGTTTCGACCGACTGGAGGAGGTGGCGTTGTCCTACGCCTTCGCGATCAAGGCGCTGCAGGGGTTCGAGGAAGCCTGAGATCCCGCCGGACGAGGGGACGGCCGCACCGTTCTCAAAAGGCCCTACGAGCTCTTCCGATCCGATGCCTCGATCTCATCGAGCACCGCCTCGGGCGCCACATTCTGCGAGATCTCGTGAAACTCCTCATCGACCTCGGTGCGGACGTCAAGTCGCTCCGCGATCGCGGCAACCAGGGTTGCGATCTTTGTAATCTCGTGCTCGGCCAGCAGGCTGATCTGCAGGTCCAGGTCGGCGCGCTTGTCGGCGGCGGCCTGCATGCGGTTCTGGCTGATCAGCACGAAGGTCGAAAGGAAGATCGCCTCGACCGAGGCCCACATGGCGAGCACCACGAAGGACTCGTCCCATTGCGGCACCCCCGGGATCCACCCGACATTCGCGACGATCCAGAACCCGAAGATCGCAAGGTGGATGTAGACGAACAGCATGCTGCCCGTGAACCGGGTGATGGTCTCCGCGATCTTCTCCTGAACAGTCGCCTGCCGTTCCTCGCGCTGGCGACGCTCGCTCAGGGCCTGGATGTTGCGTTCCAGCACCGTGCTGAGGCCGGGAGGCTTCGGCGAGGGATGGGTCGGGCTGCCCCTGGCAGGGCGGAGGTAACTGTCCGAGCGCTGTGATGCCATCGTGTTTCCAGGTCCTCGCCGTGTCCCCTAACGAACAAGCGCCCGCGGCGCGGGTTCCGCCTCCGCTCCCTCAATGGCGCCTTCTCCTCCCCGCTGAGCCCTCCAGGCCCGCTTCAACCCTGAATAACCAGTTGGGCGAAGTCACCGGCAATGCTAGTCGATAGGACAGCAGACGCTCCGTCGTCACTGTTTGCCCTGTGAGAATACCCGCCCCCATGGACCAGCCAGGATCGCCGGACCCCGATGTGAGCCGCGGCTCCAGCCCCAGCGACTTCCTGGTCGCGGGCATCGGCGCATCGGCCGGCGGGCTCGAGGCGCTGCGCGAGTTCCTGGGCCCGATTTCGATCGAGCCCGGCTACGCGCTGATCCTCGTCCAGCACGTGAGCGACAGCGAACGCTTCCTGATGGCCGAAGTCTTCGCCCGGCTGACCGGGATGCCAGTCGTCACCATCGAGGAGGGGCTGGCGCTGGAACCGAACCGGTTCTATGTCGCGCCGCCCAACACGATCCTCGGGTTCAGGAACGGGCGCTTCCGCCTCCGCCCGCCGCGCAATCCGGGCGAGCGGCGCAACCCGATCGACCGTTTCTTCCAGACGCTCGCAGCCACCTACGGCACCGACTCCGTCGGCATCGTGCTCTCCGGGTCCGGCTCCGACGGGGCGCTCGGGCTCGGCTCGATCGGGGCAGCCGGCGGCATGACCATGGCGCAGGCGCCCGATACCGCCGCATTCGCGGACATGCCTTCCAGCGTTGCGGCCTCCGCCGACCACGTATTGCCGCCGGCGGGCCTCGCGGAGGCCCTCGAAACCTATGCCCGCCACTGGCGCGCCATCACGACCGGCTCCGGGCTCGGCGACCGCCGCCGCGAGATTCAGGCGCGCCTCCCCGAGATCTGCGACGTGCTCCTGCGCCGCACGGGCCACGACTTCAAGCACTACAAGGTCAGCACCCTGATCCGGCGCATCGAGCGGCGCATGCAGGTGCGCGCGCTCCACGACGTGGATTCCTATGTCGGCCAGCTCGCCCGGGATATCCACGAGCCGCATGTGCTCTTCCGCGAACTCCTGATCGGAGTCACGAGCTTCTTCCGCGAACCGGATGCCTTTCATGCGCTTGCCGAAAGGGTGATCACGTCGCTCCTCGGCCAGCGCTCCGCCACGGACCAGCTGCGCATCTGGGTGCCCGGCTGCGCCACTGGCGAGGAAGCCTACACGCTCGCCATATTGGTGCGCGAGAAGCTCGACGCCGTCCCGAATGCCCCGAAGGTTCAGATCTTCGCCACGGATGTGAACGAGCGGGCGCTCGTTGCGGCCCGGCGCGGAAGCTACCCGCAGGGAATCACGGCTCAGGTCTCGCCGGAACGCCTCGCCCGGTTCTTCGTCAAGCGCGGGCGGCGCTACCAGGTCACGGACGAGCTGCGCGAGATGTGCCTGTTCTCCGTGCACAACCTCATCTCGGACCCGCCGTTCTCCCGGCTTGACCTCATCTCCTGCCGCAACGTGCTGATCTATCTCGGCTCGCACCTGCAGAAGAAGCTCATCCCGGTCTTCCACTACGCCCTGCGGTCTGGCGGCTATCTCTTCCTCGGCGCCTCCGAGAGCCTGACGGGCCACAACGAACTCTTCCGCGTCATCGACGCCAAGCACCGCATCGCGCAGCGCAAGGAGGCAGCGCTCCACGTGCCGGGCTCCATGCGGGAATTCAGCGCCACCACGGTCCCGAGCTGGCGGGCGGTCAACTCGGCGAGTGAGGTGGATCTCGGCGCCGTGGCGCAGCGCATCCTCCTCGATGAGTTCGCGCCGAAATACGCCATCGTTTCGGAGGAAGGCCAGGTCGTCTTCCTGTCGGATGGGGTCGACATCTACATCCAGCCGCCAGCCGGGACCTTCTCGAACAATATCATGCGGATGGTGCGCCGCGGCCTCAGCGTGGGCCTGCGTACCGCCTTCAACCAGGCGATCCGCACCCGCCGGACCGTCGCCCGCGAGGTGCCTTCGGTGCATACGGCGGAGGGTCCGCAATCGGTCCGGGTGACCGTGCAGCCGATGCCCGAGCTCGGTCGCGAGGACGGTCTCTACATGATCGTCTTCCAGGACCATGGTGCTCCCCTGCGCCGGGCGGACGAGGTCGGCACGCCGGTCCATCCCGACGCCGACGCGCTCATCGAGGGCCTGGAGCGGGAATTGCTGCGCACCCGCGAGGACCTGGAGCGCACGGTCCAGGACCTCGAGGCCGCCAACGAGGAGCTGAAGTCGTCCAACGAAGAGCTCCTCTCGATGAACGAGGAGCTGCAATCCGCCAACGAGGAGCTCGAGACCTCAAAAGAGGAGGTTCAGGCCGTCAACCAGGCGCTCGCGAGCGCCAATGCGGACCTCGAAAACCTCCTGCGCTCGACCCGGATCGCGACGATCTTCCTCGACCGGGAGGGTGCGATCCGCGGCTTCACTCCGGCGGCGAGCGACATCTACCACATTGCCCCCACCGACATCGGCCGTCCCCTTGGCCATTTCACGCACCGCCTCGTGAATCTCCCGCCGTTGCCGGCCATCGCCGATCTGGACCTGCAGCAGGATCCCATCGACCATGAGGCTCAGACCGACGACGGCCGCTGGTTCCTGCGACGGGTCCTCCCCTACCGGACCGCCGACGGCAGGGTCGACGGCATCGTCGTGACGTTCACCGAGGTCACGAAGCAGAAGGAATCCGAGGCCGCTCTCCGGCGTTCCGAGGAGAAGCTCAGGGTCGCCCTCGAGGCGGCGCGGCTCGGAGCCTGGGAGCGCGATCTCATCACCGGGGAAATGTCCGCTACGGCCCTGTGCAAGATCAATCTGGGCCTCGACCCGAGCGCCCCGCTCACCTTCGAGCAGCTCCAGTCCATGCGTCACCCGGACGACCTCGATCGGGTCACGCAGGCGATCCGCTCCGCCATTGCGGAGAACCGGGACTACGACGTCGAGTACCGCGCCGTGAAACCGGACGGGCGGATCGGCTGGATTCTGGCCCGCGGTCACGCAGTCTATGACGAGACCGGCAGGCCCATTCGGATGGTTGGCGTAACCCTCGACATCAGCGAGCGGGAGGAGGCCAGACAGGCGCTTCAGCAGGTCGAGCGGCGGCAGACCTTCCTCCTCGCGCTCCACGACAGGGTACGGGATCTCGAGGATCCTTTCGCGGTCATGGAGACCGCCATCGAGATGCTCGGGCGCCACCTCGGTGTGAACCGCGTCGGCTACGGCGAGATCGACACCATGCAGGAGCATGTTCTGGTCAGCCGGGACTGGACGGACGGATCGGTCGGAAGCGTGCGCGGCCGGCACCGCCTGGACGATTTCGGGCCGCAGGTGATCGCCGCCTTGAGGGACGGTCGCACCGTCAGAATCGACGACATCGCTCGCGACCCCCGGACCTGCAGTGCCGAGACTATGACGGCCTATGCGGGAGTCGAGACCCGCTCGGTACTGGCAGTGCCCCTGCGAAAGGGCGGCCGCATGGCGGCGGTCATCTACCTGCATCACGCGACGCCTCGCGCCTGGTCCGACGAGGATGCTGCCGTGGTCGAGGAGGTCGGGGAGCGGACCTGGGCCGCGCTCGAGCGCGCCCGGGCCGAGGCTGCGTTGCGCGAAAGCGAGGCACGCTTCCGCTCCATGGCGGACTCCGCTCCGGTCATGATCTGGATCAATGGCCCGGGCACCGGCAGCGAGTTCGTCAACCAGGCCTATCTCGACTTTTTCGGAAAGCCGGTCGACGAGGTCCTGGGCTCCGGCTGCGTGTCGAGCGCGCATCCGGACGATGGACCGCGTTACCTGGCGGCTTACGAAGAGGCCGTGCGCACCGCGACCCCGTTCCGCGCGGAGGCCCGCTTCCGGCGGGCGGACGGCGAATACCGCTGGATCCTGTCGAATGCCCTGCCGCGCATCGATGCGAAGGGCACCCTGATCGGTTTCATCGGGTCGAGCCTCGACATCACGGAGGTCAAGCGCGCGGAAACCGAGGTGCGCGAGAACGCCGAACGCCTGCGCCTGGCGCTCGACGCTTCACGCCTGGGCGACTGGAGCTGGGACCCGCGCTCGGACATGGTCACCCTGTCGGAACGAGCCGCGGAAATCTTCGGCATTCCGCCCGGCCCTTGCATGACCTGGAGCGCCATGCAGGAGCTCCTCCATCCGAAGGATGCGCGCCGCGCCGCGGAATCCGTGGAGGCGGCGCTTCTGACCGGCGGCAGCTACGACGTCGAATACCGGATCAAGCGCGCGGCCGACGGGGCGGATGTCTGGGTCGCCGCCAAGGGCCGGGTCACCTACGGTCCTGACGGCGCGATCGCCGGGATGATCGGCGTCGTGCAGGACATCACCGAGCGCAAGGCCGCCGAGGAGCGCCAAGCCCTCCTGATCCGGGAGCTGCACCATCGGGTGAAGAACACCCTCGCGACCGTACAGGCCATCGTGGGGTCGACCGCACGCACCGCGTCGAGCATCGACGAGTTCTACCAGGCCTTCGTGGGCCGCATCGTCTCGCTTGCCCAGACCCACACGCTACTGACGGAGGATTACTGGCAGACCGCCTCGCTGACCCAGCTCCTGCGCAACGAGCTCGGCCCCTACGACGACGAGAACGACCACCGCATCGCGATCGAAGGCCCGCCGGTAGAGCTCACGTCCGAGGCTGCCGTGCCGATCGGCATGGCGATCCATGAGCTCACCACGAACGCCGCGAAATATGGGGCCCTCTCGGATGGGGGTAGGATCGAGGTCCGCTGGGTCCTCAAGGAGGGGAAGGACCAGCCGATGCTGCATTTTACCTGGACGGAGTCCGGGGGGCCGTCGGTCCGTCCGCCGAAGCGCCAGGGCTTCGGCTCTCGCCTGCTGCAGCGGGTGCTCGCAACGCAACTCCAGGCCGAGGTTCACATGGATTTCGCGCCCGAGGGGCTTCGCTTCAGCATGATCATGCCGGTGCCGAAGCCGGTCGACCCCTACCTGTCGCTCAAGCCAGTCTAGCAGGGACGCGCCGTCCGTCGTCGGTGTCCGGTCTCCCGCTGACTGCGGCGGCCGACAGGATGGAATGAGCGGACGAGCCCCCGCTACAGGGCAAAGCCTCACCCGGCATGAAATCCCCGACCGGTTCCGTCGATCGGTGCGATTGTGCGCACGACGGAGACGTCCTCGCGGCCTGCTGCAGCGGCGCGGAGGAGAGGGCCGGGGTCGAGGCGCCGGCCCGCTTTCCCCTTAGCTTTCCCGGGGCCGCTCGCCCCCGGCTGCGATGAAGGCCTTGAGCTCATCGAGGGAGCCGAAGCGGAACGTGCCGTCCGGCGTCTCGGCCTCGATCGAGCCGTCCGCGAACATGACGTAGCGGTTGCCGCCGGAATTGTACGTGCCGAGAACCGCGGGAGACTCTTCCCCGTTACCCGGAGTGCCATCCGCATTCGACGTATCTGGCACCACCGGCGCGCTCGTCGCGAAGGGCGCGTCCTCCTCGGCCGGTGCAGCGGGCTCAGGAGCCCGGGGGGCCGCCCCTGCACCCGCCGGGAAGGCCGGCTCGCTGCCGGCTGGCTCGCCCGGGACGACGGGCCAGCTCACCGATCCTGATGAACGCTGGACTCCCGCGGGCCCGTTTTCCCGGTCGGGCAGCAGGTCGTCGCTGGCTGGGCCCCCCGCAGAGGGTTGATCGAGGCCGCGCAGCGCCTGCGCCGGCGGGCCGTCTCCTGCGGGCCGGGGGTGGGGTATCGGCTCTCCGGGCGACGCAGCATCCGCAGCCTCGCCCCGACCGCGCACCGCCGCGAGGCCGGCAGAGACGACGGCGCCGGCTGCAACCGCCGCCGCAGCTCCGGCCGCGAGGGTCCCGGCACTCATGGGCTGCGCTGGCTCGGTCTCGCGCCCACCGCGCCTGGCCCGCCTCTGGGCGGCCTCTTCCCGCCGCGCGATCCGCGCCTCGTCAGACCGGCGGTCAGCGGTCGGAGGCGGCGCCGGCACCGGGTTGGGGTAGCTCGCATCCGACGGATGGATTGTCTCGGCCAGGGCCGCCGGTTGCGGCCGAGGGGGCGGCACCGGCATGGCGGGCCCCGGGTCGGAGGCGCCGCCTGCCAGCAGGCCCGAGGAGACGGCGAGGACCGGGTCGACGTGGTCCGGCGGATCGGGAAAGTTGGGTTCCGGGCGGGACATGCGCTCGCGCTGGCGAACGAGCTCCGCTCGGATCGCCCCGAGCCGCGACGCCACGATCGCGATCCCGAGCAGGACCGCCCCAAGGCCTGCCACGGTGGCACCGGAGATCACGAGCGCCCAACCGCGCTCCAGGACAATGATCCCATAACCCTCGTACACCGACCAGAGGCCGGCTGCGATCATCGCGAGGGCTATTCCAACGAGCGCGATGACCATGATGACCTCGTGACGCGGACGCTATGAAAGCCGAATAAGAAGAATAGGCGCTCGCTCCTATAGGGCAACGCCTCGCCCAAGGGAAGCTTCGCCGGGCCGCTCCGGCGAGCAGCGGAAACGTTCCGGCCAAGCTTCGCGGTTGCCGTGCCGATCCGCAGGGCTTAGGTAAGCCCTGGTCGTTCAATCCCCTGCGGAGGTCCCGATGACGTTCACCCTGCCCGACCTGCCCTACCCCCACGACGCGTTGCAGCCCTACATGTCGCGCGAAACCCTCGAGTTTCACCACGACAAGCACCACAACGCTTACGTGACCGCCGGCAACAACCTGCTGAAGGGCACCGAATTCGAAGGCAAGAGCGTCGAGGAGGTCGTGAAGGGCTCCTACGGCAAGAACCAGGCCCTCTTCAACAATGCCGGCCAGCACTACAACCACATCCATTTCTGGCAGTGGATGAAGCCGAACGGCGGCGGCGCGCTGCCGGGCAGGCTCGAAAAGCAGATCGTCCAGGACCTCGGCTCCGTCGACAAGATGAAGGAAGACTTCGTCCAGGCCGGCGTGACGCAGTTCGGTTCGGGCTGGTGCTGGCTCGCCGTGAAGGACGGCAAGATCACGATCATGAAGACGCCGAACGGCGAGAACCCCCTCGTCCACGGCGCCCAGCCGATCCTCGGCTGCGACGTGTGGGAGCATTCCTACTACATCGACTACCGCAACCGCCGTCCCGACTACCTCAAGGCGTTCCTCGACAACCTCGTGAACTGGGAGCACGTCGAGGAGATGTACGAGCAGGCAACGCGCTGAGGGCGCACCTCGTCCCCTCGATTGCCGTGCTCGACGGCACCGTGATCCGGCACGAGCAGGCGACACGCTACCAGGGGCTCCTTCGGGAGCCCCTTCTGCGTTTACGGTGCCGGTGCGAGCGCCAGGTTGCGCGACTCGAGCAGCGCCGCGAAGGCATCGGATTTCAGGTAGGCGAGTTCGAGCGCCCGGCTCTCCACCACCGGATCCAATGCCCGCAGGCTCTCGTCCGGGTGTCCAGGGTGCGCCATCACGACGGGCCGCGGCCCCAGCTCGGCGAAGGCCTGAGCGAAGATCCGCTCGGGCAATGAGTCCGGGTCGAAGGGGCTGTAGCCCGAGAACCCCCGGTTGGTCGCGAACCCTGCCTCCCGGGCGGCACCGCGGAAGCCGCGCGCCAAGCCCGCGACCAGGAGCGCCTTGCGGGCCGACACCCTGCGTCGGAGGATGGCTGCAACCCGGTCGCTCGGGTCGCGCAGCCATAGGCGCCCTGCCAGCCCTCGCCGGACGAGCGCCCGCAGCAGCGCCGAGCGGATGCCGGGCAGCACGTGGACGTGCTGGTGCCCATCTACGAAGGCCGGCGGGGCCCCGAAAGCCTGCTCGAAGGAATCGAGCTGTCGCTCGATCTCGGCCGTCACCTCGTCGCCGGCGAGCCGCCCCGACAGCGCCCGGCGCATGAGGTCGCCCAAACTGGGGAATGTCCCACTCGGAGCGAGCCCCGGCATGGCGCCGAGCGGCTCGGCCGTCGTGAGGTTGAGGTGCAGCCCAACACCCACGCGTCCCGCGTACGGATGCAGGGCAGGCGCGAGGCGCGGCCAATCGGGCCGGTTCGTCATCGCGCCTGTGGCCGAGATCCGCCCCGCCTCGGCGAGTTCCAAGATGCCGCGGCTCACGCCTTCGGTGAGCGCAAAATCGTCGGCGCAGAGAACCACTCGGCGAACCGCTTGGCGAACCAGTTGGCGAACCAGTTGGCGCGTCATCCTGAGACCTCCTCCCCTGCGGGTGCCGTATGGCCCCGCTCGGCTCAGACGATATACTTCAGTGTCGCCTCGAAGGCGCGGCCACAAGACGGGATGAGCCGGCAGGGGCCGGGGAGCTAAAGTTCATTGACCGTTAAGCAATGCTCGCGCAAAGCCCGCATGGGTCGTGTGCGGCGCCAGAAGCCGCCGCCAACCCCTTGAGCGCGAGGCCAAACTCGGCTCTCAATGCGGCGACCATCAAGGAAGTTGAGCGTGGCGTCCCCCCTGACCTCCCCGGAACTCAGCGTCGTCATCCCGGTCTTCAACGAAGGCGCCAATATCGGCCCGCTCTGCGCCCGTGTTGCCCCGGTTCTCGACAAGGTCACGGACCGCTGGGAGATCGTGTTCGTGGACGATGGCAGCGTCGACGACACCCTCGAGCGGGTGCGGACCGAGAGCGCCCGCGATCCGCGCATCGGTGCCGTCTCGTTCTCGCGCAATTTCGGCAAGGAGATCGCGCTGGCAGCCGGGCTCGACCATGCGCGGGGCGAAGCGGTCGTCATCATGGACGCGGATCTCCAGCACCCGCCGGAAATGATCGAGGCTTTCGTGGAGCGCTGGCGGGCGGGCTACGTGATGGTCTACGGCCAGCGGACGGACCGTTCCACCGAGACGCGCTTGAAGCGCACCTCGGCCCGCCTGTTCTACCGCCTGTTCGAGCGCTTCGGCGAGACGAGCCTGCCCGAAGGGGCCGGCGATTTCCGACTGATCGACCGCAGGGGAGTCCAGGTGCTCCGGTCCCTGGGCGAGCGCGCCCGCTTCTCGAAGGGCCTCTATGCCTGGATCGGGTTCAAGTCCATCGGCGTGCCCTTTGCGGTCGAGGAGCGCCATCACGGCGCCACCAAATGGAGCTTCCGCAAGCTCTTCCGCTTTGCCTTCGACGGCATCACCTCCTTCACCACCGTTCCGCTGCGGGTCTGGACCTATCTCGGCGGCCTGATCTCGGTCGGGGCGATCGCGACCGCGATTTATTTCATGATCCGCACGCTCGTCTTCGGCACGGACCTGCCCGGCTTTCCGAGCCTCATCGTCTCCGTGATGTTCTTCTCGGGCGTCCAGCTCATGTCGCTCGGCATCATCGGCGAGTATGTGGGCCGCATCTTCGCCGAGGTGAAGCGCCGTCCGCTCTACGTCGTGGCGGAACGCATCGGCGGGGCCGCGGAAGCCGGCGAGGGCCTCGTGCGCGACGACCGGAACCTCGCCAGGGTGTAGCCATGTGCCTCGTGCACAGCGGCTGCCACCTCGCCAGGGTGTAGCCATGTGCCTCGTGCGCGACGACCGGCACCCCGCATGGGTGTAGCGGCGGGCCCTCATGCGCGACGACCGGCACCTCGCCAGGGTGTCACGGTGTCGGGCGGCACCCGGCTCTGATAGGGTCGCGGGCTCGCGACCCTCCACTTCTCTCCAGGCTGTTCCCTTGTTCCGAAAGATCCTCTCCGTCGGCGGATGGACCCTCGTCTCCCGCGCCACCGGCTTCGTGCGCGACGTCATCATGGCCGCCGTCATGGGCGTCGGGCCGATTGCCGACGCCTTCGTGGTGGCGTTCCGCATCCCGAACCACTTCCGGGCGATCTTCGGCGAGGGCGCCTTCAATGCGGCGTTCGTGCCGACCTATGCCCGGGTGCTGGAGACGCAAGGGCCCTCCGAGAGCCGCTCCTTCGCGGGGGTGATCTTCACCCTGATGCTGATCGTCCAGGCGGTGCTGCTCGCCGTGGCCATCCCGGCCATGCCCTGGATCGTAGGTGCCCTCGCTCCCGGCTTTCCGGCGGATCCGGCGAAGTTCGAGCTTGCCGTCGCGCTCACCCGCATCACCTTCCCCTACCTGCTCCTCATTACGCTCGTCACGATCCTGTCCGGGATCCTCAATGCCCATGAGCGCTTCGCGGCCGCCGCGGCCGCGCCCGTCCTTCTTAATCTGGCGATGATCGCGGCGCTCGCCGTCGCTTTCCTGTTCCCGACCGCCGGACACGCGGCCGCGTGGGGCGTCGCGGCTGCCGGGTTTCTGGAGCTCACGCTCGTTTATCTCGCGGCGCGGCGCGGCGGCATCGCGCCGGGCCTTCAGCGGATCCGCCTGACGCGGCCCATGCGCGACTTCTTCCGCACGCTCGGGCCGGCGGTGATCGGCTCGGCCGGCGTGCAGCTCGCGATCTTCGCGGACACGATCATCGCCTCGTTCCTGCCGACCGGCGCGGTCTCCTCGCTCTATTACGCCGACCGCATCTTCCAGTTGCCGGTGGGCGTGATCGGCATCGCGGCCGGAACGGTGCTGCTGCCGGAAATGAGCCGGCGCATCGCGGCGGGCGACGTCGCCGCAGCCCACGCGGCGCAGAACAGGGCCGTCGGCTTCACGCTGGCGCTGACGGCGCCGTTCTTCGTGGCCTTCCTGGTCATGCCCGAGCTCATCATGGCCGCCCTGTTCAAGCGTGGCGCCTTCGACGAGCCCGCGGCCCGGGCCGCGGGCGCGGTTCTGGCCGCCTATGCGGTCGGGCTTCCCGCGATTGTGCTGATCCGCTCCGCCACCGCAAGCTTCTATTCCCGTGCCGACACCCGCACGCCGCTCATTGCCTCGCTCACGGCGATCGCCGTCAACATCGCGCTCAAGATCCTGCTGATCGGCCGTTTCGGCGTGGTCGGTCTTGCGCTTGCGACCGCGGTCGGGACCTGGATCAACCTTGTGCTGTTGGTCACTCTCGCGCGCCGCCGCGGCTGGACGCGACCCGGTTCGGCGCTCGGGCGGACGGCTGCGGCGGTGCTCGTGGCCGGACTCGCCCTGGCGGCCTTCGCGGTGTTCGCCAGGCCGCCGCTGGCCGGGTTCACGGGCGCGCTGCCCGACTGGCGCGACGAGACCCTGCTCGCGCTGCTCGGCACCAGCGGCGCTCTCCTCTACGGCGCCGCTCTGCTGGTCGCTCTCAAGATTTTCCGCGTGCGCCTCGCTCGGCGATAAGGACAGCCTGACGGGCAAGACCTGCGGTTGCGGCGGCTGCGCTATGCGTCACGGTGCTGGCTCGCCGCGCCGCAGCGAGTAACATGTGGCCATGCAGCCTCCTCGCCCCTGGAACCTGGCACTCGGCGGGCTCCTCTCCCTCGCGGTCGCCATGGGGATCGGGCGCTTCGTCTACACGCCCATCCTGCCCCTGATGGCGGAGGCGCTGCCGCTGACGAAATCCGAGGCCGGACTGATCGCCTCCGCGAATTTCGCCGGCTACCTCGTCGGCGCGCTCGCCGCCGCCTCTCCCCTTCCGGGCTCGCGCCGCACCTGGCTGGTCACGGGCCTGTTTCTCAGCGCCGCCACCACGACTCTCACGGCCGGTCTCTCCGGTGTCGTCTCCTTGAGCGTGGTCCGCTTCGCCGGCGGGGTGGCGAGTGCCTTCGTGCTCGTTTTCTCCTCATCGGTCATTCTCGGGCGCTTGGCAGAGGCGGGCGCGAGCCGGCTGTCCTCGGTTCATTTCGCCGGTGTCGGAACCGGTATCGCGACCTCGGCGGCGCTCGTTTCCGCACTCGCTGCCGCGGGTATCGGCTGGCGGGTCCATTGGATCGCGTCCGGCGGGCTTGCGCTTCTCGCCGTTCCCTTCGTGGCGTTCCTCGTGCCGCCCGACTCGCGCATGTCGGGGCCGGCCGCGCAGGCGGGCGGGGTCGCGCTGACGCCGCGGCTTACGTCGCTGATCCTGTCCTACGGGCTGTTCGGCCTGGGCTATGTCGTGACCGCGACCTTCCTGGTCGCGATCGTGCGCGGCTCCGCGGAGGTGCGCCATCTCGAGCCCGTGGTCTGGATCGCGGTCGGCCTCTCGGCCGTTCCGTCCGTAGCGCTCTGGACGGCGCTCGGAAAGCGACTCGGGATCTACTCCGCCTACGCGCTCGCCTGCCTCGTCGAAGCGGCCGGCGTGGCGCTCAGCGTCCTCGTGACCTCCGCCTCGGGCGTCATCCTCGCCTCGGTCTTTCTCGGCGGCACCTTCATGGGGATCACGGCGCTCGGCCTCGTCGGTGCCCGCACCCTCTCGGCCTCGGACCCGGCCCGGGTCATCGCCCTCATGACCGCCGCCTTCGGGCTCGGTCAGATTGTCGGACCTACGCTCGCGGGATGGCTGTTCGATCGCACGGGGAGCTTCACCCTGCCTTCGCTCTTGGCTGCAGGCGCCCTCGTGGTCGCTGCGATCCTGGGCGGCGCGGTCGACGCGAGGCTGCTGCGCCCGGCCGAGAGGCCGCAGCCGACCCCCTGACCGTCAGCGCCGGGCGAATCGGTTTGGAGCGGGATGCCCTGCGATCTCAGTGAGGAGCTTGCGCCGGGCCGCCATCGCGAAGGGCCGAGTCTCGTCCGCGACCTCCACGAAAGAGCCGGGGCCGCCGATCACCGCCTGTCCATAATAGTCCTCGAGCGGCATGCCGCCGGGCCCGCCCGGGCGGCCGCCAGGCCGGCGGATCGCGAGCGCGTTGATCGTGAAACCCTTCGCCAAGGCGTCGGATCGCGCCGCCTCGAGGGAGCGCCCGCCGATATTGGGCCCGTCCCCCGATACGTCGACGACGCGGCGCGTGCCCTGATGGGCGTTGGTTTCGGCAAGACGCACTGAAAAGTCGATGGCGTTCGAGATGGAGTTGTATCCGTAGGCCCCTCGGGGCGCGGCAAGGAGCCTGTCGCCGAAGGTCCTGGCGCTCGCCTCGTCGCGGATCACGTGCCAGTCGACGATGAGGACCTGCGATTGCGGCCCGCCCCATTCCATGTAGGCGACCGCGATGGCGCCGAGCGGCCCGTCCTTGATACCGTCCTGCACCTCCTTCGAGATGAGCGCGTCGGCCCAGCCCTTTCGCTGCAGCCGCAACTCGTCATCGTCGATGGATCCGGAGCCATCCGCCGCGAAGACGAGTTCGAGATCGACGGGCTCGGCGCTCGCGGGAGCCGACAGAGCCGCGGTGAGAGCGAGGGCAGCCAGGCAACGGCGCATCGGGGTCCTCCGTAGGAATGGAGGAGCTTACACCGCTCCCCCTCTCCGACGAGAGGGGTGCCGTGGGAGGAGCAATGCCATCCCGCCCAGGGGAGCGCAGGAAGGTGTCGGGGTCGTCTCTAGGCGGCCCGGCCGTGTGCGAAGTCCCAGTAGAGCTCGCGGGCCATGCTGTAGAATGGGCCGGGTTGCAGGTTGCGGCTGTCGATACGCAGCACCGGCATGACCTTGGAATAGTTGCCCGTGATGAAGATCTCGTCCGCGCTCGCGAAATCCTCATAGCGCAGGGTGCTTTCGCGCACGGTTACACCGGCGCCGCTGAGAAGCGCGATGATGCGCTGACGCGTGATCCCGTTAAGGAACGTGCCATTGGGAATTGGCGTATGAACCTCCCCGTCCCGCGCCATGAACACGTTGGACGTGCCGGTCTCCGCCACGTTGCCGAGCGCATCGCAGACGAGCGCGTTGTCGAAACCTTTCTCCTTGGCTTCGCGAACGGCGCGCGCATTGTTGGGATAGAGCGCGCCGGCCTTGGAATCGGTCGGCATCGATTCGAGCGTCGGGCGCCGAAAACTCGACTTCATGACCGAGACTCCGCCCGGCACCGGCATGGGGGCCTCGAACAGAGAGAGGCAGAAGCGGGTCGATTCCGGGTCCGGTGCGATCGTCGCGAGCCCCTCGGCCTCGGCCCAGTACATCGGCTTCACGTAAAGCGCCGTGCCGGGCGCGAACTTCTTGACGCCCTCCCGCACGAGCTCGACGATGGCGCCGCCCTCCATGGTGGGCTTGAGGCCGATCGCGAGAGCCGACCGGTTCACGCGCTCACAGTGCCGGTCCATGTCGGGCATCGTGCCTTCGAACACCCGGGCGCCGTCGAACACCGAGGAGCCGAGCCACGAGGCGTGCGAGCGCGGGCCGATCACCGGCGGATTGCCTTCGATCCACTCGCCGTCGATCCAATTCCAGGTGTTCGAATACCAGGCCACGGCGTCTCTCCCGATTGTGGGTCGCGGTCAGTCAGCGATCTTGTCCTATCGTGGACCCTTGCGGCCTGACGTCAACCATTCTCGGCCAGCAAGTCCGATGAATGATCGTGATGCATCTGCATGCCCTTTGTGATGGAATGAGGCCATGCCCTTCGATCCGGCTCTTATCGAACCCGCCCGCACCATTGTCTTCGATGCCTACGGGACGCTCTTCGACGTTCATTCCGCCGTCGCCCGGCACAGTGCCGCTTTGGGCCCCGAGGCCGCTCGATTGTCGGAGTTCTGGCGCGCGAAGCAGCTCGAATACAGCTGGGTCCTGTCGCTGGCCGGCCGGTACGAACCGTTCTGGACCCTGACGGAGAGCGCCCTCGACCATGCCTTTGCGCGCTGCCCAGGGGCAGATCGGGGACTTCGGGACAAGCTGCTCGAAGCCTATCGCACCCTCGATGCCTACCCGGAGGTGCCCAGCACCTTGGAGCGCCTGCGAGCGCGAGGCCTTCGCACCGGCATCCTCTCTAACGGCGATCCAGGCATGCTCGGCGCAGCCGTCTCGTCCGCGGGGATCGCACGCCTGCTCGATGCGGTGCTCTCCGTGGAGGCCGCGGGCGTGTTCAAGACGAGTCCCGCAACCTACCGGCTCGTGCTCAAGGCTTTCGAGGTTCAGCCCCGCGAGGTCGTCTTCGTTTCGTCCAACCGCTGGGACATCGCGGGCGCGGCCGCATTCGGGTTCAGTCCGGTATGGGTAAACAGGACCGGACTGCCGGACGAGTACCCGGGCCTGGATCCGGTCGCCGTCGTGCGGGATCTGGGAGAGATCGGCTAGGGCAGCCCTCCCCGCCGGGACGGAGAGACCGTTGCAAAGCCCGGCTCGGCAGGTTCCCTCCCCTACCCGGGGAGGGAAATGTTCTCTTGGCCAGCCATCGCGCCGAGGAGGCGCGCCCAGCTGCGCGTCCCTTTGTGGAAGCTCTTCAGGTCGTATTTCTCGTTCGGCGAATGGACCCGGTCGTCGTCGAGACCGAAGCCGACGAGAAGGGTGTCGAGGCCGAGGGTGCGCTTGAAATCGCCGACGATCGGGATCGAGCCGCCCGACCCGATCGTGATGGCTTCGCGGCCCCATTCCTCGGCGAGGGCGCTCCTCGCCGCAGTCAGAACCGGCATGTCATAGGGCAGCTGGATCGCCCGCGAGCCTTTGTGCTTCACGAACTCGACCGAGCAATCCTGCGGAATCCGCGCCTGCACGAAGGCTTTGAAGTTCTCCGAGATCGCCTCCGGGTCCTGGTCTCCGACCAGGCGGAACGAGACCTTGGCGCTCGCCTCGGCGGCGATCACGGTCTTGGCGCCGACGCCCGTATAGCCGCCGATGATGCCGTTGACGTCGCAGGTCGGGCGCGATTGGATCTGCTCGATCAGCATCCGGTCCGTTTCGCCCGCCGGGATCTTCAGCCCGATCGGGCCGAGGAAGGAATCCGGCGTCAGGCCGAGCTTGCTCCACTGCTCCCGCACCTGGGTCGGCGTTTCGTGGACGCCCTCGTAGAATCCCGGGATGGTGATGCGGCCGTTCTCGTCGTGGAGATCCGCCAGGATCTTCGCGAGCACATGAATCGGGTTGCGGGCGCCGCCGCCGAAGAGGCCCGAATGCAGGTCCCTGTTGGCGCAGCGGACGATGACCTCCTCGTAGACCATGCCGCGCAGGGCCGTGGTGATGAGAGGGGTGTCCTGGTCCCACATGCCCGTGTCGCAGACCAGCACCACGTCGGCCTTGAGCTCGTCCTTGTTGGCCTCGACGAACTCGGGCAGGAACTTGGATCCGTCCTCCTCCGCTCCCTCGATCAGGAAGGTGACCCCGACCGGGAGTTCGCCCGCCACCGCCTTCCAGGCCCGGCAGGCCTCGATGAAGGTCATGACCTGGCCCTTGTCGTCGCAGGCCCCGCGGGCGCTGATCACCTTGCGGCCGTCGGGCAACGTCGCCATGCGGGGCTCGAACGGCGGGGTCTCCCAAAGCTCCAGTGGATCGACCGGCTGCACGTCGTAGTGCCCATAGAACATCACGTGGGGAGCGCCGTTCCGCCTGGCATGGCCGACCACGGCCGGATGGCCGCCGGTCTCCCGCACGGATGCCTCGATGCCGAGCTCGGCGAGTTCCGCCCGCAGCCATTCCGCCGCATTGCGGCAATCGCCCGCGAAGGCTGGATCAGTAGAGATCGACGGGATGCGGAGCCAGGCGAATAGCCGCTCCAGGGAGCGGTCGAGGTCGGAGTCGATGCGACCGAGAACGGATTCGAGCTGGGACATGGGATCCGAGGGGTTGGTGGGAGTCCCGGTCAGGTACCTCCATCCGCATCCCGGAGGCAAGATCGACCCGCCGGTTGGCGCTTGGGCGGGACCCCGTCCAGTGGTGACCGGACCGGCTACCAGCGGATCAGCGCGCTGCCCCAGGTGAAGCCGCCACCGATCGCCTCGATCATCACGAGGTTGCCGGGCTTGATTCGGCCGTCCTTCACCGCGGCATCGAGGGCGAGCGGGATCGATGCCGCCGACGTGTTGCCGTGCCGCTCGACGGTGATGACCACTTTCTCGGGCGCGATGCCGAGCTTTTCCGCGCTCGCGGTAATGATGCGGCGGTTGGCCTGGTGGGGCACGAACCAGTCGAGGTCCTCGGCCGTCGTTCCTGTGGCCTCGAAGGCATCGCGGACGACGTCGATCACGGAGCCGACCGCGAAGCGGAAGACCTCCTTGCCCTCCATCTTGAGGACGCCTGTGGTCTTCGTGGAGCCCGGACCGCCGTTGACGTAGAGCTTCTCGCGGTGGCGGCCGTCCGAGCGCAGGTGGGACGTCAGCACGCCCCTGTCCGCGCTCGTCCCCTCGCCCTCCTGGGCTTCGAGGACGATGGCCCCGGCGCCGTCGCCGAAGAGCACGCATGTCGTGCGGTCCTCCCAATCGAGAATGCGGGAGAACGTCTCGGCGCCGATCACGAGCGCGCGCTTGTGGGCGCCCGAGGTCAGGAACTTGTCGGCGACCGATACGGCATAGACGAAGCCGGTGCAGACCGCCTGGACGTCGAAGGCCGCGCCCTGATGGATGCCGAGCCCCTGCTGGACCACCGTCGCGGTGGACGGAAAGGTGAAATCCGGAGTCGACGTGCCGACGATCACGAGATCGATATCGTCCGGCTTCAGGCCGGCATCCGCCAGCGCCGCCTGCGCGGCCTTGATGCCGAGGTAGGAGGTGGTTTCGTGGTCGGCCGCGATGTAGCGCTGCTCGATGCCGGTGCGCTGCACGATCCACTCGTGCGACGTCTCGACCTTGGCGGCGAGATCCTGGTTCGTGACCAGGCGCTCAGGCAGGTGTGAGCCGACGCCGCGGACGACGGAGCGGAGGCGTGTCACCGGAGCAGTCCTATGGCCGAATGGCGGCCTCGCGCGCGGGAGCGGATTTGTTTCAACGGGCGTCTTCCTTAGGCCGACTCACCTTCGACCGGGCTGTCCTCCAGCATGGTCCGGATCGTCTGCATCAGATCGTAATGCGCCATGTCGTAGGCGATGTCGATTGCGCTGGCAAAGCCGAGCGCGTCGGTGCCGCCGTGGCTCTTGATGACGACACCCTCCAGGCCGAGGAAAACCCCGCCATTGACCTTCCGGGGGTCGAGCTTGTCCCGCAGGGTGTCGAAAGCCTGCTTGGCGAAGAGGTAGCCGATCTTGGCCATGAGGGTGCGGCTCATCGCCTGGCGCAGATACGCACCCATCTGCTTGGCGGTCCCCTCGGCGGTCTTGAGGGCAATGTTGCCGGTGAACCCTTCGGTCACGACCACGTCGACCGTGCCCTTGCCGAGATCGTCTCCCTCCACGAAGCCGTAGTAATCAAGGTGCGGGAGATGCGCCTCCCGGAGCAGGCGGGAGGCCTCCTTGACGGCCTCGATCCCCTTCATCTCCTCGGTGCCGACATTGAGGAGGCCGACGCTCGGCCGCTCCAGGTCGAACACGATCCGGGCCATGGCGGCCCCCATGATGGCCATGTCGACGAGGTGTCCGGCATCGGCCCCGATCGTGGCCCCGACGTCGAGCACGATGCTTTCGCCCCGCAGCGTCGGCCACATGCAGGCGATCGCCGGCCGCTCGATATGCGCCATGGTCTTGAGGCAGATCTTGGACATCGCCATGAGCGCGCCGGTGTTGCCCGCGGACACGGCGGCATCCGCCTGGCCGTCCCGCACCGCCTGGACCGTCTTCCACATGGAGGACTTGCCGCGCCCCGTGCGGATCGCCACGCTCGGCTTCTCGTCCATGGCGACAGCCACATCCGTGTGGTGGACCACGGTTGCGGCCTTCAACTTCGGATGAGCATCGAGCAGGGGCCGAACGATGGCCTCGTCGCCGTACAGCAGGAAGTGCAGGTCCGGATGGCGCTCCAGCGCCAGGGCCGCCCCCGGGATCACCACCGTCGCGCCATGGTCGCCGCCCATCGCGTCGAGCGAGATACGCACTGGCTTGGGCATCGGCAGGCGATTCTTTCCCTGGGCGAGATCGGCCGTTCAGGGCCTCTATGTGGGATGGCCCGCGCGGAGGCCAACAGGCCGCGGAACATATCGGTTTGCCCGGAGGCCGCAACCGATTTCCTGGCCTCCCGTTGTGCCCGGCCCGAATCGGCCGCCGTGCAACCGGCGGTCATGCGGGGGCGTGGTGCTGCGGGAGCCCCAGCGGCCGTCCCCGCCACGAGAAGGATGGGACTGTCCCCTATTCCCGCTTGAGCTTGCTCAGGGCCGCGAAGGGCGAATCGATCCGGTCCTCGCTCTTGTAGTCGAAGTTGACCCCGGGCTTGCGCGGGTAAGGATCGAGGCCGAGCACCAGGAACTCGGCCGTGAGCGCGCCGAGGTCCACATGGCCGTTCACGATCTCGTCCGGAGGCTCGTATTCGTGCATCTCGGTCGGGGGCTCGGCGGGCATCCCGCTCGGCTCGGCGAAGTCGACGTCGACCTCCTCGTCGATCTCCGATTCGAAGGGATCGAGCGTGACCACACAGGTCTGCTCGATGAGCGCCCTGACCCGGCCGGCGACATGGATCCCCTTGGCCGAGCTGGTCAGCCGGTACTCGCCTGCCAGACGGTGGATCGCAGGCAGCTTGAAGTCCTTCGCGAGGGCCGCGCATTCCTCTGCCGTCGCCTCGACGACGACATGCGAGCCCTGCGGCGGGATGTTGGTCACGTCGACGAGACGGGACAGGGGGCCGACCGATTCCGGGGTCATCGTCTCCCTCCTGGCCTCAGGCTCGGGGGGCATCCGCGTTCTAGGTTTCATGACGCCTCCTCGTCTCGCTTATCGAAAATTCCATAACGCGCGCCGGTTCAAGAGGTGCCCTCGCACCGTCAGGTCCATGCGGATCAGGCGGCGCCCCTGATCACGAAAGTCTCAGGTGCGGGAAAAGCCGGGCCGTCGGTCAGGATGGCCTCGGCTGTGGCCGCCTTGAGGCCCCGGTCGGCCGCGAGGGCATAGCGGGCGAGCCCGTGGGCCGGCGCGTCGGTCCCGTGGACGTTTCGGCCGAGGGCTTCTGCGAGCCCGGCCTCATTGGCCCCGTCGAGTGCGGCATCGTAGACGCCGGCGCGGCCGTAGAAGGCTTCCGCCAGGGTCTTCATGCGCTTCGGAACCGAGGTGTCGCCGACACCCATCTCCCGCAGGGACGCATCGAGATCCCGGAAGAATGCATCGGTGAGGTCACGCGCCACGTCGCCGGCCGGATCGGGCTTGTTCCGGAGCGCACGCAGGGCCAGTACCATGTGGAGGCTCAGGGCCTCGAACCGGCCTTCGATCGTGTCGGGGACGCCGAGATCCGCGTAAAGGCCCCGCTGGCGCGCAGCCACCGCGACCCGCTTGTAGAGGCCCGCGATGGCCTCGCGGCGCGGGTCGGGGCGGAAAAGGGTCTGGAGAAAGCCGAGCATAGTCTCACTTCATACGAGGTCGGCGGGTCGGGACCGAGCGCAGGGAGGCTCCGGACCCGACGGACCGCAGGCCTAATCTGGGAACGGGCATCGCCCGAAAACAGAGGCATGGCGACGCTCCCCTCCTCGGGGATCCGTGCTGCCTTGTCAAAGGCCCTGCTTCCGGGTACGGCAACGTGCTCTCCGGGCGCAGGCTCGGGAGCGTACGAAGCCGTGAAGGCGCCCGTCCCCGGGCGACCCCGTACCGCTGGAAGAGCTGCATGATGCGTCGAACCGACTCCCACCTCAGGCGCCTTGCCGCCGCGGCCCTTCTCGGCGCCGCCCTCAGCGGATGCACGACCTTCGGGGGCGAAGAGTTCCAGCGCGGCTATATCCTCGACGAGCAGGCGGTCGCGGCGGTGAAGCCCGGCATGAACGCCGAGCAGGTGCTTCAGACCCTCGGAACCCCGTCCACCGTTTCGACAGTCGGCAACCGCAACTGGTACTACATCAGCCAGACCTCGCGGCGCCCGGTTCAGTTCATGGGCGAGACGGTGACGGACCAGCGGGTGACGGCGGTGTATTTCACGCCGAACCTGCGGGTCGAGCGCGTGGCGCTCTACGGCATCCAGGACGGCAAGGTCTTCGACTTCATCTCCCGCACGACTCCCTCGGGCGGCGACGAGGCGAGCTTCGTGGGCCAGATCTTCCGCGGCCTCGGCCCCTCGACCTTCAATCCCTTCGCGCGCTGAGTCCTTCGCTTCTCCCCTTTGCGAGAGAGGCATGACCAACCATCCCGTCTGAACGCAGCGACCCTCCTGACCGGGCGGAGTCCGGCGGTCCGTGACCCTGGTATCTGGCGCGCCTGGATCAGCAGCCCCCACGGAGGGGCGCCGGTGCGTGACTATCGCGGTTTCTCGCCTCTCCAGAACACAAAACCCCGCGGCTCGCGCCGCGGGGTTTTTCGTGAGCGACTGCGCGGATCGTTTAGGAATGCGCCAGGATTGCGAGGAGCAGCAGGGCGATGATGTTGGTGATCTTGATCGCCGGGTTCACCGCGGGGCCTGCCGTGTCCTTGTAGGGGTCGCCGACGGTATCACCGGTGACGGAGGCCTTGTGGGCGTCCGATCCCTTGTGGTGGGTGACGCCGGCGGCATCCGTGAAGCCGTCCTCGAAGGACTTCTTCGCGTTGTCCCAGGCGCCACCGCCGGAGGTCATGGAAATCGCGACGAACAGGCCCGTCACGATGACGCCGAGGAGCATCGCGCCGACCGCCGAGAAGGCCTGGCTCTTGCCCGCGATCCAGTAGACCACGAAGTAGGTCACGATCGGGGCCAGCACCGGCAGGAGCGAGGGCACCACCATCTCGCGGATCGCGGCCTTGGTGAGCATGTCGACCGCGCGGCCGTAATCGGGACGCTCCGTGCCGGCCATGATGCCGGGCTTCTCGCGGAACTGGCGCCGCACTTCCTCGACCACCGAGCCCGCCGCCCGGCCCACTGCCGTCATGCCCATGCCGCCGAAGAGGTAGGGGATGAGACCGCCGAACAGCAGGCCCACCACGACGTAGGGGTTCGCGAGCGAGAAATCCGCCTGCACGCCCTGGAAGTAGGGATATTGCTGGGCGTTCTGGACGAAGTAGTTCAGGTCCGAGGTGTAGGCCGCGAACAGCACGAGGGCGCCGAGGCCCGCCGAGCCGATGGCGTAGCCCTTGGTGACCGCCTTCGTGGTGTTGCCGACCGCGTCCAGCGCGTCCGTGGACTTGCGGACTTCCTTCGGGAGACCGGCCATCTCGGCGATGCCGCCGGCGTTGTCGGTGACGGGGCCGAAGGCGTCGAGCGCCACGATCATGCCGGCGACGCCGAGCATGGCCGTGACCGCGATCGCGATGCCGAAGAGGCCCGCGAGCTTGAAGGCCACGATGATGCCGGCAACGATCACGATCGTGGGAAGCGCCGTCGCCTCGAGGGAGACCGCGAGGCCCTGGATCACGTTGGTGCCGTGGCCGGTGACCGAGGACTGGGCGATCGACCGGACGGGGCGGAAGCCGACGCCGGTGTAGTACTCGGTGATGACCACGATGAAGGCCGTGGCGGCAAGGCCCACGACCGCGCACCAGAACAGGGCTCCGGAGGAGAACTCCACCCCTGTGTTGGTGCGGAACGTGGTCGAGAAGCCCCCGAAGGTCACCATGTTCACGATCGCGACGGCCGCGAGCGAGAGAACGCCGGTCACGATGAGGCCCTTGTAGAGGGCGCCCATGATGGACTGGTTCTGCCCGAGCTTGACGAAGAAGGTGCCGATGATCGAGGTCACGATGCAGGCGGCGCCGATGGCGAGCGGGTAGAGGAGCATGTTCTCCAGCACCGGCTGTCCGGCGAAGAAGATCGCGGCCAGCACCATGGTGGCCACGATCGTGACGGCGTAGGTCTCGAAGAGGTCGGCCGCCATGCCGGCGCAGTCCCCGACATTGTCGCCCACGTTGTCGGCGATCGTCGCCGGGTTGCGCGGGTCGTCCTCCGGAATGCCGGCCTCGACCTTGCCGACGAGGTCGCCGCCGACATCCGCACCCTTGGTGAAGATACCGCCGCCGAGACGGGCGAAGATCGAGATCAGCGAGGCACCGAAGCCGAGGGCCACAAGCGAGTCGATGACCTCGCGGCTCGAGGCCTGGAGGCCCGCAACGCGGGTGAGATAGCCGTAGTAGAGCGCGACGCCGAGGAGCGCGAGGCCGGCCACGAGCAGGCCCGTCACCGCGCCCGCCTTGAAGGCGACGTCGAGGCCGCCGCCGAGCGACTGGGTGGCAGCCTGGGCGGTGCGGACGTTGGCGCGCACCGACACGTTCATGCCGATGAAGCCTGCAGTGCCCGAAAGGATGGCGCCGATCGCGAAGCCGACCGCGACCCGGATGCCGAGCAACCAGGCGAGAAGGACGAAGAGCACGACACCCACTACCGCGATGGTGATGTACTGGCGGCGCAAATAGGCCTGGGCGCCTTCGGCGATCGCGCCAGCGATCTCCTGCATGCGCTGGGTGCCGGCGTCGCGTTTCATCACGTCGCTGTAGGCCCAGATGCCATAGGCGACCGACAACAGGCCGCCTAACACAATAAGGAGCAGTGCCATGGATTGTTCGTCCTTTGGTGGAGGCAGATAGGCTCAGGATGTGGAGGCGGATCGGCGATGCAGGCCGAAGCCGCGCCTCCCGCGCGCCCGTCCGACATCCCGCCCCCTTTGGGATCTAGGCTGTACTGCCAAAAAACGTAACAAACCGCAAACGAGACTTCCGACGAACTCACGATCGTGCGCAGGGTTTTCGGCAAAATGTACGTGCGAAGACGTGTCATTGCCGGTCCTGCATCTGCCAGAGGGCAGTTCGAGGTCCCCTACGGCTTTCTTCGGCCCATCGTTCGCGGCAGGGTTGATCCCAAGTCTCGGCTTCTGCACTCTCCGCGCCATGCCCCGCCCCTCCGAGGATAGCCTCATCGCCCGCTTCTTCGCGCCGCTCGCGGGCACCGGCGGGCTTGGGCTGAAGGACGACGCCGCCCGCATCTCCCCCTCCCCCGGCCACGACCTCGTCCTCACCCTCGACGCCCTGGTGGAGCGCGGCCATTTCCTGCCTGAGGATGCCCCCGGCTCCATTGCCCGGAAGGCGCTCGGCGTAAACGTCTCGGATCTTGCCGCCAAAGGCGCCGATCCGGTCGGCTTCCTCCTGGGGCTGGCTCTGCCCGCGGACTGGACCGAGGACTGGCTCGCCGGCTTCGCGGCCGGCCTGGGCGAGGCGGCCCGGGAGTGGCGATGCCCGCTCCTCGGCGGCGACACCGTCCGGGCGTCCGGCGGGCTCACCCTGTCGATCACGGCCCTGGGCGAGGTGCCGGCCGGCCGCATGGTCCGGCGGACGGAAGCCCGCGTCGGGGACGCGATCTGCGTCACCGGCACCATCGGGGATTCCGCACTGGGCCTCGCGCTACGCGCCTCGCCTGCCTGGGCCGAGCTGCTGACCCCGAACCACCGCGATCACCTCGCCGACCGCTACCTGCACCCGCAGCCGCGAATCGGCTTCGCGCGGGCGCTGCGGGATCACGCCCACGCCGCCATGGACGTGTCGGACGGGTTGGTGGGCGATCTCGCCAAGCTCTGCCGGGCGAGCGGCGTCTCGGCCGAGGTCGAGGCCCAGCGGGTGCCTCTGTCGGAAGCCGCCGCGGCGTCGCTGAAGGCGGATCCGGCGCTTCTCGACCGGATCCTCACAGGCGGCGACGACTACGAGATCCTGTGCACGATCCCCCCGCACGGGCTCGCCGCGGCACAAGAGGCGGCGGCGGCGGCAGGACTCACCTTGACAGCAATCGGCCGTGTGCGGGAAGGATCCGACCCACCCGCTATCGTTGTGGACGGGGCCGAGCGCGTTTTCACGCGGGGCTCATTCAGTCACTTCGAGTGACACGGGCCCAGCCGGGTCGAGGACGATGCCGCACGCCCCCAACGATACGATCGCGAAGCACAATGCCGTCGTCCTGGCCATGGCGGCCGCCTTCGGGAGCGCGAGCCCGTCCATCGTGATCGCGCTCGGCGGGCTGGTGGGCCAGTCGCTCGCCGAGGACAAGACGCTGGCGACCCTGCCGGTCAGCCTCATCAATCTCGGGCTCGCGGCCGGCACGATTCCCGCCGCCATGCTGATGCGCCGGGTCGGCCGGCGCACCGGCTACCTCGTGGGCGCCACGATCGGCTTGATCGCGGCCTGCATCGCGGCCTACGGGATCGCATCGGCGACCTTCGTGATCTTCTGCATCGGCACCTTCGTGTCGGGCTTCTACGGCTCCTTCGTGCAGAGCTACCGCTTCGCGGCCACCGACGCCGCGTCCGAAGGCTTCAAGGCCAAGGCGATCTCGTGGGTCATGGTCGGTGGCTTGGCCGCGGGTGTGATCGGTCCGCAGACCGTGATCTGGACCCGAGATGCGCTCCCATCCGCGCCGTTCGCGGGCGGCTTCATCGGCCAGGCCCTGCTCGCGCTGATCTCGATCCCGATCCTGACCGCCCTGCGCCCGACCCCCGTGAGCGCCACCCCGAAGGCCGGCGGGCGGCCCCTGTCCGAGATCATGCTCCAGCCCCGCTTCATTGGCGCGGTCGCAGCCGGTCTCGTGACCTACGGGCTCATGAGCTTCGTGATGACCGCGACGCCGATCGCCATGGTGGGCTGCGGCCACTCGGTCGCGACCGCGACGCTCGGTATCCAGTGGCACATCCTGGCGATGTTCGGACCGAGCTTCTTCACCGGCCAGCTCATCGCGCGCTACGGCAAGGAGCCCGTCACCATCGCGGGCCTTCTCCTGATCGCAGCCGCGGCGGTGGTGGGCCTGTCCGGGATCTCGGTCGGGCATTTCTGGCTCGCCCTGGTGCTGCTCGGAATCGGCTGGAACCTCGGGTTCATCGGCGCGACCGCCCTCGTAACGGATTGCTACCGGCCCGAGGAGCGCGCCAAGGTCCAGGCCGCCAACGATTTCCTGGTCTTCGGCTCGGTGGCGCTCGCCTCGTTCTCGTCGGGCACGCTCCTCAACACCGGCGGCTGGGAGACCGTGAACTGGCTCGTCTTCCCGCCCGTCGCCGTGGCGCTCGCGCTCATGGCGTGGCTGCTCAAGGCCCGTCGATCAGCCGCGGCTTGAGGACGCTTTCGCTGCAGGACCCCCGGGCTTGCGCTCCAGTTCCCCGGCCCGCACGTCCCGGGCGAGCGCATCGAGCACGGCATTGACGAGGCCCGGCTCATCTTCGCCATAGAACGAATGGGTCACATCGACGTACTCGGTAATGACCACGCGGACAGGCACATCGCGCCGGTACATGAGTTCGAAGGTCCCGGCGCGGAGGATCGCGCGCAGAACGGCCTCGATCCGCCGGAGAGGCCAGCCGGACGCCAGCGCCGCATCGATCTTCTGGTCGATCGGGCGCTGGTTCTCGAGGACTCCCGAGACGATGTCGCGGAAGAAGCCGGTATCGGAGGGCTGGAACACGATGCCCTCGACCTCACGCCCGATCCAGAAGGCCTCGAATTCGGCGAAGACGTCGATCACGCTCTTGCCGGACACATCCATCTGATAGAGCGCCTGGACAGCCGCGAGACGGGCGGCCGAGCGTTCGGCGGGTTTCGTCATCCAAAAAGCTCCCCTGGCCCCATCCTCACCGCGCGCTCTCGACCTGTCGTTTAGCACGCAGCACCGACAGCGCCGCCGCGACGGCCCCGCCGCCCTTATTCAATTCGTTCACCCGTGCCCGGGTCCACGCCTGCTCCGCGTTTTCGACGGTCAGGATGCCGTTGGCGAGCGGGATCCGGCGGTCGACGGAGAGGTCCATGAGGGCGCGGGCACTCTCGCCTGCGACGATGTCGTAATGCCCGGTCTCGCCGCGGATCACGCAGCCGAGCGTCACGACGGCATCATAGGGCCGGCCGGCCGCCTCCGCGGCATCGAGCGCGATCGCCACGGTCGCCGGGATCTCCAGGGCGCCGTCGACGGTCAGCAGCGTAAAGCTCGCCTCGGCCGCGGCGATGGCCTCCCGCGCGCCAGCCAGAAGCTCGTCGGCCAGCTCGTCGTAATAGCGCGCCTCGACGACGAGGATGCGAGCGCCGGGAAGGGTCGCAGGCGTCGCGTCGGAGGAAGGAGCTTTCGAAACCATGGCACTTTTCCTCTCCTCTCCGCCCGGTGGAGGAGAGGGCTTCGCGGCACGGCCGTGCCATGACGCAAGCGGAGTCGAATGAAACGGTGGCAGGGGAGAGTCCCGGGTCGAGAACAATCCGAGGCTCCCCTCAACCTCCCGGCGAGAGGCCGGCTGCCTGACGCCGCCCTTTGCGATCGCGCAGAGAGGTTGGGGGCTCCCTACTCCCCCGTGCCGCCGTCCGCAAGGGCGCCCACGGAGCGCTTCAGGATCGCGCCGGCTCTCTCGCTTCGGCGAGGCGCGCCGCGTAGCGCGCCATGAGGTCGACCTCCAGGTTGAGCGGGTCCCCCATGCGCCGCTCGCCCCAGGTCGTCACCGCCAGCGTGTGCGGGATGAGCAGCACCGAGAACAGATCACCGTCGACGGAATTGACCGTGAGCGACGTGCCGTCGAGGCAGACCGAGCCCTTCTCGGCGATGAAGCGCGACAAGCCCGCCGGGGCGCGGATATCGAAGCGGGCCGTCGGTCCCCAAGGATCGTCGCCCAGCGTCACCTCCGTGCGAGCCACGATCGTGGCGACCCCGTCCACGTGACCGGTCACGATGTGGCCGCCGAGTTCGTCCCCGATCTTGAGGGAGCGTTCGAGATTGACGCGGGTGCCCGGCCGCCACTGGCCCACCGTGGTGCGCGCCAGCGTCTCGGCGGCGGCATCGACCTCGAACCAGGAGCCACCCTCCCGCGCGTCGAAGTTCACGACCGTGAGACAGGGCCCGCCGCAGGCGATGGAGGCGCCGAGCTGGATCGTCGCGGGATCGTAGGACGAATGAATCCGCAGCCGTTTCACGCTGCCCTGGCCGCCCTCCGCGGACACGACCACGCCCATGTCGGTGACGATGCCAGTGAACATCAGCGGGCTCTCTCGTAGAATTCAAGAACATCCGGGCCGAGGTCTTCGCGGCTCACCCGCACGAAGCGGTCCGGCAGGGCCCGCGAGAGCCTGGGCCCCAGCGCAACCAAGCCATCCTCGCCGAGGGGGGTGCGGCTCGTCGTCGTGGCGAACTCGTCGACCCAATCGGCCTCGATCAGAGCCTCCGCGAGGTTGGGACCGCCCTCGCTGAAGACCCGAGTAATTCCGCGGGTTGCGAGGAGCCTCAGGGCCTCCTCGATCTCGACCCGGCCGCCACGCGAGGACACGCGCATGACCTCGGCACCGGCTTCCACCAAGCGGCGCTCGGCCTCGATGGGCGCCGCCTCGGCGGCGACGATCCAGGTCGGCACTTGGCCTGCCGTCCGGATGATCTGCGCATCGGCGGGCGTGCGGAGGGCGCTGTCGATCACCACGCGCACCGGCGAGCGCGGCTCCAGGCCCGGCAGGCGGACCGTGAGAAGCGGATTGTCGGCCAGCACCGTGCCGATGCCGACCATGATGGCATCGTGCCGGGCGCGGATCAGGTGAGTTCGGGCATTGGAGCGCGGCCCCGAGATCATCAGGCGCCCCCCACCTTTGCGGGCCGCATAGCCGTCCGCGGTCCGGGCGAGCTTCAGCAGCACGGATGGCCGGCCTTCGGTCACGCGCAGGATATGGCCGCGATGGGCGCGGGTTGCCTCCCCGGCGAGCACGCCGCAAAGGACCTCGACTCCCGCTTCCCGCAGGATCGCGTGGCCGCGGCCGCTGACCCGTGTGTCGGGGTCCTCAAGCGCCGTCACCACGCGGGCGACGCCATAGTCCCGCACCGCGTCGACGCAGGGCGGCGTGCGGCCGTGATGGGAGCAGGGCTCCAGCGAGACGTAGAGCGTGGCGCCGCGGGCCCGCTCGCCCGCCATTTCGAGCGCGACGCGCTCCGCATGGGGGCGGCCGCGGGGCTGGGTCACACCCTGTGCCACGATCACCGGCGTGGGGCCGCTCTCGTCGACCACCACCGCTCCTACGGACGGGTTCGGCCAGGTCAGCCCGAGATGCCGCGCCCCGATCGCGAGCGCCATGCGCATGTAACGCTCGTCGTGAGGGCGAAGGTCCGGGCGGGAATCCGCAGCGGATCGCACCGGGCTCGTCATGGCTCCGCCGGGCCCGCCTGGCGCCTGCGGCGCGTCGCCTCCTCGGCCTCGCCCTGCCCCGCTGCGGCATCGGGATCGCCCGCGAGCGACCCGAGAAGCTCCTCGAAGTCGCGCGCCTCCCGGAAGTTCTTGTAGACGGAGGCGAAGCGGACATAGGCGACGTCGTCGAGCCCTTTCAGGCCGTCCATGACGAGCTCGCCCACCTGTTCGCTCGTGACCTCCCCGTCGCCCAAGCTCTCGAGCTGGCGAACGATGCCGTTGATCATGCGCTCGACCCGCTCCGGCTCCACCGGGCGCTTGCGGAGCGCCACGTCGATGGAGCGCTGAAGCTTGTCGCGGTCGAACGGCACCCGGCGACCATTCCGCTTCACGAGGACGAGCTCGCGCAGCTGCACGCGCTCGAAGGTGGTGAAGCGCCCGCCGCAATCCGGGCAGATGCGCCGCCGGCGGATGGCCGATGAATCATCGGTCGGCCGGGAGTCCTTCACCTGCGTGTCGAGTCCTCCGCAATAGGGGCAGCGCATGGGGCGGGGCTTACCCGTAGATGGGGAAGCGGCGCGTCAGCTCGCGGGCGCGCTCCTTCACCGAGGCTTCGACCGCCTCGTTGCCCGTCTCCCCGTTCGCCGCCAACCCATCGAGGGTCTCCACGATCAGCTCGCCGACGCGGCGGAACTCCGCGACCCCGAAGCCCCGCGTCGTGCAGGCCGGCGTGCCGAGCCGGACACCCGACGTCACCATCGGCTTCTCCGGGTCGAAGGGGACGCCGTTCTTGTTGCAGGTGATGTGGGCGCGTCCCAGAGCGGTCTCGGCGGCGCGGCCGGTGAGGCCCTTCGGACGCAGGTCCACCAGCATCAGGTGGTTGTCCGTGCCCCCTGCCACGATGGCATAGCCGCCCGACACGATGGTGTCGGCCAGAGCGCGGGCATTCTCGACGACCGCGCGGGCATAGAGCTTGAATTCCGGCCGCAGCGCTTCGCCGAACGCCACCGCCTTGGCGGCGATCACGTGCATGAGCGGCCCGCCCTGCAGGCCGGGGAAGACCGCCGAATTGAACTTCTTGGCAAGCTCCTCGTCGTTGGTGAGGATCATGCCGCCGCGGGGCCCGCGCAGGGTCTTGTGGGTCGTCGTCGTGACCACATGGGCGTGCGGGAACGGCGAGGGATGGGCTCCGCCGGCCACGAGCCCGGCGAAATGCGCGATGTCGACCATGAAGAAGGCGCCGACCTCGTCCGCGATCTCGCGGAAACGCGCGAAGTCCCAGAAGCGCGAATAGGCCGAGCCGCCGGCGACGATCACCTTCGGCTTGTGCTCGCGGGCGAGCGCCGCGACCTCGTCCATGTCGATGATCTGGTCCTCGGGCCGCACCTTGTAGCCCACCACGTTGAACCACTTGCCCGACATGTTGACCGGCGAGCCGTGGGTAAGGTGCCCGCCACAGGCGAGATCCAGGCCCATGAAGGTGTCGCCCGGCTTCATCAGCGCCATGAACACGGCCTGGTTGGCCTGCGAGCCGGAATTGGGCTGCACGTTCGCGAAGCGGCAATCGAACAGACGGCAGGCCCGCTCGATGGCGAGCCTCTCGGCGATGTCGACGAACTGGCAGCCGCCGTAATAGCGCCGGCCCGGATAGCCCTCGGCATATTTGTTGGTCATCACCGAGCCCTGCGCCTCCAGAACGGCGCGGGAGACGATGTTCTCCGAGGCGATCAGCTCGATCTCGTCGCGCTGGCGACCGAGCTCGAGCTCGACTGCGCGGGCGACCTCCGGGTCCGCGTCGGCGAGCCCGGCTGAGAAATAGGAATTGGAGAGGTGGCCTGGGGCCTGCGATGCGGTCATGATGCCCTCGCGGTTCGGCGGACCCCACGGCATGGGGTCACGGCGCGTTACCGCGCCTCAAATATGGATCGGCGGTTCCTGGCGGAATGGCGGGCCCATAGCATGCGTCGCCTTGGCGCGCAAAGCCTGCCGGGCGCGCAGCGGCCATGGGCCCATAACGAAGAAGGGCGGCCTCGGGCCGCCCTGTCCGTCAGTTCTGGAGGAACATTTCCTCGTCGGGCTCCGTCGGCACCCGGCTCGCCACCGGGATCGCATTGCCGAAGCCGTCGCGGTTGTAGATGTCGTCGCGGAATTGGACGAGGCCGTCCGGGGTCGCCCATGCGGTGATGTAGGTCCAATAGACGTTCACGGGCTGCGACATGCGCGCATCGAGGCGCTGACCGGACTGGAAGACCGCGTTGATCTGTTCCCGTCCCCAGCCGGGCGTCTCCTTGAGGAGCCACTGGATGTAATCGCGCACGTTCTGCACCCGGACGCAGCCCGAGGAGACGAACCGGAAGTCGTCGCCGAAGATGCCCTTGGACGGCGTGTCGTGCATGTAGACCCCGTGCGGATTCGGGATGTTGATGCGCACGAAACCCATCGAGTTCAGGTCGCCGCCCGGGTCCTGCTTGAACATGTACCGGGTGGCCTCGTCCGAGTTCCAGTTCACCTGACTCGGATGCAGTTCCTGGCCCTGGCCGTTGATGATGCGGATCTTGTTGTCCGTGAGGTAGCTCGGCTCCTTCCTCATCCGCGGGATGAGGTCCTTGCGGATGATCGAGGCCGGTACCGTCCAGAACGGGTTGAAGTTCACCTCGGTGATCTTCGCGTTCATGATCGGGGACTGGCGGTCGATCTTGCCGACGCCCGCCGCGTGGCGGGTGTGGACGACGCCGTTCTCCACGGTCTCCACGAGGGCGGCCGGGATGTTCACGACCACGTAGCGGTTGCCGAGATTGCCCGAGTAGCTGCGCAGGCGCACCGCGTTGAGCTCGAGCTGCTTCAGGCGGACCTCGGCCGGCACGTTCATGGCGGTCAGGGTCGGGCCGTTCATGGCGCCGGTGCTGTTGAGCCCGTGCCGCGCCTGGAAGCGGCGCACGCCGGCTTCGACATACGAATCGTACACCGGCGAGGTGCCGGCGGCCGGGTCCAGGTCGCCCGTGATGATGAGGCGCTGGCGCAAGGACACGACTTCGGGGCTCTGGACGCCCACCTTCAGGCCCGACGAGATCCGCAGCATCGGCCAGCCGCCGCGACCCGCGATATCGCGGTACCGGTCGATCATCTCCTCGGTCGCGGCCAGCGCCTGGGGCGACAGAACCGGGGTCGTGGAGCGTGGCACCCGCAGTCGGGAGGCCGCGTCGTAGTTCTGCTGCCACTCAGTCTGCTGGGCAAATGCCGCCGACGGGCTGAGCGCAAGGGCAAGCGATCCGGTGGCGGTCGATCCGATCAGAAAGGAACGGCGGGTCAGCATGGGGCGCAAGCTCTCGGCTGGGATATGGGGAGGGTGGCGACGGAGGAACGCATCCGCGGTTCGCATCGCTCTCGGGACCATTAAGTGCCCGTGACGCGATTAACGATCGGTGTTCAAAACGAAGAACAACCTGGCCGTTTTAAGGCAATTCGGGTCAGCGTGGCCGTCCTCGCGCCGGAAGGTCCGCAGCGGGCCAAGGTCGTGGCGGAGTGTGGGTTTCAGGTCACAGGCGCGCGCCGGTGCCGCATGGTGCCCCAGGCGCGCACGAGGAGAACGCCCGCGAGGCGTGGTCCGGCGTTCCAGGGGGACGCGTCCCCCTGGAACGCGTCCCGGGGATACGGGTGCTCCCTATTGTCTGTATTTCACCTGATGCGCCCAGAACCGGTCCAGCCGCACCAGCATCCGGTTGAGGACATCGATGTCGGGCAGCGTCAGACCACCGGCCACCTCGAGGGTCTCCGCGTGCCGGTCGTAGAGCGCCTGCACCATGGCGTGCACCGCGTGGCCCTTCTCGGCGAGGCTGATCCTCACGGAGCGGCGGTCGAGGGCGGAGCGGGCGCTTTGAAGGTATCCGGCCTCGACGAGCTTCTTGATGTTGTAGGAGACGTTGGAGCCGAGATAATAGCCGCGCCGGCGCAGATCGCCCGCGGATAGCTCCTGATCTCCGATATTGTAGAGCAGCAGCGCCTGGACGCTGGTGACGTCGTCCCGCCCGCTGCGGTCGAGCTCCTCCTTGAGCATGTCGAGCAGGCGCCGATGGAGCTTCTCCATCCGGCGGACGGCCTGCAGGTAGCGGGACTTGACGGCAGGATCATAGGAAAGGGGAGCGGAGGCTCCCGGAGCCTCCGCGGGTACGATCGTGTTCATATGACGCCTCGTTGTCTCGGCTCCTCCGTAGACGAGCCCGATACTGGTCCCTGTTGCGCCGATCGTGACGAAGCGTCTGCCTCGCCCGACGGCGCTTTCTTGTCATGGGCCGGTTATTCCGGCTCCTTGATGAGACACAGCTTGGCGCAGAGGCTATGAAAGTCAGTTTAAGCGAGACGGTGAATCTGCGATTTACATTTCGATGCAAACGGATGGTGAAGCGGGCGACTTCTATTGTTGATGGAATCTTTATGCCGGCCCGAATTCGATGTGACAACTATTCTGCCTGGGCGGACATCCAGGTGACGGCAAGATAAACGATCATCAAGGACACGAGCAGGCTCGTCGTCAGGAGATTGCCCGGGATGAAGGTCGGAAAGAACGCCGCCAGGATGAGATGGCTCATCACGGCGAGAAGCCAGAGAACCCCGCCCCAGGTGCTCGCCATCCACAGGCCGACGGCCGCGATCGGGTCGATCACCGCGAAATAGATGATGACCGCCTGGAAGCCCATGGTGCGGGCGCCGAAATCGCCGGTCGGCGACCACAGCCCGAGAATGATCGCCCACGCTCCGAGACCTTTCGCGATCCAGAGGAGCGCGACGAGGCGCATGAACCAGGTGAGAACGGCGCCCCAGTGCCAGCTCCCGGTGGGCACCGCATGCTCCATGATCCGGTCGTCGCCGGACGGCTTCGTGAAATCCAGGGGCGCCCTGGACGGGTTCGGCGCGCGGGCCATCACGGCCCCGCCAGAGACGGGCGCCGTGCCCTGCAGCCCTGGAACGATGCACGCCGGGTCACAGGCATGGGTGCCGTGCCGGGGCGTCTCGTACGGGTGGTCACGAGAGCGACAGTTCCTGCGGCCCGAGATCGGCGAAGTGGTGCTCGATATCCTCTCGCCGGACGGCGTCCAGGGTGGCGGGCTGCCAGCGCGGGGCGCCGTCGCGGTCGATGAGCGCCGCGCGCACGCCCTCGTAGAAGTCGTGGCCCTCGATGATTCGGGACACCACCCGGAACTCGACCTTCATGGCCTCCTCGAAGGAGAGCTCCCGGCCGCGGCGGACCTGTTCGAGGGCCAGGCACAGGCTCGTGGGAGACTTGGTCCGAATGGTCCCTGCCGTCTTGCGGGCGAACTCCGAGCCGCCGGCCGCCGCCTCGTCGAGGCGGGACAGGATGGTCCGGACGTCGTCGGCCGAGAAGCATCGGTCGATCACTGCGCGATTGGCCTCGATCGGGGCTGCGCCGGGGCTTTGCGAGAACCGGGCCAATGCCTCGTCGACGGGCTCGCCGCCCGCGAGGGCCTCCCGAAGGGGTGCCATGGCGGCGGAGGGGGCCGCATGGGTGACCAGACCCAGCGCAAGCGCATCGGCCGTCCGGACGCGATCGCCCGTGAGCGCGATATAGGTGCCGGTCTCGCCGGGCAGTCGCGGCAGGGCATAGGTGGCGCCCACGTCGGGGAAGAAGCCGATCGCGACCTCGGGCATGGCGAAGAGGTAACGCTCGCCCGCGACCCGGTAGCGCCCGTGCAGGGACACGCCGACCCCGCCGCCCATGACGATGCCGTCAATGAGGGAGACGTAAGGCTTCGGATAGCGGTGGATCAGGGTATTGAGCTGGTATTCCTCGCGCCAGAAGGTCAGCGCCTCGGCGAATTCGCCCGCCCGGCCGAGATCGTGCAGGCGGCGCACGTCGCCCCCGGCGCAGAACGCCTTGTCCCCGGCCCCCGTCAGGACGATCCGGGTCACGGCCGGGTCTCCGGCCCAGGCATCGAGCGCCCGCCGCATCCCGCGCACCATCCCGAGCGTCAGCGCGTTCAGAGCCGCCGGACGGTTGAGCACGATCACCCCGGCCGCGCCCTCCCGCTCGCACAAAACTTCGTCGCTGTCGGACATCCGCCATCCTCGCCGTTGCGGGGGATTAGACGGCTGGGCGCGGGCGCGTCAATGCGGATGCTGCGGGAGAACCGACCCTGCTGTGGAGGGTCTCGGGATGCCCTGCACGCCCAGGTCGGGGCGACAGGGGGCCCTTTCCCCTCCCCGGCCCGCACCACGGCGATGCGAACACAAGCCCGCAGGTGCGCCACCCTGGCGAGCGAGCCCCCGGGACGTTCGGGAACCATGACGCGGCAGTGCCATTCGGGCGGCTTCGGCATCCTCCACTTGCGTAGGATCAGCCTCCATCATTCCTCGTGAGGCACCCTCTGCCTCATTTTGGCGCGCATTCAGATGTGCTAACGCTCGCAAACGCCCGTATGGAAACCGGCACGATGCACAAACTCTCCCCCCTCTCCCGCTCTCTTGCCGACGATCCGGCGCTCGGCCTCACGTCGAGGCCGCGGCGCAACCGGAAGGCGGAGTGGTCGCGGCGGATGGTGCGGGAGAACGTGCTCACCTCCGCGGACCTGATCTGGCCGATTTTCGTGGTGGCCGGGTCCGGAGAACGCCACAAGGTCGGCTCCATGCCGGGCGTGGAGCGCCTCACGGTCGACGAGGCCGTCCGGGACGCGGAGCGCGCGGCCTCGCTCGGGATCCCTGCGATCGCGCTCTTCCCCAACACGGATCCCGCCTTGCGCGATCCGGAAGGCTCGGAGGCGCTGAACGAGGAGAACCTCGTCTGTCAGGCCGTGCGGGCCATCAAGAAGGCCGTGCCGGAGATCGGCATCGTGACCGACGTGGCTCTCGACCCCTACACCAGCCATGGCCATGACGGCCTGTTGAGCGGCAGCACGATCCTCAACGACGAGACCGTGGACGTGCTTGCCCGCCAGGCCGTCGTCCAGGCCCAGGCCGGCGCCGACATCATCGCGCCCTCCGACATGATGGACGGCCGCGTGGGAGCAATTCGGGCGGCGCTCGACGGCGCCGGCTTCCAGGACGTGCAGATCATGGCCTATGCGGCCAAGTATGCCTCCGCCTTCTACGGCCCCTTCCGGGACGCGATCGGGACAAACGCGACGCTGATCGGAGACAAGCGCACCTACCAGATGGATCCGGCCAATTCGGACGAGGCCCTGCGCGAGGTTGCGCTCGACCTCGACGAGGGCGCCGACATGGTGATGGTGAAGCCCGGCCTGCCCTATCTCGACATCGTCCGGCGCGTGAAGGACACCTTCGCGGTGCCGACCTTCGCCTATCAGGTCTCGGGCGAGTACGCGATGATCCAGGCCGCCGCCCTCAACGGCTGGCTCGACGGCGAACGCGCCATGATGGAGAGCCTGCTTGCCTTCAAGCGCGCCGGCGCCGACGGCATCCTGACCTATTTCGCCCCGCGGGTAGCGGAAAAGCTGAAGGCGCAGGTTTACTGACGTCAAAGCGCCGCGGTGAGGCGTCCTTCGCTCCTTGCTCCGGCGCTCCTGCTGTCAAGCCTCGCGGGCTGCGGCCTCGGGCTTGATGCCGAGCAGGTGCGGGTCTGTCGCTCGATCCTCCCGGCCCTGAACACGGGCGAGCGGGTGACCGTGGAGCGCGCCGAGCCCGGTCCCCTGCCCCGGTCGCTGCGCCTCGATTACGAGGTCGAGCGGACAGACCGCACGCCACTCCGGCGCCATGCCGTCTGCGTCTTCGCGGCCGAGGGGATGTCCCCCAACAAGGCGGAGCTTGTCGGCGTCGCCACCGAGACCGGCCCGATCAGCGGGGCGAATCTCTATTTCCTGAAGCGCTATTACCTCGAAACCCCGGAGGGTCTGGCGGGCGATCCCGGCGAGCGGATGCCGCTCGGGGTTCCCGAGGTGCCGCCGGCCCTGGCCTATGCGCTGCAGCAGCTCCTCATCAGCCTGCCCCGCACCGCGATCTACGCCCTCCTCGCCACGGCCTATGCCCTCGTCTTCGGCCTTGTCGGGAGGATCAATCTCGCCTTCGGGGAGCTGGCCGCGGTTGGATCCGCCGCGACCGTGGCGGGCGCCGCGATCGTCCTGACCTCCGGCACGACCGCACCGCTGCTCGGCCTTGCGGCCGGCCTCCTGGCAGCGTTGGGCGCGGGCGCGCTGTACGGCGCCGTCGGCGGGCATTTCGCGGTGGCGCGGATTGCTACTCGGAGCCCGCAGCCGAGCCTCATCGCCACCGTCGGGCTGTCGCTCGCCCTGATGGAATACCTGCGCGTGGTGCAGAGCCCCGTAACCGTGTGGCTGCCCCCGGTCTGGTCCGACGCGGCGCCGCTCGTCCGCTCGGCGGAGTTCGTGGTGAGCCTGACGCCGATCTCGCTCGCGACCGCTGGCGTGGCGCTCGCGTCCGGCGTCGGGCTCCTCTGGCTCATGAAGGCGAGCGCCTTCGGGCGCGCCTGGCGGGCCTATTCCGACGATGCATTGGCGGCGGCGCTGTTCGGCGTCGATGGTCCGAGCCTGCTCCGCCGCACGCTCGGGCTCGCGGGCGCCATGGCGGGTCTCGCGGGCTTCCTGATCGTGGCACAGTACGGGGGCCTCGGCTTCGCCGGCGGGTTCCAATACGGGCTGAAGGCGCTCATCGCCGCGATCGTCGGCGGCATCGGCTCGATCCCGGGGGCGCTGCTCGGGGGCGTCGCGGTCGGCTTGTTCGAAACCCTGTGGTCCTCCTATCTGCCCCTCGAGGCCCGCGATATCGCGCTTTACACGGCCCTCGTCGTGTTTCTGGTCTTCCGGCCGGGCGGGTTCTTGGGGATAAGGGATCCGACGCCCCGCGCGGTTTGAGAGGTTCCCCGTGAGCGATCACGCGATCAGCATCGACGATGTGCGGCGCGCCGCATCCACCATCGCGGACCACGTGCTGCGCACGCCCCTCATGCCCGCTCCGCGCCTGTCGGAGCTCACCGGAGCCGAGGTCTTCGTCAAGCACGAGAATATGCACCCGACGGGCGCGTTCAAGGAACGCGGGGCGGTCACGAAGCTCGAGACTCTGGACTCGGCAGAGCGCCGGCGCGGCGTCGTCGCCATGTCGGCCGGCAACCACGCTCAGGCCGTGGCCTACCACGCCAAGCGCCTCGGCATCCCGGCGACCATCGTGATGCCGGTCACGACGCCGCTGGTGAAAGCCGAGAACACCCGCGCTCACGGCGCCCGGGTGATCCTCGACGGCGAGACCCTGGCGGAATCGGCCGAGAAGGCGCAGGCGCTCTCCCGGGACGAGGGATTCGTTTTCGTCCACCCCTATGACGACCCGGCCGTCATGGCGGGCCAGGGCACCGTAGCGCTCGAGATGCTGGTGGACGCGCCCCAGCTCGACCAGATCGTGGTGCCGATCGGCGGCGGCGGCCTGATCTCTGGCATAGCCGTGGCCGCCAAGGCGCTCAGGCCCGAGATCGAGATCGTGGGCGTGGAGGCGGCGCTCTATCCCTCCTTCTACAATGCGATCCGCGGCGAGGACCGGCCGATCGGCGGCCCGACCCTGGCGGAGGGGATCGCGGTCAAGACGGTGGGCCGCCTGCCGCTCCCCATCGTGCGCGACCTCGTCTCGGACATCATTCTCGTCGACGAACCGGTGATCGAGCGGGCCGTCAACGCTTATGCGACGCTCCAGCGCACCATGGCGGAGGGCGCCGGCGCCGCAGGGCTCGCCGCCATGCTGAGTGAGCCCGAGCGCTTCCGGGGCAGGCGCGTCGGCCTCGTGCTCTGCGGCGGGAACATCGACGCCCGCCTCCTCGCTTCCGTGATGGTGCGGGAGCTGGAGCGCGACGACCGCATCGCCTCCTTCCGGGTGACCACCAACGACCGGCCGGGGCTGCTGGGCCGGCTCGCGAGCCGGCTCGGCGAGCTCGGCGCCAATATCCTGGAGGTCTCCCACGGCCGCCTGTTCCTCGACGTCCCCGCCAAGGGCGTGACCATCGACGTCACGATCGAGACCCGCGACGGCCGCCATACCGCCGAGGTGATCGCGGCGCTGGCCGCGGACGGCCTGGCGCCGCAGCGGCTCAATGCGGCGGGGCTGTCGGAGACTGCGTTTTAGGGCCGTCCTCCCGCTCGCCGGGCAGGCAAGGCGAAGGAGTGCGCGGCGCACCCGTGCATGCTGCGCCGGAGCACCTACATTAGACCTGTGAGACCGAGGAGCACTCCAGGATGACCAGCGGACCCGGCTACAACCCGACCTATCGGCCGCCTTACGCCGCGACCGACCCACGTGCCACGGAGGGCGTGCTGAGCCGCCGGCTCATGGGCTACGTGGTCGACCTGATCGTGATCGCGCTCCTGGTGGGCCTGCTCTCGGTTGTGATCGCGGTGCTCGGAGTGCTCACCTTCGGTCTCGGCTGGATGCTCTTCGGCCTCCTGCCCCTCACGGCGATCGTCTACAACGCGCTCACGGTCAGCGGGCGGGCCCAGTCGACCATCGGTATGCGCATGGCCGGCGTCCGGGTGATCGATGCGGTCACGGGCGGGCGCGTGTCCCTGCTGCAGGCGGCCGTGCATGCGCTGCTGTTCTACGTCGCGGTCTCGACCGCCGTGCTGCTCGCGGTCGACATTCTGATCGGCATGGGCCGCGGCGACCGGAGGCTCGGTCACGATCTCCTGAGCGGCGTGGCCCTGGTCCGGGCGTAACCGGAACCAGCTGCCGTCCCGGTTAGGCCCATGCTCGCCCAAGGGAGAGCGGGCCGCTCACGGCGTTTCGGGCAGTCCTGCACCCTGCCGACCCGATCGGGCGCGAGGGTCGCGGCTTGTCGGGCCGCCGCGCCTAGGCCGGATGTCCCTCATGGATGAGACCTTTGAGCGGCTGGACGGCCATGGCACCAATGGTATCGTTGAGCGTTGAATCGCTGCCCCCGGCACCATGACCCTTCCGCCCCTTTTCCTTCCGAGGCCTGCCCTAGCGTGACGAGCCAGCCGCGCGACGCCCCCCAGTTCTACCTCACCTCCCCTTCGATCTGCCCGTATCTGCCGGGCAAGGAGGAGCGGAAGGTGTTCACCCACATCATCGGCAAGCGCGCCCGCGACCTCAACGAGCTGCTGACGCAGGGCGGGTTCCGACGCTCCCAGACCATTGCCTACCGGCCCGCCTGCGAGACCTGCCGGGCCTGCGTCTCCGTGCGGGTGCTGGTCGACGAGTTCGAGCCCTCGGGCAACATGCGCCGGGTCCTCAAGGACAACCGCGACCTCATCGGCGTCGCCTCCCCGAACCGGCCGAGCTCCGACCAGTATTCCCTGTTCCGGCGCTATCTCGACGCCCGCCACCGGGACGGCGGCATGGCCGACATGACGGTGCTCGACTACTCGATGATGATCGAGGACAGCCACGTCGACACCCAGGTTGTGGAGTACCGCCGCCGCGGCATCGATTCCGGCATCACGGGGCGCGGCACCGGCGACCTCGTGGCGGTGAGCCTCACCGACGAGATGAGCGACGGGCTCTCGATGGTCTATTCGTTCTTCGACCCCGAGGAGGCCCACCGCTCGCTCGGCACCTTCATGATCCTCGACCACATCGCCCGCGCCAAAGCCCTCGGCCTGCCCTACCTCTATCTCGGCTACTGGGTCGAGGGCTCGAAGAAGATGGACTACAAGGCCCGGTTCCTGCCCCAGGAACGGCTGATGCCCGCCGGCTGGGCCAGGGTCGATTAGAGAGATCGCCCCTCTCCCTCAAGGGGAGAGGGTGGCCCCTGCGTCAGCAGGGGTCCGGAGAGGGGGAGGGCCGCCCTCCTCTGCTGCAGAAGAATTCGCTTCGCGAGCGCTCCTGTCGGAGCGCACCCCCTCTCCCGACCCAGCCGGGCCACCCTCCCCTCAATGGGGAGGGAAAAGCGCTATCCGAACTTGTTCGACTTCGGGAATCCCTTCGGGGGCAGGCGGCCGGCTTCGGCGCGGTTGGCGATCCACTCCCGCAGATCCTCCTTGGCGACCGTCCAGGTGCGGCCGGAGGTGTCCCGCCAGGTCAGGCCTTCCTTCAGCGCGAAGACCTTGGCGTCCGAGACCCCGCCGTCCTTGTAGCGCTGCAGGCGCACGCCCTTGCCGCGGGTCATCTCGGGGACCTGGTTCTTCGGGAAGACCAGGAGCTTGCGGTTCTCGCCGATGACCGCGACATGGGTGCCGTCCGCCTCGGTGCAGACCACGCATTTCGCCGGCGCGTCGAGAGTGAGGATCCCCTTGCCTTTGCGGGTGTTGGCGATCGTATCGTCGGAGGGCACGATGAAGCCGCGTCCGTCAGACGATGCGACGAGAAGCTTCGTGCCCGGGCGGTGCGGGAAGGCCGCGATGAAGTCCGCCCCCTCCTCGAGATCGACCATGAGCCGGATCGGGTCGCCGAAGCCGCGGCCGCCCGGGAGCTTCGAGGCGTCGAGCGTGTAGAAGCGCCCGTTCGTCGCCACCACCATGATCTTGGACGTGGTCTCGGCGAAGAACGCCGTCTTCATCCGGTCGTCGCCCTTGAAGGCGACGCCCGAGAGATCCTCCACATGACCCTTCATGGCCCGGATCCAGCCGCGCTCCGACACGATGACCGTGATGGGCTCGCGCTCGATCATGGCCTCCGCGAAGTCGACGTCTGACGTATCGGGCGCCTCCGCGAAGGTGGTGCGGCGCCTGCCCAGCGCCGTCTCGGGCCCGAAGACCTTCCGAACCTCGCGGATCTCGGCCGCCACCGTCTTCCACTGCAGCTTCTCGGATTCGAGCAGGCCCTCGATCTTCGCCTTCTCGGCGGTGAGCTCCTTCTGCTCGCGTTTGAGCTCCATCTCCTCGAGGCGGCGCAAGGATCGCAGGCGCGTGTCGAGGATGGCGTTCGCCTGCACCTCGGTGAGCTTGAAGAAGCGCATCAGCTCCTGCTTCGGCTCGTCCTCCTCGCGGATGATTTTGATCACCCGGTCGAGGTCGAGATAGACGATGAGGAGGCCGCCCAGGATCTCGAGGCGCCGCTCGATCGCCGCGAGCCGGTGGCGCGAGCGCCGCACGAGGACGTCGCGGCGGTGGTTGAGCCACTCCCGCAGGCATTCGGCGAGCCCGAGCACCTTGGGGACCTTGCCGCCGGCCAGCACATTGATGTTGACCGCGAACCGGCTCTCGAGCTCGGTCAGCCGGAACAGGGATTCCATCAGGATCACGGGATCGACCGTGCGGGCGCGGGGCTCCAGCACGATCCGCACGTCCTCGGCCGATTCGTCGCGCACGTCCGCGAGCAGCGGCAGCTTCTTCTCCTGCAGGAGTTCCGCGATCTTCTCGATCAGGCGCGACTTCGGCACGCCGTAGGGGATTTCGGTGACGACGATGTTCCAGGTGCCGCGGCCCGAATCCTCCTTCTTCCACCGCGCCCGCGTCCGGAAGGAGCCGCGGCCGGTCCGGTAGGTCTCGGCGATGCTCTCCGGCGTGTCGACCACGATGCCGCCGGTGGGGAAGTCCGGTCCCGGCACAAAGGTGAGGAGCTGGTCCGACGTCGCTTTCGGGTGGCTCACGAGGTAGAGCGCCGCGTCGCACAGCTCCGCCGCATTGTGGGGCGGGATCGAGGTCGCCATGCCGACCGCAATGCCCTGCGAGCCGTTGGCGAGGAGGTTCGGGAAGGCCGCCGGGAGCACCGCGGGCTCGTCGGTGGTGCCGTCGTAGTTCGGGCGGAAATCGACCGCGTCCTCGTTGATGCCGTCGAGAAGCATGCGCGCCACGTCGGTCATGCGCGCTTCGGTGTAGCGGTGGGCGGCGGCGCTGTCGCCGTCGATGTTGCCGAAGTTCCCCTGCCCGTCCACGAGCGGATAGCGCGAGGCGAAATCCTGCGCCAGGCGCACCAGCGCGTCGTAGATCGCCTGGTCCCCGTGGGGGTGGAACGAGCCCATGACGTCGCCCACCACCTTGGCGGATTTCTTGTAGGGGCCGCCGGGGTTGAGGCGCAGCAGGTTCATGCCGTGCAGAATGCGCCTGTGGACCGGCTTCAGGCCGTCGCGGGCATCCGGCAGCGCCCGGTGCATGATGGTCGAAAGCGCATAGGCGAGATAGCGCTCCTCCAGGGCGTCCCGGAGCTGGATGGTTTCGATGCCCTCGCCGGATGGCGGGTTCACGGGCTTGCCCATGCGGAGTGATCCCCCTTCACACGAATCGGTCTCATGTCGAACATGAGAACATAACGGAAACATCGGGGCGGTCCCATGCGACGAGACGCGCCCGGTTCCAAGCCTTTAGCACAGCCGGGGTTGAGAGGACCCTTACTCCGCCGTCGCCAGCGCGATGAAGCGCGCCCGCTCCTCCGGGGCGGCCAAGCCCTGGGGCTCGAAGACATACTGGCGCAGAAAGTAGCTCGTCAGGGCAAACCCGTCACTCACTTCGTCCGGGCTCGGCCGGTTGGCGGTGGAGCGGCCGGTGAGGAAGCCCGGAAGCGGGAGAAGACGGTCCCGGTAGGGCTCGCCGGCATCGGCCGAGACGGCGCGCCCGCTCTTCGGGGACACATAGACCAGGTCCTCCCGCGTGCCTGTCGCGGCGCAGCGCGTGAGATCGAGGCCGTAGCCGAGTTCGGCCAGGATCGCGAGTTCGAAATGCACGAAGAGCGCAGGCGCGATCTCCCGGTCGTCCAGGTGATCGACCAGGATCGTCAGCGTCTCGTAGAGCGCCGGGTGCGGGTCGCGCTCGGGCAGGCAGCGCAGAAGCGCCGCGATCGTGGCGAGGCCGTAGAGCGCCAGCGGCGAGGCGATGAAGCGGGCCGCGCGCATGTCGCCGCCCTCGACCTGGAACGAGCCGAGGTGCTCGTCGAGTCGGGCGCGCCAGATTGCATGAACGGTGTTGCCCGGTTGCAGCACCGGCTGCTGTTTTCGCGAGCGGCCGCCATGCACGAGACCCAGGTGGCGCCCGTGCTCGCGGGTCATGAGTTCGAGAATGACGCTCGACTCGCCGTGCCGCCGGGCGCCGAGCACAACGCCGTCGTCAGCCCACTGCATGTAAGAGGCCCCTCTCCCGCGTTGCGGCCCGAAGGGCATCCCTACTCCGAAGGCGGGAGGGCTCCGAACCACACAAGATTATGATCCTCAGATAAGTATTCCGGCGCAGTCCCGCCACCCATGCGCGGCAGCCTGACGCTAGGGAAATTCCCCTTATGTCGTAGGGATCCCAGCTCGGCCATTAACTTATCAATAGCAATTGCGACCCGAGCATCGGGCGCTGGGCGGAACGCCGCTCACAATCCGCGGGGGCTTCCATGATCGGTCGCGTGCGGACCGTGCTTCTCGTCCTGACCGGAATGGTGGCGCCGGCGCAGGCTTCGCCCGCCATGATCAACACGGCGGACGCCCCACCGCTCGCCGCCTGGTCCGAGCTCTGCCGGCAGAGCCCTGCCGAATGCGCCTTCGACCCGGCGGAGCCCGAGACCGTCGCGAGCACGCCCGAGACCCGGGAGCTGATCCAGGCCGTCAATTCCTACGTGAATCGGACGATCGTCCCGATCACCGATCCGAACTACCGCGGCGTGGCCGATCGCTGGGAATATCCCACCGAGGGCTTGGGGGACTGCGAGGATTACCAGCTCCTCAAGCGCAAGCTCCTCGTCGAGGCCGGGTTGCCGAAGCGCGCCCTCCTCATGACGGTGGTGATCAACCAACAGGGCGAGGGCCACGCGGTGCTGACCGTCCGCTTTGATCGCGAGGACATGATCCTCGACAACCAGACCAACGCGATCCTGCGCTGGGACCGCACCGGCTACGAGTTCATCAAGCGGGAGGCCCTCACCCGCACGGGCTGGGCCTATGTGCAGCCGGGCCCCGAGGCCGCCGTCGTGACCGCCGCGGCGCAATAGGCAGGCGAAGTGGGCAAACGTTGTCGTCGCGGCTGGGGACGACAACGAACACTCCCTACCCGCCCCGCGGGAATTCCAACCCCATCTCGCGGTAGCGCTCCGGGTCGTCGCTCCAGTTCTCGCGCACCTTCACGAACAGGAACAGGTGGACCGGGGCCTCGGCGATCTCCGCGATCTCCCGCCGTGCCGCCTGCCCGATCGCCTTGATGGTCTGGCCGCCCTTGCCGAGCACGATCTTGCGCTGGCTCTCCCGCTCCACGAACACCGTCTGCTCGATGCGGACGGAGCCATCGGGGCGCGGCTGCCACTGATCGGTCTCGACGGTGGATTCATAGGGCAGCTCCTGGTGCAGGCGCTCGTAGATCTTCTCGCGCGTGATCTCGGCCGCGAGCATGCGCAGGGGCGCGTCCGAGATCTGGTCTTCCGGATAGAGCCAGGGTCCCTCCGGCATCATGCCGGCGAGCGTCCGCTTCAGGTCGTCGACGCCATCGCCCTTCAGAGCCGAGATCATGAAGGTGTGGGCGAAGGGCACCCGTTCGTTGAGCCCGGCGGCGAGCTCGAGGAGCCTGGAGCGCTCGATCAGGTCGATCTTGTTGAGGATGAGGATCTTCGGCCGGCGCAAGTCCGGCAGCTTGCCGAGGATCGCCTCGCCCTCCTCGTCGAGGCCCTTGCGAGCATCGAGCAGAAGGCAGACCGCGTCCGCATCGGCGGCCCCGCCCCAGGCGGAGGTCACCATGGCGCGGTCGAGGCGGCGCTTCGGCTTGAAGATGCCGGGCGTGTCCACGAACACGATCTGAGCCTCGCCCTCGATGGCGATGCCGCGCACGAGCGCCCGCGTGGTCTGGACCTTGTGGGAGACGATCGAGACCTTGGAGCCGACCAGCGCATTGAGGAGCGTCGACTTCCCCGCATTCGGCGCCCCGATCAGGGCCACGAAGCCGGCCCTGGTTCGGGCCTCGCGCTCCGCATCCGGTCCGGTTTCGGTCTCAGGGCCTGACATACTCGTTCTCCGTCCGGGGTCTGGTGGTGAGGCCGGTGCCGTCACGAGCCCTCGTTCATGCTCGGCGACCAGACGCCCTCGCGCAGAAGAAGGTTTCGCGCGGCATCCTGTTCCGCACTGCGCTTCGATGAGCCAAGGCCGAAGCCGCTCTCGAGCCCTTCGACCTTGGCGGAAATCCGGAATTTCGGGGCATGGTCGGGGCCGACCTGCTCGACCACCACATAGACGGGCGTCGGGAGCCCCCGCCCCTGCGCCCATTCCTGCAGCGCCGTCTTGGCGTCCCGCAGCGGCCGGCGCGGCGCCGAGAGGCGCTCTGAGAAGGCGCGCTCCACGATGGCTTTCGCGGCCTCATACCCGTCGTCGAGAAAAGCGGCGCCGATGATCGACTCGCAGGCATCGGCGAGGATCGCGGTGTTGCGCCGGCCGCCGGAATGGACCTCGCCGGCCCCGAGTTTGAGATAAGGCCCGACGTCCCAGGCGGCAGCCACCTCGGCGCAGCTCTCCCGGCGCACGAGCTCGGCAAGCCGGCGGGAGAGCTCGCCCTCGGCGGCGTCGGGATAGGAGCGGTAGAGCATCTCGGCAATCGCAAGCCCGAGGACCCGGTCGCCCAGGAACTCGAGACGCTGGTAGCTCACGCCCGTGCCGGCGCCCGGGGCGCTCACATGGGTAAGCGCGAGGCCGAGGAGATCCTTGTCCCGGAAACGGTGGCCCAGGCGCTCCTCGAGGGCTGCCACATCGGGCTTCCGTCGCGCCATGGAGAGTCCTAGCGGATCGGCTGGAACATGCGGCTCCAGCGCACGGTCCAGGGCCACTGCCAGATCTGCCAGGCGGAGGCACTCTCGTCGATCGAGAAGAAGATGATCTCGGCCCGGCCCACGAAGTTCTCGAACGGAACCGGGCCGACGCTCGCCTCGTCCCGGGAATCGGTGGAATTGTCCCGGTTGTCGCCCATCATGAAGAAGTGGCCGGCCGGCACCGTGTAGACGTTGGTGTTGTCCCAGTAGCCGCGGTCGCCATCGCGCTCGATGACGTAATGGGCCACACCCCCGGGCAGCGTCTCCCGGTACATCGGCACGCCCTGCGGGCGCCCGAAGGGATCGGTGGTCTCGTAATCTCCGACCCGCTCGCGCTGGACCGGCTTGCCGTTGATGTGGAGCACCCCGCCGACGACCTGGATCTTGTCGCCCGGCAATCCGATCACGCGCTTGATGTAGTCCGTCGAGTTGTCCTTCGGCAGCTTGAACACGGCAATGTCGCCGCGCTTGGGCTCGGAGGCCCAGATGCGCCCGGAGAACAGGGGCGGGCTGAAGGGCATCGAATGCTTCGAATAGCCGTAGGAGTATTTCGAGACGAAGAGGTAGTCGCCGATCAGGAGTGTCGGGATGAGCGATCCGGACGGGATGTTGAAGGGCTGGAACAGCACCGTCCGGACCACGACCGCGATGAGCAGGGCCTGCGCCACCACCTTCACGGTTTCCCAGAGGCTGCCTTCGTCCTTCTTGGCAGTCTCTCTCACCTGCGCATGATCCATTTCGTCACTTCCCAGCTGGGTCGTCCATAAGGGACGTTCCGCATTCCGGCGCGGCTGCGGGCCGCGCGGGGTCTACCTTATGCACCGTCCCGCCGCAACGCGGCGGGACGCCCTGCCCGATATGGGGTCGCCCGGTCCAGGGCCAAGCTCGGAAGCGCCACGGTTTCGTCTCGGCAAACCCGCAGGAGAGCGGGCTCAGGCACGCTGCGGCACCGCCTCGATGATCACGAAGGCCTGAGCCATGGGCACGTCGTCGGTCAGCGAGACGTGAACGACCGGCTCATGCCCCTCCGGCGTCATGGAGCGCAGGCGCTTCAGAGCCCCGCCCGTGAGGCGCATGGTGGGCTTCCCGCCGGGGAGGTTCACGACCTCCATGTCGCGCCAGAACACGCCGTGGCTGAGCCCGGTGCCGAGCGCCTTGGCGCAGGCCTCCTTGGCGGCGAAGCGGCGGGCGTAGGACGGCGCCCGGGCAGCCCGCCGGTCGCTGCGGGCGCGTTCGCCTTCCGTGAAGACGCGGTGGGTGAAGCGGTCGCCGAAGCGCTGGAGCGAGCGCTCGATGCGGCGGATGTCGCAGAGGTCGGAGCCGATGCCGATGATCATGGGCGCTTAAGTGGGCTGTCGGAAGCCGTTTGTCACCTGGGGCGGCATCTCAGCCGTGAGCGCCAGCTCGCGCGCGGTCCATGGCGGCGCGCATGGTGCGGATGGACTCCTCGAGGCCAATGAAGACCGCCTCGCCAACGAGGAAATGACCGATGTTGAGTTCGGCGACCTGCGGGATCGCCGCCACCGGGCCGACGCTGTCGAAGGTGAGCCCATGGCCGGCATGGATCTCGAGGCCGAGGCCGGTGCCGGCCTCGGCGGCCCGGCGCAGGCGCGACAATTCGTGAGCGGTTCGGTCTTCCTCGCCCCGGTCGAAGGCTTCGCAGTAGGTTCCGGTATGGAGCTCGACCACGGGCGCTCCGAGGTCGCACGCGGCCTGCATGGCCTCGACCTCGGGCTCGACGAAGAGCGACACCCGGATACCGGCCTCCTTGAGCTCCCGGATCGCATGCCGCAGGTGCACCCCACCGAGGTCGAGACCGCCTTCCGTGGTCCGTTCCTCCCGCTTCTCCGGGACCAGGCAGGCCGCATGGGGACGGAGGCGGGTTGCGATCCCGATCATCTCAGGCGTCGCCGCCATCTCGAAATTGAGCGGCACGAAGAGCTGGCGCTTGAGACGCTCCATGTCCTCGTCGCGGATATGGCGCCGGTCCTCGCGCAGGTGCGCGGTGATGCCGTCGGCGCCCGCAAGCACGGCGAGATGCGCAGCGCGGATCGGGTCAGGGTGGCGTCCGCCCCGCGCATTGCGGATCGTCGCCACGTGGTCGATGTTGACGCCGAGGCGAAGGGGTCTGTCGGTCAACGCGGTCTTCTCCTTCCGCCCCGTTCGGGGGGCAGATGTCCGATACGGCATCGCGCCTTGCCTTTCGAGTCAATTGCCGTTATAGGCGCGCCTTCGCGTTCGCTCCGGCCGGGGGCTGAACGGACGGTCCGGCTTGTCCGGACAGGGTGCTTGGACCCGTCGTCCCGTGTCTCCGCCTTCGACAACCGCTCGGGCCTCTCGGCTCGAAGGGCTTGGCGCCGATCGGACGCGCGAACCCGGCTCCCACGACAGAGCTGTATCGAAACCTCAAGAAAGGCCCACTATGCCTCTCTACGAACACGTTTTCATGGCTCGCCAGGACGTGACGCCCCAGCAGGTCGAAGGAATGGTCGACCAGTATCGCGGTGTCATCGAGGCGAATGGCGGTGCTATCGAGAAGACCGAAATGTGGGGGGTCAAATCCCTCGCGTACCGCATCAAGAAGAACCGCAAGGCCCACTTCGCGATGTTCAACCTGAACGCTCCTGCGGCGGCCGTCGCCGAGATGGAGCGCCAGATGCGCATCAACGAAGACATCCTGCGCTTCATGACGGTGCGCGTCGAGGCCCTGGAGTCCGACCCGTCCGTGATGATGCAGAAGCGCGACCGGGACGAGCGCAAGGAGCGCGAGCGCCGCGAGCGTGACGGTGGCGGCTTCGGCGGCAACGACAGCGAGGAGGCATAAACCATGGCTATGGGTGCTGGCGGCGGTCGCCGTCCGTTCTTCCGCAGGAAGAAGACCTGCCCCTTCACGGGCGCGAATGCCCCGAAGATCGACTACAAGGACACGAAGCTGCTCTCGCGCTATATCTCCGAGCGCGGCAAGATCGTGCCCTCCCGCATCACGGCCGTCTCGGCCAAGAAGCAGCGCGAGCTCGCCCAGGCGATCAAGCGCGCCCGCTTCCTGGGCCTGTTGCCCTACGTGATCCGGTAAGACAACGGTGTTCCCCTCCCCCTTGTGGGGAGGGGCGTCCTCTCCACAAGGGGGAGGGCAAGTGACGGCGTCACCCGGGGGTGAAATCCCGCCCGGGTCATTGCTGGGGCCGAGTGCCCCTAACCCTGCGTGACAGCAGCGGGACAGCGAGACCAGATGAGTTCATTGGCAATCGGCATCGGCGCAGGCCTCGTGTCTGCGCTCCTGTTCGGGGTGGTGATCACGGGATCACCGCTCGCGATGCTGTTGTCCTATCTCGCCCCCCTTCCGATCCTGATTGCCGCGCTCGGGTGGCGCCATCGCGCCGGGCTCTTCGCTGCCGTGGCGGGAGGGTTCGCGACCGCGATCGCGTTTCGTCCGGAAGCCGGCCTCGCTTTCGCGATCGGCTCCGGCCTGCCCGGCTGGTGGATCGCCTATCTCGCGCTGCTCGGGCGCCCGGGACCGGACGGTGCCATGGAATGGTACCCGCTCGGCCGGCTGCTCCTGTGGATCGCGGGAATCGCTGCCGTCGTGACCTTTGCCGGAGTGATGGCGCTCGGCGACGGCGACTACGAGGCCTACCGCACCGGCCTGCTCCGTGCGCTGGAGACCGTGCTGCCGGCCACCAGCGCGGAGCAGGCGCCGGCCCGGGGCGCGATCCTCGACGCCCTCGTGACCGCCGTGCCGCTCGTCGCCTCCGCCGTGTTCGTCCTCGTCTTCGTGCTGAACCTGTGGTTCGCCGCCACGGCAGTCCGGGTTTCCGAGCGGCTGCCGCGGCCCTGGCCTGCCATCTCGGCCACGACGATGCCCCGACAGGCTCTCCTGATCCTGGCCGTCGCCGTCGCCCTGAGCTTCCTGTCGGGCTTCATCGGCGCGGCGGGCCTCGCGCTTCTGGGTGCGCTGGTGATCGCCTTCGCGCTCCAGGGCCTCACGCTGCTGCACGAGGCGACGCGCGGCCGTAACGGGCGCGTCGGGATGCTGACCGCAACCTACGTCCTGATCGCCTTCGTCGGGCATACGGTTCTGCCGCTGCTCGCGCTCGCGGGCATCGCCGACACGGCGATGAGCTTGCGCAACCGTTTCAGGTCCGGTGCTGCCGGGCCCGGATCCCCTTCACTCTGAAAGACTGTCAAGGAGACTACCATGGAAGTGATTCTGCTCGAGCGCGTCGCCAAGCTCGGCCAAATGGGCGAAACCGTGAAGGTGCGCCCCGGCTTCGCGCGCAATTTCCTCCTGCCGCGCGGCAAGGCCCTGCGGGCCACCAAGGGCAACAAGGAGCGCTTCGAGACCGAGCGCGCCCAGCTCGAGGCCCGCAACCTGGAGCGCCGCAGCGAGGCCCAGGCGGTCGCCGACAAGCTGAACGGCCAGAGCTTCACGGTCATCCGCCAGTCTGGCGAGACCGGCGTGCTCTACGGGTCGGTCTCGACCCGCGACATCGCCGAGATCATCACGCAAGGCGGTTTCACGGTCAGCCGTGACCTCATCAACCTCAATACGCCCATCAAGACGCTCGGCCTGCACACCGTTCCGGTCGCCCTCCACCCGGAGGTCGAGGTTCAGGTGACCGTCAACGTCGCCCGCAGCCCTGAGGAAGCCGAGCGTCAGGCCCGCGGCGAGGCTGTCACGACCCGTGACGAACTCGACCTCGACGACCTCGGCCTTGAGGTCGGCGCCGCCCTCGCGGACGCCGCCGGCGACGACGACACCGCCGCCTAAGCTTGACGCGTTCGCGTTTCGTTCTATCTTCAAGCTCCCTGCCGAGACTCGGCAGGGAGCTTTTTCATGGGCCCGGACTCCGCGCGGCAAAAGAGTCAAGCGGAGCACAGGGTTTGCGGCAGAGCGGTGTGGGAATCGGGGATTCCGGGAGCCGGCGGCGCGAGAGCGTCAATTGGTTAACGGTGCGGGTTTAAGAGTCGCGTTCGAACTGTCTCGTGAACGTCGGAGCGCCCCATGGCGGCCAATGCCCTGATCGCCCGGTTGGAAACCGTGGAACCGCAATACCGCGTTGCGCCGAACAATATCGACGCCGAACAGGCGCTGCTCGGCGCGATTCTCGTCAACAACGACGCCTTCTATCGGGTCTCCGACTTCCTGGAGCCGGCCCATTTCTTCGAGGACCTGCACCGGCGGATCTACGAGATCGCGTCGACGCTGATCAAAGCCGGCAAGGTCGCGACCCCGATCACGCTGAAGACCTATCTCGGCGACCAGGACCTCGGCGGCGTCACCGTCTCGCAATATCTCGCGCGCCTTGCGGCCGAGGCCACCACCGTCATCAACGCGGAGGATTACGGCCGCACGATCCACGATCTGGCGTTGCGCCGGAACCTGATCACGATCGGCGAGGACATCGTCAACACGGCCTACGACGCGCCCGTGGAGGCCTCGCCCCGGGACCAGATCGAGGAAGCGGAGCGCAAGCTCTACGGCCTGGCCGAGACCGGCCGCGCCGATGGCGGCTTCCAGCGCTTCTCCGACGCGCTCACCAACGCCATCGACATGGCGGCGGCTGCCTACAAGAGGGAAGGCAAGCTCTCGGGGATCTCGACGGGCCTGCGCGACCTCGACCGGATGCTGGGAGGCCTGCAGCCCTCGGACCTCGTGATCCTCGCGGCCCGTCCCGCCATGGGCAAGACGTCGCTAGCCACCAACATCGCCTTCAACGTCGCCGACGCCTACCAGAGCGAGAAGCAGCCGGATGGGTCCCTGAAGACGGTCAACGGTGGCATCGTGGGCTTCTTCTCGCTCGAAATGTCAGCCGAGCAGCTCGCCACCCGTATCATCGCGGAGCAGGCGGGGGTCCCCTCCTACAAGATCCGGCGCGGCGACATCCGGGAGGAGGATTTCTACAAGATCACGGAAGCCGCGCGGAAGATGCAGACGATCCCGTTCTACATCGACCAGACCGGCGGCATCTCGATCGCGCAGCTCACGGCCCGGGCCCGGCGCCTCAAGCGCCAGCGCGGCCTCGATTTTCTGGTGATCGACTACCTCCAGCTCCTCTCCGGCTCGTCCAAGAAGGGGGAGAACCGGGTCCAGGAGCTCACCGAAATCACCACGGGCATGAAGGCGCTGGCCAAGGAGCTCAACGTTCCGATCCTGGCGCTATCCCAGCTCTCCCGCCAGGTCGAATCCCGCGACGACAAGCGGCCGCAGCTCTCGGACCTGCGCGAATCGGGTTCGATCGAGCAGGACGCGGACGTCGTGATGTTCATCTACCGCGACGAGTACTACCTCAAGAACAAGGAGCCGAAGCCCGGCACCGAGGAGTACTTCAAGTGGCAGACCGAGATGGACCAGGTCCACGGCAAGGCCGAGGTCATCATCGGCAAGCAGCGCCACGGCCCCACGGGCACCGTCCAGCTCGCCTTCCAGGCCGACGTCACCCGCTTCGCGGATCTCGCCGACGAGGACAAGCTGCCGGAGCGGATGGGAGACTGACGCAGGTCCGTCTCGCCTTGGCATGGGGGGTTCGGGGGCCGGTGCGGGCGCGAACTCCGGGCCGGCTGCGACGGAGCAATCCGCGTCCGCTTGGCCGACAAGCCCCACCCGCCCCTTGAGGGGGAGGGTCGGCCGAAGGCCGGGGTGGGGTGATTGCGCGCCAGCGCATCCTGCGATGCCGGGCCTAGACCTCGCCTTCGGCGATTCACCCCACCCCGCCGCTGCTTTCGCAGCGTCCACCCTCCCCCTCCAGGGGAGTGTGGAGTAGGAGGGACACTTCGAGAACGACTACAGCGCCGAAGGATCGCGCGTGAACGATATCGCCAATCGCTCAGAGACACCCCACAGCTCCATCCCAGCCCGGGAGGCCGGCGGACTGCTCACGATCGACCTCGGTGCGGTCGTGGCGAATTGGCGCCTCCTGCGCGAGCGCGCGGGCGGGGCGGAGGCGGCAGCAGTCGTCAAGGCCGACGCCTACGGGACCGGGATCGAGCACACGGTCCCGGCGCTTTTCCGGGCCGGATGCCGGACCTTTTTCGTCGCCCAGCTCTCGGAGGCCGCGCGCGCCCGCAAGGTCTGCCCGGAGGCTGCGATCTACGTCCTGAACGGCTTCCTGCCCGGCACGGGCGGCACCTATGCCGCGCTCGATCTTCGCCCCGTCCTCGGCTCCCAGGACGAGATCGGGGAATGGGCCGCATTCTGCCGCTCCGAAGGTGTCCGCCGTCCGGCTGCGCTCCATGTCGACACGGGCATGAACCGGCTCGGCCTGCCGGTGCCGGAGGGCCTGGCTCTCGGGGGGGATCCGCGTCTTGAGGATTTCGAACCGGCCCTTCTCATGAGCCATTTCGTCGGGGCCGAGGAGCCCGGGAACCCGGTGACGAACCGCCAGATCCAGGCCTTCGCGGCCCTGCGCCAGGCCCTGCCCGGGATCCGCGCCTCGCTCGCGAATTCTGCCGGAATCTTTCTTGCTGGCGTCCATCACGATCTCGTTCGCCCCGGCTACGCCCTCTACGGCGGCAACCCGACGCCGGACCGGGCCAATCCCATGCGGCCCGTGGTGAGGCTCGAAGGACGCGTCCTCCAGCTGCGCGGGATCGGACCGGGCGAGGCCGTGGGCTACAACGGCACCTGGTCGGCACGGGAGCCGCGCCGCCTCGCGACGATTTCCGTCGGCTATGCGGACGGCTACCCGCGTGCCGCCAGCGCCACGGATCTGACGACCCGGGCGGGCGCCTCCGCGGGCGAGGCCATCGTGGCCGGGATCCGCTGCCCCTTCGCGGGCCGGGTCTCCATGGACCTCATCATTCTCGACGTCACGGCGGTGCCGGAAGGCACCGTGAGGCGGGGCGACCCCGTGGTCCTGATCGGCGGCGAACTCGACGTCGACGAGGTCGGCCGCCGCGCCGGCACCATCGGGTACGAGATCCTCACCAACCTGGGAAAACGCTACGCCCGTACCTATATTGAGGCGTGACCGCCGCCTGTTCGATCGGGCTGTTCCAGGGTCGCGCCGGACCAGGCTTCCGGGCCGAAGAAACGTCTCACCAGCGACACCTGAAGACCATGGCCAAACGTCATCCCTCCTTCGTCTGCCAGAGCTGCGGCGCCGTCTACAACCGCTGGAAAGGCAAGTGCGAGGCCTGCGGCGGCTGGAACTCGATCGTCGAGGAAACCGGCGCCGCGAGCCCCATGGCTGGACCCGCGGCCACGCGGCCGACGCGAGCAAAGGGCCGGATCTTCCCGCTCGAAGGCCTCGTCGGCGAGGCCAAGGAGGCGCCGCGCACGCCCTCCGGCATCGCCGAGCTCGACCGGGTCACCGGCGGCGGCTTCGTACGCGGCTCGGTGATCCTGCTCGGCGGCGATCCCGGCATCGGCAAGTCCACGCTCCTGATGCAGGCGTCGGCCGCCCTCGCCTCGCGCGGTGCGCGCGTCGCCTACATCTCGGGCGAGGAGGCGGTCGCGCAGGTGCGGCTGCGGGCGGAGCGACTCGGCCTCGCCGGGGCTCCCGTGGAACTCGCCTCCGAGACTAATGTGGAGGACATCATCGCGACCCTGACCCAGGGTCAGCCGCCGGCGCTCGCGATCATCGACTCGATCCAGACCATGTGGACCGAGACCGTGGAATCGGCGCCGGGCACCGTGACCCAGGTGCGCGGCTCGGCGCAGGCGCTGATCCGCTTCGCCAAGACGTCCGGCACGGCGGTGATCCTCGTCGGCCACGTCACCAAGGACGGTCAGATCGCGGGTCCCCGCGTCGTGGAGCACATGGTCGACGCGGTGGTCCAGTTCGAGGGCGACCAGAGTCATCATTTCCGCATCCTGCGCGCCATGAAGAACCGCTTCGGGCCCACCGACGAGATCGGCGTATTCGAGATGTCGGACCAGGGCCTGCGCGAGGTCCCGAATCCATCCGCCCTGTTCCTCGACAACCGGGACGCCGCGACGGCAGGCACGGCGGTGTTCGCCGGCATGGAAGGCACGCGGCCGCTCCTCGTGGAGATTCAGGCCCTCGTCGCCCCCTCCTCGCTCGGCACGCCGCGCCGGGCAGTCGTGGGCTGGGATCCAAATCGCCTCTCCATGGTGCTTGCCGTGCTCGAGGCCCATGGGGGCCTGAGGCTCGGGATGCACGACGTCTACCTGAACGTAGCGGGTGGCCTCCGGATTACCGAGCCCGCCGCGGATCTCGCTGCCGCTGCTGCCCTCGTCTCGTCCCTGTCGGGATCCCCCCTGCCGCCCGAGACCGTGTATTTCGGCGAGATCGGCCTGTCCGGGGCCATCCGGCCGGTAGCCCAGGCCGCGGCCCGGCTCAAGGAGGCCGCGAAGCTCGGCTTCTCGCAGGCCGTCACCCCGGTCCCGAGAGCCGAAAAGGGCGAGCGCATGCCACTTGCGACCGCCGGCATCGGCCACATCACCGACCTCGTGGCCGGCATCGCGGCCGGGCGGCCGCGGTCGCGCCCTGCGATTCAGCGCAACGGCGAGGCAGGCGGGCGTCGCAGGATGACCGCGGAATAGCCGGGACGCGGCTCCGGGCCGACGACCGTCCACTGGCCTGAAGGCGCGTCCTACCGCCAGGGTGACGTCGCAGTTCCTTGCCGCTATACGACTCGCGCACTCGTCCGATCGGGCCGTCCGGCCCGGCCCCTTCAAGGCTAGGCCATGCCCATTTCAATCCTGGATCTCGTCGTCATCGGCGTCGTGGTGATCTCCGCCCTGCTCGCGGCCGTGCGCGGCTTCACGCGTGAGGTGCTCTCCATCGTGGCCTGGGTCGCGGCGGGCGCCGCTGCCTGGTTCCTGCACCCGCTGGCCCTCCCTTATGCCAAGCAGTACATCAGCTCCGATACGGTCTCGCTTGTGGCCGCCATCGGCGCGATCTTCATCGTGACGCTCATCATCGTGTCGATCATCACGGTGAAGATCTCGGATCTGATCCTCGATTCCCGGATCGGCGCCCTCGACCGGACGCTCGGCTTCGTGTTCGGTGCCGCCCGCGGCTTCGTGATCTGCGTGATCGGCTGGATCTTCCTCGGCTGGCTTCTCCAGGGCAAGGAGCCCGAATGGGCCACCACCGCCCGCTCCCGGCCGATGCTGGAGAACACCGGCAACAACATCATCGCCATGCTGCCCGACAATCCGGAAGGATTGCTGCGCCAGTTCCGCCGGCCCGGCAGCGGCGACCCCGCGGAGCCCGCCGAGCCGGATCCGCAGCGGCCGCCAACCCCGCAGGCGCCGCCCCAGCGACGGAGCTGAGGGCTCCGCTGCCAATGGAAATCCACGCCTTTCTCGCGCTCCGGTAGTCGCCGCGGCGGCGTGAGACATTGGCGAAAGAGGATGGAACTATTACATACGCGGCTTGCGCCGGCGCTCCGGCGCCTCCTTGGGAAACTTTCTGATGTCCTCACGGTCCGAGACCTGGTCCGCAACCCGGCCGGTCGAGCCTTCCCGCGCGTTCGACCTTGAGCTCGACGGCGACACGCTTCGCGAGGAATGCGGCGTCTTCGGCATCTACGGCCATCCCGACGCCGCCGCCATCACCGCACTCGGCCTCCACGCCCTGCAGCACCGCGGCCAGGAGGCGGCAGGCATCGTCTCCTTCGACGGGAACGTCTTTCATTCGGAGCGCAAGCTCGGCCTCGTGGGCGACAGCTTCTCGGACCGGGCCACGATCGAGCGCATGGAGGGCCTGCAGGCCATCGGCCACGTGCGCTATTCGACCACCGGCGAGACCGTCCTGCGCAACGTTCAGCCGCTCTTCGCGGAACTCGCCGGCGGCGGCTTCGCGGTCGCCCACAATGGCAACCTCACCAATGGCCTGACCCTGCGCCGCAACCTCATCGCGGATGGCGCCATCTGCCAGTCCACCACGGACACCGAGGTGATCGTCCACCTCGTGGCCCGCTCCCGCCGCAACCGCTTCATCGACCGCTTCGTCGAGGCCATCCAGCAGCTCGAGGGCGCCTATGCGCTCGTGGCGATGACGAACAAGAAGCTCGTCGGCGCCCGCGACCCGCACGGCATCCGCCCCTTGGTCCTGGGCGAGCTCGACGGTCGCTACATCCTGGCCTCGGAAACCTGCGCGCTCGACATCATCGGCGCCCGCTTCGTCCGCGACATCGAGAACGGCGAGGTCGTGGTGATCTCGGAGGAGGGCCTCGAGTCCTTCCGCTTCGCCCCCGAACGGCCCGCGCGCCCCTGCGTGTTCGAGTACATCTACTTCGCGCGTCCCGACTCGGTGGTGAACGGCCGATCGATCTACGAGGTCCGCAAGGCCATGGGCCGCCAGCTCGCCGCCGAGGCTCCGGCCGCCGCCGACGTGGTGATCCCCGTGCCGGATTCGGGCGTCCCGGCCGCCTTGGGCTTCGCGCAAGGGTGCGGCATCCCGTACGAGCTCGGGATCATTCGCAACCACTATGTCGGCCGCACCTTCATCCAGCCGACGCAATCCGTGCGCGAGCTCGGCGTCCGCCTGAAGCATTCGGCCAACCGCGCCGCCGTTCAGGGCAAGAGCATCGTGCTCGTGGACGACAGCCTGGTGCGCGGCACGACGTCGGTGAAGATCGTTCGCATGATGCGCGAGGCCGGCGCGCGGGAGGTGCATTTCCGCATCGCGAGCCCGCCCATCACGCATCCGGATTTCTACGGCATCGACACGCCCGAGCGGGAGAAGCTCCTCGCCGCGACCCACGATCTGGAGGGTATGCGGGACTATATCGGAGCCGATTCGCTGGCGTTCCTCTCCGTCGGCGGGCTCTACCGGGCGATGGGCGAGGAGCAGCGCAACCCGCACCAGCCCCAATTCACCGACCATTGCTTCACGGGCGACTATCCTACGCCGCTGACGGATCTCGCGGTCGAGACGCCGCGTCGCCTGGCAATCCTTGCCGAAGCGGACTGACATCGCGATGGCGAAACCCCTGGAAGGCCGCCTTGCGGTCGTGACCGGCGCCTCCCGCGGCATCGGCCGCGCCGCGGCCCTCGCGCTGGCGGAGGCCGGCGCGCATATCGTCGCGCTCGCCCGCACGCAGGGCGCGCTCGAGGAACTCGACGATGCGATCCGGGCCGTGGGCTCGTCCGCGACCCTCGTGCCCCTGAACCTGAAGGATTTCGACGCCCTCGACCGCCTCGGCGGCGCCCTTTACGAGCGCTGGGGCAAGCTCGACATCCTGCTCGGAAATGCGGGGATCCTCGGAGAATTGGCCCCGATCACCCATATCGACCAACCCGTCTGGGACGAGGTCATGGCCGTCAACGTGACCGCCAATTACCGCCTGATCCGCTCCCTCGACCCACTCCTGCGCGCGTCGGATGCGGGCCGCGCCATCTTCGTGACCTCGGGCGCCGCGCACAAATGCACGGCCTATTGGGGTCCCTACGCGATCTCGAAGGCCGCCCTCGAGGCGCTGGTGCGCACCTACGCGGCCGAGACCGTGACGACCCCGGTCCGCGCCATGCTCCTCAACCCGGGTCCCTTGCGCACCAACATGCGCCGTGCCGCCATGCCGGGCGAAGATCCGACGACTCTGAAGACCCCGGAGGATCTGGCGCCCCACATCCTGAACCTCGCGCTGCCGAGCTGGACCGAGACGGGGAAGATCTACGACTTCCCGCAAGGCGGGAAAGTCCTGACGCCGGGGATGCCGGCCTAACGACAGAGGTCGGCGTCGGGCGCGTGTGCGCGGTATACGCGCCTCCCCTCAGGGGATGGATTGAAGGTAGGGTATCGCCCAAGGGGCGAGCTCTGACCGGAAACCCTGCAGGACACGCTGACGCGCGTTACCCCTCCCCGACCCTCCCCTGACGGGAGGGAGAACGGTCCGTATCCGGACAAGGCCTGGCAGCACGTTTCGGCTGTCGCCAGGGGGCGCGATCAGCGTTCCTTGTCGAACGGGTTCTTGCCTGTGCGCAGCGACAGGCGGATCGGCACGCCGGGCAACTCGAAGGCCTCGCGCAGGTTGTTCACGAGGTAGCGCGAGTAGGATTTCGGCAGCGCATCGAGCTGGTTGCCGAACACCGCGAAATGCGGCGGGCGCGCCTTCACCTGGGTCATGTAGCGGATCTTGATCCGGCGCCCGGACACCGCGGGGGGCGGGTTGGCCGAGATGGCGTCGGCGAGCCATTGGTTGAGCTTGGCGGTCGAGATGCGACGGTTCCAGGTGTCGTAGACCTCGACCACTGCCCGCATGAGCGGGTCGATCCCCTGCCCCGACAGGCCCGAAAGAGGCACCACCGGCGCGCCCCTGACCTGCGGCAGCAGGCGCGCGGCCTTCTCCCGGAGTTCCTTCAAGAGACCCGGCTGGTCGGCGACGAGGTCCCACTTGTTGACCCCGATGACGAGCGCCCTGCCCTCCTGCTCGACGAGATCGACGATGGAGAGATCCTGCTTCTCGAACGGGATCGTGGCGTCGAGGAGGATGATGACGATCTCCGCGAAGCGCACGGCCCGCAGCGCGTCGGCGACCGAGAGCTTTTCGAGCTTGTCCTCGACCCGGGCGCGCTTGCGCAGGCCCGCGGTGTCGAAGAGCTTGATCGCGCGCCCGCGCCAGTCCCAATCGATCGAGATCGAATCCCGCGTGATCCCGGCCTCCGGCCCGGTGAGGAGGCGCTCCTCGCCGAGCATCCGGTTGATCAGCGTCGACTTTCCGGCATTGGGCCGGCCGACGATCGCGACCTGAAGCGGCTTGCTGGGATCGTTCTCGTCCTCCACCTCCTCGTCGGGGTCGGGGAAGTGGGGCATGAGCGCCTCGAAGAGGTCCGCCATGCCCTCGCCGTGTTCGGCCGAGAGCGGAACCGGCTCGCCGAGGCCGAGCGAGAAGGCCTCGTAGGCGCCCGCCATCCCGGCCCCGCCCTCCGCCTTGTTGGCGACGAGGATCACGGGGCGGCCGGAGCGGCGCACGAGCTCCGCGAAGGGGCGGTCTGCGGGCAGGATCCCCGCGCGGGCGTCGATCACGAACAGGATCACGTCGGCATCCGCGATCGCGGCCTCGGTCTGGGCGCGCATGCGGCCGAGGAGCGACTCGTCGGACGCCTCCTCGAGCCCGGCCGTGTCGACGACCCGGAACGATAGATCGCCGAGGGTGGCCTCGCCCTCGCGCCGGTCGCGGGTCACGCCCGGGCGGTCGTCGACAAGCGCAAGCTTCTTGCCGACGAGGCGGTTGAAGAGCGTGGACTTGCCGACATTCGGCCGCCCCACGATGGCAACGAGCGGCGTCATGGCTGGATGTCCCTTTTCGGCTCTCGGGGGGCGGCCGCTCCGACGAAGGGCCTCATGGATGCCGGTTCCCTTTCGCGACGGCAGGCACCCGCCTCGCCGTGGAGCACTTACTTACTGCGTCACCTGCACGGGGCCGCCCGCCACGAGGGCCGTGTAGAGCTCCAGTCGCTGGCGCAGCGCCTGGGGCGTCTCGCGGTCGGCGGCGATCTGGTCGAACCAGCGGCCCGCGAAGTCGTAATCGCCGGCTTTAAGCCCGCTCAGCCCCAGAAGTTCCCGGGCCGTGTGGCGCCAGGGCCCCGTCGGAGTGGCGAGCCGCTCCAGGGCCGGGCGGACGGCCGCCGGATCGGCGCCGTTCATCCGGAGCATAGCGGCGCGAAGGCGCGCGAGGTCCTGCCAATTCGCCGGCACGGACCCGTCGGCGGCCAGCGCCTCGAAGGCCTTGGCTCCGTCCTCCGCGTTCTTCTGCCCCAGTTCGCCGGCCAGGCGAAAGCGGGCGAGGAGCTGATAGCCGGATGGCGCATCCTTGGCGACGTCGGCGAGGGTCTTCTCGGCCTCGTCGCTGCTCTCCTCGCTCCGGGCGAGGCGGATCGCCTCCTCGTAGCGGGCCGCAGCCGCCTGCGCCTGCGCCTCCTGGCGGTGCTCCCAGTAGCGCCAGCCGCCAACGCTCGCGACGACCAGGATGACGACGCCGACGATCACGCCGCTGTAGCGCGTCCAGATCTGCGCCAGCTGGTCGCGACGGTACTCCTCGTCGACCTCGCGGATGAATTCGTCGTTCTGTGCCATTCCGGTCCTGCGGCGGTCCTGTCTGTTCCTGAAGGCGGTCGCCTAGCATAGGGAACCCGCCAAGGCGAGAGGGCCGCCCGGTCGCGGGCTTCAGGTCTTGCCCCGTGCCGCCGCCATTTCGGCGGCCGGAAACGGCGTCGCCCACCCGGGACTCAGCCCCGCGTTGGGACGACCGCGACACCGATCAGCCAGGGATGGAGCCAGAACGCGAAGGCGAGGTAGGCGACCGTACCGATGACGAGCGCCAGAATGTCGTTGCGCCACCCGGCCGCGTGGGCGGCGGGCCCGCCATGGGGAACGACCTCGTCCCGGCGCTTGGCCGAGATCCGCGCCGCGACCGCCCAGGCCAGGAAGGAGCCGAAGAGCAGGATCGAGCCGAGATCCCCGTTCGCGAGAAGATGCGCTAGCGCCCAGATCTTCACGCCCGCCAGCATCGGATGCTTGAGGCGCGCCTTGATGCGGCCCGGCAGGTAGGCCGCCGCCAGGGCTACGAAGGCCAGCCAGACGAGGAGCAGCGCGAGATGGCGGGTCCAGGCCGGCGGGTCCCAGACAGGGATATAGCCGTTCGCGCGGTACTGACCGTAGCCGAAGGCGATGAGCGCGATGCCCAGGACCGAGAGGAGCGAATAGCCCACCTTGTAGGGCCCCGGTCCGAGGCGCGCGACGAGGCCGGCCCGCTGGCCTCGCGCCATTGTGAAGGCATGGGTTCCGAGAAAGAGCAGAAGGCCGATGAGCAGAAGAGTCATGTCGCGATCCCGATATGGCCTAGCTATAGCCATGGATGCCGGCCGCTGTCATGCCGGCGGAGGAAAAACGGCCGCGAAATGCGCGAATTCGCTGTCCGGCGCCCGGCCGACGTCGTCTTTCGTCCCGGTTTCGAAGTGGAGCGCAAATTTTTTCGAGAACTCTGGGGAAGCTTGAGTGGATCCGAAGCGCAGCTGTTGCGTTGCCTCTGTACAAACTATGGAGGGCCCCCACGCATGTCCCGCAAGGTTCTTGGCCTCGTCGGCCTCGCTGCTGCCACCGTCCTGAGCGCCGCACCGGCCTCGGCTTTCCCCACTTCGTATAATTCCGGGTCGGCGCCGACCTACTACACCACATCCTCTCAGACCTACCCGTCGAATTATTACTATTCGCCGCATAGCGCGAATGCCTATTACGGACCGCAGGGCTCCTACTCCAGGTCACAGGGCTCCTATGGTCCGTCTTCGAGCTACTCGGCCTATGGGCAGGATCCCTTCAACGGTCAGACCTACGGCGATCCGAACGGCGCCTACGAGAGCGAATACCGCCCGCAGGCAACGCCGATCCCGCGGCAGGTGGTGTCGTATTCCACCCGCTACGCCCCGGGCACGATCGTAGTCTCGACCGAAGAGCGCCGTCTCTACTACGTGCTCGGCAACGGCGAGGCCATCCAGTACGGCATCGGCGTCGGGCGTCCGGGCTTCGCCTGGTCGGGCACGCAAACCGTTACGCGCAAGCGCGAGTGGCCGGATTGGCGCCCGCCGGCGGAAATGCTGGCCCGCCGCCCCGACCTGCCGCGCTATATGGCCGGCGGACCCGACAACCCGCTCGGCGCCCGCGCCATGTATCTCGGAAACACGCTCTACCGCATCCACGGCTCCAACGAGCCCGAGACGATTGGCCAGGCGGTGTCCTCCGGCTGCATCCGCATGACCAACGACGACGTGGTCGATCTCTACAGCCGCGTCAAAGTCGGGACCCGGGTGGTCGTGCTCTGATCGGAGCTGACCCGTTCCAGCCCCGCCGGTTCGCGGCGGGGCTGTTCGCATTCCTGGACCCCATCCAATGCCGGGCCGGACGCGAAAGCCCGGGCACGACCAGCACGAAACGGGCCAGCCGCATGCCTCCCCCGCCACATGATCTGCGGGGAGACCGTCGTTCTCGGCGAGTCGAAGGGGCGGTTTCGGGCCACTCCGGCAAGTCCTCGTTCAAGCTCCGACCTTCTGATCTCCGTGCCGTAGCGGACAGCGGATGCGCTGCCGCTATCCGCCGTGCTCGTCGTTCGAGCCGCACGGCGCGCACCCGCAGCTTCATGGTTCGTTTACCACGCCTGTTTACAAAGCGATCAGCACTCTGGCCACGCTGAAAGAATGCTTTGGAACGGCAGTGACATGGCGTCACACATACCTGCTGCACGCATGCTCGGCCTCGTGGCCCTTCTCGGGACCACGATGGTGGCCGCGTGCGCGACGCGTCCGTTGGATGTCCGTGTCCAGACTCTGACCACAGAGGTTCCGGTCAAGGAAGCGATCGTTCTTCCGCCGCCGGGCGGGCCCGCGATCGTGACGCTGTTGGAGCGGCGGCGCTCCAATGCCATCGAACAGGAGCTGATCCTGTCCACCAACGGCACGGCGCCCGGGCAGAACGCCTTCTACGTCAGCCTGTTCGAGACGGTGGCGGTGGCCGACGGTCCGGACGTCGTGAAGCTGCCCTCGGTGGCTCCGGATGCGATCGCCGCCGAGATGGAGCAGCGCCTGCCCAACATCGTGATGCAGGTTTCGCCCTATTTCGTGCAGAACAAGTATGGCCCCTTTGGCTATGCGGCCGGGCTTTCGGATTCAGGCGATACCTGCCTGTACGCCTGGCAGACCATCGAGCCCAACGAGCGGCAAATCTGGTCACCCCAGGGCGCGATTGCTGTGCGGCTTCGGCTCTGCGAGCCGGGCGCGCCCGAGGAGGCGCTGCTGCGGCTGATGTATGAATTCTCCGTGGTCGCACATCTGCGCTCGCCCGCCTGGAACCCTTACGGCGATCCGCCCCCCGCCGATCCTCGCCTCGGCCAAACTGGCGCGCCTATTTACCCGGTCAGCCGCAACGGACATGCGCAGCCCGTCACAGGACGGGCACAGCCTGCGGAATCCCTCCCGGACAGGCCCCTGAGAAGGTCGCGCCAATCGAGCGACATCGATCTGCAGGAAGCGCCCTCTATGTTGTCCTCACGACGCGAGCCCGCGGAGCGGGACTATCCGCCGCTCCGGACGACACCCCGGCGCGAGCCCCTCGAAGGCTATCCGACCATCCCCCCACCTCCTTAAGTCGCATGTCCCGAGGGGAGACACCTGCAAACGTTTTCTCAATGCTAGCGGTACATAATGTCGCTGTGAGAGAGGGTTGCTGGTGTCCGAGGATGCGCCCGATACGTCTCTGCCAGGTCATCAGGCAGAGAACGTGATGGTTATGCCGGGACTCCGTCTTCGCACGGGGCCCGCTCTGCTTTGTCGATTGTTGGACGGAATATGAGCACGCGAATTGCGCTTGCCGCGCTGCTGTGGGCCGTTGCGGCGGTCGCGATCATGCTCCTCGTGAGCCTGCCGATCAGTCCGCAGGCGCATCTCGGCGCCGGTCTGGCGGTGATCATCGGTATGGCCGTCCTGCGGTGGTTCCATGCCGAGGGGCTCTGGCGGCTCATCGCGATGGCGCTCGGGACCTCCATGGTGCTGCGCTACGTGTACTGGCGCACGACCAGCACCCTGCCTCCGATCACCCAGCTCGAGGACTTCATCCCGGGCCTGCTGCTGTACATCGCCGAGATGTACAACGTCGTCATGCTGGCATTGAGCCTGTTCGTGGTGGCGAGACCCATCCCGTCCCGACCGCCGGCCGGGCCGCTCCCGGCGGACGTTCCCACCGTCGACGTGTTTATCCCGAGCTACAACGAGGATGCGGACCTTCTCACCCAGACCTTGGCGGCCGCGCGGTCGATGATCTATCCGCCCGGGCGGATGACGGTGTGGCTCCTCGACGACGGCGGCACGGACGAGAAATGCGCGTCGTCCAATCCGTCCGCGGCGGCGAGCGCGCGCGAAAGGCGCACCCAGCTGCAGGAGCTCTGCGCCACGATGGGCGTGCGCTACCTGACGCGAGCCCGGAACCTCCACGCCAAGGCCGGCAACCTCAACAACGGCCTCGCCCATTCGCGCGGCGAATTGGTGGTGGTGTTCGACGCCGACCACGCGCCGGCCCGGACATTCCTGCAGGAGACGGTCGGCTATTTCCTGACCGACCCGAAGCTGTTCCTGGTCCAGACCCCCCACTTCTTCATCAATCCGGACCCGCTGGAGCGCAACCTCGGCACGTTCCGGACCATGCCGTCCGAGAACGAGATGTTCTACGGCTTGATCCAGCGCGGTCTCGACAAGTGGAACGCCGCCTTCTTCTGCGGCTCCGCCGCGGTGCTGCGCCGCGAGGCGCTGGTCGAGACGGAAGGATTCAGCGGCATCAGCATCACCGAGGATGCGGAGACCGCGCTCGAACTCCATTCCCGCGGCTGGCGCAGTCTTTACGTCGACCGACCGCTGATCGCCGGATTGCAGCCGCAGACCTTCGCGAGCTTCATCGGGCAGCGCTCGCGCTGGGCGCAGGGGATGATGCAGATCATCCGGTTCCGTTTCCCGGCTCTGAAGCCCGGCCTCACGCTGCCCCAGCGCATCTGCTACCTGTCGAGCACCATGTTCTGGCTGTTCCCCTTCGCGCGTCTGATGTTCCTGATCGCGCCGCTGTTCTACCTGTTCTTCTCGCTCGAAATCTTCATTGCGTCCGCAGAGGAGTTCGTCGCCTACACCTCCATCTACATGGTGGTGAATTTGATGATGCAGAACTACCTCTACGGAAGCTATCGCTGGCCGTGGATCTCGGAGCTCTACGAATTCATCCAGGCGGTGTTCCTTCTCCCCGCTCTCGTGGCCGTTGTCGCCAATCCCCGCAAGCCGACCTTCAAGGTCACCTCCAAGTCCGAGTCCCTGGAACGGAGCCGCATCTCCGAGCTGGGGCTTCCGTTCTTCCTGATCTTCGGCCTGCTTCTGCTCGGCGTCGTCGCGACGGTGGTGCGCCTGCTCACCGAGCCTTTCAATGCCGACATCACGCTCGTCGTGGGCGCTTGGAATGTCTTGAACCTCCTGCTCGTCGGGTGCGCTCTCGGCGTCATCTCCGAGCGCGGGAGCCGTCGCCAGACGCACCGCGTGCAGGTGCAGCGGCCCTGCGAGCTTCATGTGGACGGATATGTCATCCCGGGGCTGATCCGGGACGTCTCGGTCGGCGGGGCCGGCATCCTGCTGTCGCATCCCTGGCCGCACGATCTGGACGCCAACGCATTCGGGTACGTCGTCTTCCGGACCAACGCCGAACTCGAGGCCAATGCCCTCCCCTGCGAGCTCCGGAAGGTCACGCAAGGATCGACCTCCGCCGCGGTCGGCTGCCGCTTCATGCCGGAGGTGCCGGTCCATTACCGCCTCATCGCCGACCTGGTGTTCTCCGAGGCGGGACAATGGAGTGAGTTTCAGATCTCCAGGCGCCGCAACATCGGCGTTCTTCGCGGCAGCCTCTGGTTCCTGGGCGTGTCGGTCTATCAGATCGGCCGGGGCCTCTCGTACCTTCTCGCGGTCTTGCGCTCGCGCACCTCCGGTGCCGCGGCCGGGCGCTAGGGAGGCGGTTTCGTGCAACGCTCCCTCATCCGTCTCCTCGTCGCCGGCGCGGTCTTCGCAGGTCCGCTGACGCTGCCGGCACCCGCACAGCTGTTGCAGCGGACGCAAGGCGCGCCTCCCTTTCCATCGGATGCCCAGCGCGGCCCGGCGCCGGCCCCCGCGCCGGGCCCGTCACGCGAGAGGACGGCTCCCCCCTCCTCCGACCCGTCCGCGACCGTCGCGCCGTTCCGGATGGATCCGCGGTCCGGAGCGGCTCCTGGCCCCGGTCCACGGACGAGCGCGTCGCCGGGCGGCCCGCAGGCCGCGCCGGTGCGGCCGATCCTTCCGTTGGGCCCGCTGCGTTTCACCGGCGAGAGCGACAGCCGGTCCTGGACCATCGAGCTCACGGCCGGCGAGGCCCAGAGTGCGACGGGCTTGTCCATCGGCTACACGAATGCCGTCGTCGTGATGCCCGAGGTCTCCAGGTTGCGGGTCATCGTGAACGGGGAGACGGTCAGCAACACGCCCATCAGTTCTGCCGCCGGCGTCAGCCGGGTGATGGCGCCGCTGCGGCAAGGACTTCTCAAGGCGGGCGAGAACAGCGTCCGTTTCGAAGTCGTGCAGCGCCACCGGGTCGAGTGCAGCGTCACGGGGACCTACGAGCTCTGGACCGATCTGGATTCCGCCGCCACGGGGCTGGTCTTTCCCGCCGCGGGCCGGCCGCCGCTCGGGGGACTTCAGGAGCTTGCAGCGGTCGGGTTCGACACGACGGGAACCACGACGATCCATGTGGTCGCTCCGAAGAGTTCACGTCCGGAAGTCCGCGACCGGTTGTTCCGCATGGTGCAGACCATAGCGTTGCGCGGCCGCTTTCCGCACCCGGTCGTCCAGATCACCGAGAACGATCCCGGCGTGACCGGCCCCGGAACGTTGAAGGTGGCGCTCGCGGTCGCAAGCGAGCTCGGCCTTGCCATGCCGACCCCGCCCGCGGAGGCGGCGACGAGGCCGTTCGCGGGCTTCGTGAACGAGGGCCCGCGCGGATCGACCCTGGTGATCTCCGGCCCCGCCTGGGCGGATGTCGATCGGGCCATCGCATTGCTCGGAACATTTCGCGCGCGGAACACCGACGAGGGCTCGGCCTTGCCGACCTCGTCCTGGTCCGCGCCCGATGCGCCTGTGGTCGTCGGCGGGCGCAGGATCCGTTTTTCGGAAGTCGGCATTCCGACCACGGAGTTCTCGGGCCGACGTCTGGCGGTTCGGTTCTCGTTCAGCCTGCCGGGGGACTTCTATGCCGGCGATTATGGCGAGGCACGGCTCTACCTGGATGCCGCGATCGCCCCTACGGTCCGTCCGGGAAGCCGGATCGACATCTACGTCAACGAGCGCATCAGCGCGACCGCGCCGATCGGGATCGGGCAGAACGCCTTTCAGCAGTTCCCGATCCGCGTAGCGATGAGGTACTTCCGCCCCGGTCTCAACACCGTGGTCATGGAGGCCATTCTCGCCACGGCGTCGGACGAGACCTGCGCGCCGGGCAGCACGCTGCCGGGAGCCAGCCGCCTCGCGCTGTTCGACTCCACCAGTTTGGAGATCCCGAACTTCGCCAGGATCGGCCGCCGGCCCGATCTCGCGGACGTCGCAGCGACCGGGTTCGCGAGAGGCGACGACGGGCAGGTGCACGTCGCCGCGCCGCGCTTCGATCCGCCCCAATATGCTGCCGCCGCGACGCTCGTCGCCCGGATGGCCATCGACGCGGGGCGCGTGCTCAATGTGCGGTCGGGGATGATCGCGGATGCGCCGTCCGGTTCGGTCGTCTTCGTGGGCCCTGCGGGCCAGCTTCCGCCTGAGGTGCTGTCCCAGGTCGGTCTGCCGCAGGATCTTGGGCGGACCTGGACGGCCCCCGCGCCCGCCGAAGCCCCCCCTGCGGCATCGACGGTTCGCACGACGCCGCAGACACCGGAGCCACAGGAATCGGCCGCCACGGGATCGAGCCAGGATGTTCGCGAGCGCTGGAACGAGACGCTGAGCGGGAGCGGCGGCCGTCTCGCCCGCGCGTTCGGTTCGGTCCAGCGCTGGTTCAAGGACCGGCTCAGCAGCTTGTCGGCCGCCCGCCCCGGTCGACCGGCAGGAGGGGCCTACGAGCCGCCCTCCGGGGCCTCCTGGCTGATCACCGAGAGCGCCAACCCGTCGGGGGACGGGACCTGGCTCGTGGTGACCGCGCCGACGGAGCAGGCCCTGCGCGAGGGAACGAACCGGATCACGAAGCCGACGCTTTGGTCGCAGCTGGCGGGCCGGGCGACGGCGCTCCAGCTGGAGCCCGAGCGCATCACGGTCCAGCCCGCGGACACCTTCGAGTTCGTGACGACGGAACCCCTGACACCCCGCAACCTTCGCCTCATCGCGGCGAACTGGCTCTCGACGAACGTTCTGCCTTATGCGCTTCTGATCATCCTCGGGTGTATGGGCCTCGGCCTGGCCACCCACTTCCTGGTTGGCCAGCTGGGCCGGAGGTCTTAATTTTGGTCCATCTCTTCAGAGCGTTGACGAAATGCCTCCCAACGTTCCTGGCAGGGTTGCTCGTGGTGGGTCTCGAGACGTCAGCTGCGTCGGCCGAGCCGTTGAAGATCGTCGGGACGATCAAGGCCGCGGATTGGGACGCTTACCGCGCGCGGTTCGTGGATCGCACCGGGCGCATCATCGATGACGCCAACGGCAACATCTCGCACAGCGAAGGCCAGGGCTACGGCCTCCTTCTGGCATTGGCCGCCAACGACCGTCGGACCTTCGAGCAAATCTGGACGTTCACGCGCACCGAGCTTTTGATCCGCGACGACGGTCTGGCGGCGTGGAAATGGGAACCCAATGCGAGCCCCAATGTCACCGACACGAACAATGCGAGCGACGGCGATGTCCTGATCGCGTATGCGCTGGCGATGGCCGCTCAGGCCTGGAAGGAGCCGCGCTACCAGACGGCCGCGCAGGCGCTCGTGAAAGCGATCGGCAAGGTGCTTCTGCGCGAAAGCGGGGGCCGGCTCGTCATGCTGCCGGGCGCGAAGGGGTTCGCGGAAAGCGATCGGGCCGACGGGCTTGTGGTCAATCCCTCCTACTGGGTCTTCGAGGCTTTCGAGGTGTTCACGGCTCTTGCCCCGGATCACGATTGGGCCCGCCTGAGACGGGACGGCATCGCGATCATCGAGCAGGGCTCCCAGAACCCGGCCGGCTTGCCGCCGGATTGGCTGGCGATCCCGTCGCAGGGGGCGATGCAGCCGGCCCAGGGCTTCCCGCCGGTCTTCGGCTATAATGCGGTCCGGATCCCGCTCTACCTTGTTCGGGCCGGACTGACGGACGGGCGCTGGTTCGGAACCCTGCGGCAGCGGTGGCCGGGCGGAGCCGTCGAGATCGTAGACGTGACGACCGGGAGCGTGCAGGAGACCCTGTCGGGGAAGGGATACAGCATGGTGGCCGCCCTGGTCGCCTGCGCGACGTCGTCACGTCCATTGTCTTCGGAGGTTCGCGGGTTTTCGGTTGATCTGTACTATCCCTCGACGCTTCATCTTCTGGGGCTGTCGTATGTGGCGGAGAGGCGGCCGCGATGTCTCTAGCCCGCCTGCTCGCCGCGCTCGTGCTCGTGGGCGCGGCCGGGTCCGCCCTCACCCAGACCCGCTCGCCCGAGCCGCCCGCTTCCGAGGCCGGAGCTCCCGGCAGTGCTCCCGGCAGTGCTCCGGGCAGCGCGCCCGCCCGTCCGGCGGTCGACGAGGCGGCGCTGCGCTACTTTGCGGCCCAGGGCGACACCCGCCGGGTCGAGGCCGAGATCGCCCGCCTGCGCGCGCTCTATCCCTCCTGGACCCCGCCCGCCAACCTCACCGGCCCGGTCCAGACCACCGACGAGCAGCTCGACCGCATCTGGCAGCTCTACGCCGAGGGCCGCCTCGGCGAGGCCCGCGCCGCCGTCGCGGCACGGCGCGCCGCCGAGCCCGAGTGGCCGGTGCCGGCCGACCTCGCCACCGCCCTCGACGAGGCGGAGGCGCGCCGGCGCATCGTCAACGCCGCCGAGAGCGCCCAGTGGCGCACCGTGCTGGCGGTCGCGACCGAGACCCCGGGCCTGCTGACCTGCGCCAATGTCGACACCCTCTGGCGCGTCGCCGAGGCGTTCGTGCGCACCGAGCAGCCCGACCGCGGCCGCGACGCCTACGAGTACGTGGTGCGCCACTGCCCCAACACGGGCGAGCGGCTCGCGACCCTGCAGAAGGCGCTGGAGCTTTTGCCCGAGGACCGGGTGCGGGACCTGCTCAAGCTCGAGCGGGCGGGCGAGTTCGCGCCGATCCGCGACGAGCTGGCGCGGCGGCGGGTCGCCAAGGCGTCGGCGGACCCGAAGCTTGTGGCGGCCGCGGAGGACCTCACGGTGGTGGGGCGGCTCGCCACCGCCTCGACGGCGCCCGACAACGCGCTGCAGCTGGCCTGGTACCATTACAGCCACGGCGAGGCCGCCAAGGCGCTGCCGTGGTTCCAGATGGCGCTGGCCAAGAACGGCGGCCCGAAGGCCGCGGAGGGGCAGGTGCTGGCGCTGCACGCGCTCAAGCGCTTTCTGGAGGCGGAGGCGTTCGGGTACGAGTGGCGGGAGCGCACGCCCGACACGATGCGGGCCTATCTGGAGGCGGTGGCGGCGCTGTTCAGCATGGACCCGCCGCTGCGGGTGGACCCCGCGGTGGTGGGGCGCACGGTGCCGGTGATCCTCAAGGAGCAGAACACGGCGGCCGCGCAGGGTCTGGGCTGGTACGCGCGCAACACCTGCCAGGACCGGGCGAGCGAGGAGTGGTTCGAGCGGGCGCTGAGCTGGACGCCGGACGACGAGCCCTCGGCCTATGGCCTGGCGGTGGCGCGCCAGCGGCTGGGCAACCTGGCCGGGGTGCGGCAGGTGATGCATGCCTGGCGCAGCCGCTCGGAGCGGATCGCCACCGTGCTGGCTCCCCGCGAGCCCACCCGCAGCCGCTGCGACGAGACAAGACCCTTCCGAAAACGATCAAACTCCGTCAATGCGGTGCCCGATGGAAGGGACCTCTCCGGAGGATAGGCGTCAGGGCCGTCTGTCGTACGCCCGGTTCGGCTCTGTCCAACCCCCATCATGGCGCCGCGAAGCGCCACCCCGTTCGACCCTGGGGCCGCCCGCGGCTATTGGGGACGATCGACGCGTCGCTCCGGAGGGAGAGAGCGAAGGCCTTGTATCAACTGTCAGACCCTACTCCGGTATGTCCCATGCCCATCCCGATCGTGTTCCATCCGGCCTATGAGGCAGTCCTGCCGGATGGTCACCGTTTCCCGATGAGCAAGTATGCGCGGCTGGCCCAGGTGCTGCAGGATCTCGGGCTCGCCCCGCAGGGATTCATCCGGCCGGAGGAGGCTCCGGCGGAACTGATCGCGCTGGCCCATGACCGTGCTTACGTCGATCAGGTCCTGGCCTGTTCCGTGACGCGCGAGATCGAACGGCGGATCGGCCTGCCAGTCGAAGCCGGCGTCGTGCGCCGCGCCAGGCTCTCGGCCGGCGGAACGCTTCTGGCGGCACGGCTGGCGCTGCAGCATGGATTGGCCGGAAGCGCAGCCGGCGGCAGTCACCATGGCCAGAGATCCACGGGCGCCGGCTTCTGCGTGTTCAACGACGTGGCCATAGCGGCCAAGGCCCTGAAGCGGGAGGGCGTGATCCGGACAGCCCTCGTCCTGGACCTCGATGTCCACCAGGGCGATGGAACGGCCGACTGCCTGAGCGACGAGCCGGACCTGTTCACGCTCTCGGTGCACGCGGAGAAGAACTATCCGGTTCGAAAGATCCCGAGCGACCTCGACATCGGACTGGCGGACGGGCTGGAGGACGCGGAATACCTGCAGGTCCTGCGCGGCTCCATACCAGCTCTGCTGGACAGGCTGTCGCCCGACATCGTGTTCTACAATGCAGGGGTGGATCCGCACCGGGACGACAAGCTCGGCCGACTGGCCCTCTCCGACGCCGGCCTTCGTCAGCGCGACGCCTTTGTGGTTCGGGAGGCCCGCCGTCGCCGCATTCCGCTCGCGGCCGTGATCGGCGGAGGCTACTCGACCGATGTGGACGCCCTTGCCCGACGTCATGCCATTGTCTTCGAAGCCATGGCCCGCGCGGTGTCGTCTGCGGGCTGAGCCGGACCGGGCGACCCCGCCGAACCTGGCCCCCTCCGAGCTGGAGCGGCTTGCAGCCGAATGAGCCAGGCGCAAGGGCACGGTAGCTCGGCTGCGCTGGGTCAAGGCATGCCCTCGGGTTACCCAAGCAGACCGATTCAGACGGCACGGTCTGCAGGCAAAACCAGAATTCTTCTGTGGCACCCTAGGAACAGTGCGGGACATGGTAGCCATGTCTCACGTTCAATTCGGAACGGACAGCGGTGATTTGAAAGCACATTCAATCCCATAACGCAGGGGAATGTCGCGCGCCCCACAGCATTAACCGTCAGCCTCCCGCTGAAGCGTCATGCTGCCGCAGAGGGAATTTGGAACTTTTGCTCGTGACATATTATCGCCACATGCGGAGGTAGCTTGCGCACCCATCAACAACAACACGGGAATGCGCAACATGATGACCGCGAAGACGCTTGCCTGCGCCGCTCTATTGTCCGGACTTGGCGCCGTCAGTGTCGGTACGGCCGAGGCCGGCCCCCTGGGGCGTGGCAAGGCCTCCTGGTACGGTCCTGGTTTTCACGGCCGCCTTACGGCCAACGGCGAGCGCTTTAACACCAACGCCTTCACAGCCGCGCACAAGACGCTGCCCTTCGGCACGAAGGTGAAAGTGACCAACAACAGGACCGGCAGGTCCGTGGTGGTGCGCATCAATGACCGAGGCCCATTCGTCCACGGACGCGTTATCGACCTCTCCAAGGCGTCCGCGCGCGCGATCGGCATCTCCGGCGTGGCGGATATCTCTCTCTCCCGCCTCTGATCCAAGGATTCGGGGTGATCAGCAGGGCCATTTCTGCTGAAAACCCTCGATAGCAAGCTCAGACAGCGGCCGATCCAGGTCGCTGCGGCCTTCCGTAAACGCAACCACCGCCTTTACGGCCGCCTCAAGCGTCACCCGATCGGGTGGGCAGAAACTGGAACCCGCGCGAAGCTGGCGGTGGAGGCGCAGCACGGTCTCCGTTGTGCCGATGCAAACGCCACGTTCCAGGCGCAGCCGCGTCCCCCTATCTGCAACCTGCAGATACAGGCGGCAGGCAGGCAGGAGATAGGACGCGCTCGCCGGGTCCTTCTCCGCTGCCCCGGACGCTGTGGCGGAGAGAGCTAAACAGAGAACCCCAACAACTGGCCGCATGGCTCACACACCCTCCCGGAGCTGATTCGATGCAGATCGAATCAGCTCTCTTTCTGTCTCGGCGTCTTCTTCACGCGAGCCGGATCCATCTCACGCGAAAATGCTCCAGGCATCCTCCCGCTAGGCATAGGGGGCCTCTCTTATCCATTCGTGAAGCAGCACCGATGCTGCACCGTCCGCCGACGGGCCCAGCCCGGATTTCTACCGCTGGTCGCCGCTCCAGTGACTTAACAGAGAGTAAATGCGCCTCTTCTGTTCCATGTCTTCAGGTCATGGACGCGTCCCACCTTATGGGGTTGGTCGGGAGCAATCTGGACTGTAGATGACCCGCCCTCCTCGCGACGTCCCGAGCGAGGCTTCCTCCGAACCTTCGGTTGCTCCACCGGAGCGGCTCCCCGCCCCCCGCTGCCTCGACGCAGCGAGCCCGCGCATGCGTCGTGGGCCAACACAAAGAAGGAATTGCCTATGTTTCTCTCGACCCTGCTTGCCGGCATCAACCGCTGGCTCCGCTACCGCGAGACGGTGCGCCAGCTCTCGAGGCTGACGGATCGCGAGCTCAACGATCTCGGCGTCCACAGAAGCGACATCGACGCCATCGCCCGGAGCGGTCGATAGGAGCGGCGGCATGAGGAGTGCAGAGTTCCGGGTGCTGCGGTTCCTTCACGCCGCGAGTGCGCATGAGAGCTGGGTTTCGTACCGGGCGATCCTGAACACGGAGGACCTTCTGCCGGGTGACGAAAAAGCGCTGGCGACCCTGATGTGGCGCGGCCTCGTCGAGGAGAGCGCTCCGCAAGCTGCCTATCGCCTGTCGGACACAGGATTCAAAACCGTGAGACGAGCGAGCGACCTGCACAGGGTCTGACGGCAACCTCCTCTTAATCGCACGGCCTTATTGATCGTTCCGGGCCGCGTACCTGTCAGGCCCATCAACAAGCCCCGCCGGTTGCTCAGGACCGTGCGGGGCTTTCCCTACTCCTGTCAGGTGCGATCCAAGGTAGGAGCAACCGCTAACCCGGCCCTCGCTTTCGGGAGCGGCCTAATGGGCCTGGAGACAGCTTGACTCCGCCCTTGGATGGTCGGTCGGCCCGACCAAAGACGTCCGAACCTTCGGAAGGGCCCCCGGTGAACTCTCCTGGAGCCAGACCATCATCCTCTCGCGCACCTCGCAGCGCAGATCGAATGCGGCGCTCGACGATGCCGCGCTCATGATGCCGCGCACCTGCACGGCATCGCGCGTGATATCGACGACCTGCAAGGCCGCGGTTTGGCCGTCCCAGAGGGCCGATGCGCGCACCGTCTCCAGGAAGGCTTGTCGCATCGCGCTCACCGGAACCGTGAAATCGACATACCAGATGACGCTGCCGATGATGGACGTGCTCTCCCGCGTCCAGTTCTGGAACGGCCGCTCCATGAAATAGGACAGGGGCACGACCATTCGCCGGAGATCCCAGAGACGCAACACCACGTAGCTCGTGCGGATCTCCTCGACGGTCCCGAACTCGCCCTCCACGATGACTTCGTCACCGAGCCGGATCGGCTGGGTGACCGCGAGCTGCACGCCCGCGATCAGGTTCGACAGGACAGGACGCGCCGCAAGACCCATCACGAGGCCAGCCACCCCTGCGGACGCGAACAGGCTCATGCCGTACTCGCGCACCGCCGGAATCGTCATCAGCATCGCCGAGAAGGTCAGGAAGGACACGCTGAATACCGCCACGCGGCGGAGCAGCTGGACCTGCGTGAGATGCTTGCGGGCCAGGAGCTTGTCGTCGGCTCCCCGAGGCACCCGGCGCATGTAGATCTCGGATGCCGTATTGATCGTATTGACGGCGCTCCAGCCGACGAAGACCACCAGCGAGAGCAGGAGTGTCCACTCCAGCAGCGACCGCGGGCGGCCGCCCAGCGAGGTGAACTGGAGCGCGATCCCGAGGGCGACGACGACCAGACCGAAGCGTGTGGGGGCCGCGACGCGGGTCAGCAGCTTCTGGCCGAGCTCTCCCAGGCGCCCGTCGAGCAGGATCCGGACCAGGCGCAGCAGGACGGAATGGAGGAAGAGAGCCAGGAAGGCGACGACGCCTAGGAGAAGGACGGTTCCGAGCCATTCCGGGAGGACCGTGTCCATTGCGGCGAGGGCCTGGGCCCACCCATGCAGCATCGCTTCCATCAGCGCTTTCAACTCCGGTCCTATCGGGGAATGGACCGGAAACGGACTCGGCTGAGCTTGAGTTCCGCTCCTTTCTCCAGGTGCGCCGCCCGGACGCACCGGCCTCGGGTTCCATGCAGCCCAGGGATGCGTGGCATTTTGTGCGGTGCAGCAACAAAAGCGGTCCCCGGCGGGTTGAGGCCGCAGGAGCCCGGGCGGCCGGGCTCCGGAGACGCCGCCGAGATCAACACGAACCAAGCTGGCGGCAACAGGAGGCAGACCATGTTCCTTCCCGACCTGGGCTCACAGATGGGGCCGATGCCGGTTGCGCGACGTACGCCGCCCCGCAAAGCCCCGCGCATGGCGAGGGGCCGCACCCGGCGGCTCTCCCTGGCGCTCCAGGGAGGAGGCGCGTTTGGCGCCTTCACCTGGGGCGTGCTGGACAGGCTCCTCGAAGAGGAGAGCATCTCCTTCGACGCCATCAGCGGCGCGAGCGCCGGCGCGATGAACGCGGTCGTGCTCGCCTCGGGGCTCGCGGACGGCGATCGCGAGGCGGCGCGGGAGGGTCTCGAGCGCTTCTGGCGCAAGGTCAGCAAGGCCGGGCGCCGCAGCCTGTTTGCGTCCTGCGACACGATCCTGTCGGCCGTGACACAGACGCTCTCGCCCTATCAGTTCAATCCGCTGGACCTGAACCCGCTGCGCGACATACTCGCGGAGGAGATCGATTTCGAGGCGCTCCGCAGGCCGGCCTCGGCGCGTCTCCTGCTCGGGACGACCCGCGTGAAGGACGGCGCTCTCCGGATCTTCCGCAACAGGACGATCACGCCCGACGTGGTCCTCGCTTCCGCGTGCCTGCCCCATCTCCACCATGCGGTCTTGATCGATGGAGAGCCGCACTGGGATGGCGGATACGCGGCCAATCCGCCGCTGATGCCGCTCGTTCAGGCGACCCGGGCGCGCGACCTCCTGGTCGTCCAGATCATGCCGGCGAGTTCCACCGGCTTGCCGACCACCACATCGGAGATCGACAAGCGCTTGAACCAGATCACCTTCAATTCGTCCCTGCAGAAGGATCTGGAGATGCTGTCCCTCATGAAGGACCTCTGCCTGAATTCCGGGGGCATCCAGTCGCGTCTAGGACGCAAGCTGCCGCAGCTCGCGCTGCATCAGGTCTCGGCGGAATCCCATGTCGAGGGCCTGAGTGGCCTCAGCTTCAAGAACACCGAATGGGGTTTCCTGACGGACCTGCGCGATCGGGGCCGCAGAGCGGCCGAGATCTGGCTCCGGGAGAGCGCCTTCCGATCGGAGGCCACGACGCATCGCTCCGCACACAGTTCCATGGCCTGACCCTGATGTGGAGTCCGCTTCCTCACGGAGGCGGCCTGCCGCCCGTTTCGCTGCCTGAAGCGCTTGTGGCCCGATCCTGGTCCCCGTCGGGCGCCGCGCCCCCTGCCCTCCTCTGCGGCCATGTTGCTGGCCTCGTTCTGCCCGCCGCCACACGAGGCGCCTGCGGCGCGATGCCCGCGCAGAGGAGGCTCCCGCCCGCCGTGGCGCCGTACTGGGCCGCGCGGATACAATCCGGCACCGCCCGACTGTTCCCGTCCGGGCAATCCTCAGAAGCGTGCACCGACCGCAGCGACTTGAGGTGCCGGCCAAAGCGCCGGTGCATCGGCAGCACATCCGATGCGCTCTATGCCGCATTCCAAGATATCATTGCGAAAACTCAAGAACAGAGTTGAAAAAAGCCGATGCTTCCTTCTGGGAGGGCATAATCGTTCGAGATGGTTGGGCCGCGAAGCCGATCCTCGACCGCCGCGCAGCGCTGATTTCCTGCGATGAGCCACAGGATGACGGTAGGGATACCAAGGTGCTGCGGAAGATCGTCGTTTTGACGGAATTTGCTGACACTCTGGTCGTTGTATGAACCGTCTATTGGTGTTTTGGTGGTCCCGCGTGAATGCTTTGGTGCAATAAGGGGGCCCGCGCAAAACTATGACCAGATCGTCCGTCACACGATTGCGCTGCAACCGTGACCGTCCTTCCGTAGCTTTCGCGCCGGAACAAGCCCCGCGCCGCCCGCCCGGCTGGCCTGCGGCCCGCAGGGCCCCTGCGGAGCGCCGCTGCTGAACCTGACAGAGACGATCCCGTCCGGCATTCACTCCGAGGTTCCGGGGCGGACGTTCTAGAGCGTTTTCGAGTGAGGTGGATCCGGCTCACGTGAAGAAAACGCGCCGACAACAGGAGGAGAGCTGATTCGACGCAAGTCGAAACGGCTCTAGAGCGCCCCCATGCGTCCGGATCGCCACCCTGCTTGCAGGCGCGGCGCATGGGCGCGGCCGGCCCGATCACCCGGCGTATCAGCCGGAACGGACGACGACACCGAAATTCCACCTCTGCGCATCTGCCGGCCAGCCCAGCCGAGTGCCTCGCCTACGAGGCCTCTTGGCGGATCTGGTTTGCCAGTGAGCCCATCAAGGTACCAGGACCATGCTCGACACCACCGCTGATCTGTCCCTGACTGCTGCCGCTGCGGCACCCGAGACCACGACCGGGGCCGCCACGCCGCGCACCGAGATCGCCTTCATCGACACGGGCGTGCAGGGCTACCAGGCGATGGTCGAGGCCGTGCGCCCGGGCGTCGAGGTGGTGCTGATCGACAGCACGAAGGACGGGCTGGCCCAGATTGCGGAGGCGCTGACAGGTCGCACGGGCGTGGATGCCGTGCACGTGGTGAGCCATGGCGGTCCCGGCATCCTGCAACTTGGATCGGGCCAGGTCGACCGGGATGGGCTTGCCTCCCACGGGGACGCGCTCGCGACGATCCGGCAGGCGCTCTCGGAGGACGCAGACGTCCTGATCTACGGCTGCGACGTCGCAGCCGGCGAGGCCGGGAAGGCGTTCGTGGACGCCCTGGCGGGTGCGACGGGCGCCGACGTGGCGGCGAGCATCGACATGACGGGCCTTGCCTCCGACGGGGGCGACGGGGACCTGGAATACGCCGCCGGAACGGTCGAGACCGCTCCTTCCCTGGCCTGGGCCGAGGGGATGGAGGCGCTCGGCACGATGCAGAACACGATCATCAGGACCGACCCGCCCGGGCACGTCTCCTCCGGTTCCCTGCCGACCACGAGCCCCTTCTCCTCGGGCGGCTTCGTCGTCTCCTGGGACGGCAAGGCCGTCGACAACTCGGCATCGCTCCTGTTCGGCACCGATTCCTCCAGCCCGACGACGCAGATCACGATCGAGACGGCAGACGGCAGCAACTTCCGCTTTCACCAGTTCTATTGGTACGAGTCGGATCAAAACGCGAACCTCACCTTTGTCGGCTACCGCGACGGCGTGGCGGTGACGCAGCCCCTAGTCGTCAAGGACATGATCGGCGGGCTTATCATCGAACCCGCCGATCCGGCCTTCTTCAACGTCGACAAAGTCGTCGTGACCTCAAGCGGCCCGTTCGGAGGACGCCTATCCAACATCGGCTGGGGTCCGGCCGTGACCGACGGCAGCATGGGCGAACTGCTGTCGCCCGGCGACATCGCGGTGATCGGCATCGATACCAACGCCGAAAACGCGGCCTTCATCGCCACGGCGGACCTGCCGGGCAACCACTACATCTTCTTCACCAGTGCGGGCTGGAATACCCAGACCAATACCTGGAACATTCCCGACATGTCGCTCGCAAGCGCCTGGAATTATCGGGAGCAGGTCTTCGCCTGGAAGACGCCATCCGGGGGCGTTCCGGCCGGCACGATCTTCGACCTGAAGGACATCGTGGGCGAGATCAATTTCGACAAGCTTTGGCCGAACTGGGGGGATAGCGAAAAACTGAAGGACCAGATGGTGGTCTTCGAGCTCGCCGACAGTTCCTCGATGGCGAACCCGAACTTCATCTACGCACTGAACGTCACCGACGAGACTACCGGCGTTGGCGCGGACGGGTTCAACACGACATTCAACCCGAACACGATCCCCGCAAGGATGGGCGAAGGCGGGGTGCCCCCGGGCCTGACCGCCGCCACGAACGGCGGGATCGGCAGCGCCTTCGGACTGACGCCCGACGGCATCGCCGTCGCCCTTAAGTCTGGAGTCCTGCACGACGGCATGACCGTGGATGAGATCCTCAAGGCCATCCACACGACCTCCAATTGGGAGAGCTCGAACGACTGGTCGAGCAGCTACGACTTCGGCACCCGCTACCCAGCGAGCATCACGCTCGCTTCCCCCAATACGCCGCCGAATGTTGACCTGAACGGGACGACGGGTGCGAACGCTTCGGCGAGCTTTGTCGAGAGGACGCATCAGGGCACGGGCACCAGCAGCGGCGTGCTGATCGCGCCGAGCGCCGTTCTCTCGGACAGCGACGGCACCGTCGAAACGGTGGTGGTGAGCCTCGCCAACGGCCAGGGCGATCCGGGCGAGCGCCTGTTCCTGTCCGGCACCTTCACGGGCGTGACCTACACCCTCGACAGCGCCAACCAGATCACGCTCACCCGCACCGGCACGACAGCCAATCTCGAGACGGCGCTGCGGGCCATCCGCTACCAGAACAACGACGACAGCCCCTCGACCACCGCCCGCACCATCACGGTCACGGCCACCGACAACGACGGCGGCGCGTCCTCCGAGACCGTCACCGTCTCGGTGACGGGTTCCAACGACAACCCGGTGCTCGCCAACCTGGACGGGGATACGACCGAGTACTTCCTTGAAGAGGGGGGCTACATCGACAACGAGGGCACGGGCCTCGTCGCGCTCTCGGATCCGGATCTCAACAGCACGACCGGCAGCCTCAACGGTGGCAATCTCACCATCGCCTCGGGGACCCCCTACAGCGGAGGCAGTTTCTCGTTCGATCCAGACATCGCCAAAGCCGGTGCCACTGAAGGCACCGCCGACGGCGTGCTCAGCGCAGGCGACAAGGTCTTCGTCTTTGACCAGGAGAACGGCTGGGTCGAGGTCGGTGTTGTTTCCTCCGCGGAGGACGGCCAGGGCGGCCACGATCTGATCATCACCTTCACGACCGGCAACGCCACCCCCCGCAGCATCGGCCTTCTCGTCACGGGCATCCTCTACACCGCCGATGCGGAAGGCGAGCGCAGCTTCTCCCTGACGGTCGACGACGGTCAGGGCGGGATCTCGGAGGCGGCAGCGTTCACGATGACGGGGGAGGTCAACAACGCCGCTCCGATTGCAACGAACATGACGCAGTCCAAGGGCTTTACGGAGGACGGAGGGCCGGCTGCGCTCAACGACATTCAGGTCACTGATAACGATACCGGCGACACCATTACGGCGACCCTGACCCTGAGCACGCCCGCTGCGGGCACGCTCTCGACAGGCACCTTCGGCTCCGCGACTTCGACGTTCAACGCAGGCACGGGCGTCTGGACCGTCTCGGGTTCTGTGGCGGACGTGAACGCCGCGCTCGCCGCTGTGTCGTTTACGCCGGCCGAGAATTGGAACCAGAGCATCACGATCGCAACCCGCATCCGCGATGCGGCCGGGACGGGTCCGGCGGACGGCACCATCTCCCTCTTCGGAACACCGACGAACGACGCCCCGACCGCGACGAACCTGACGCAGGCGAAGAGCTTCACCGAGAACGGCGGAGCGGTTGCACTCGACGACATCGTGATCTCGGACATCGACAGCGGCGAGACCTTCACCGCGACATTGACTCTGAACCTGCCCGCGGCGGGCTCAATCTCGACCGGCAATGTCGACTACCCCAAAGCAAGCTACAATGCGGCCACGGGGGTCTGGACCATCACGACTTCCTCGCTCGAAATGATAAACAGCGCACTGGCCGATGTGGTGTTCACACCGGCGGCAGGCTGGGACCGGAGCGTCACGATCACCACTCAGATCCGGGATGGATCTGGGGCCGGCCCCGCAGACGGGACCATCACGCTGACGGGCACGGCGGTGAACGACGCTCCGACTGCCACGAACCTGACGCAGACTAAGAACTTCACGGAGGACGGCGGAGCAGTTGCGCTCGACGACATTGTGGTCAGTGATATCGACACCGGCGAGACCATCACGGCGACCCTGACGCTCAGCGATGCCGCCGCGGGCTCGCTCTCCACCGGCACCTTCGGCGCGGCGACCTCGAGCTACGATGCCGGCACGGGCAAGTGGACCGTCTCGGGCTCTGTCGCGGACGTGAACGCGGCGCTGGCGGCGGCTTCCTTCACGCCCGCTGCCAACTGGAACCAGAACGTCACAATTGGAACCCATATTCGAGACGCGGCCAATACTGGTCCGGCGGATGGCACCATCACGCTGACAGGCACGGCCGTGGCTGATGCGCCCACAGCCACGAACCTGACGCAATCCAAGAGCTTCACGGAGGAGGGAGGACCGGCTGCGCTCGAGGATATCGTGATCACGGATACCGACGCGGCCGAGACCGTCACGGCGACCCTGACCCTGAGCAATACTGCAGCAGGCGCTCTCTCGACCGGCACCTTTGGCGCGGCTACCTCGACCTATAACACGAGCACCGGTGTTTGGACCGTCTCGGGCTCTGTCGCGGACGTGAATGCGGCGCTCGCCGCCGTAACGTTCACGCCGGTGGCGGACTGGGATCAGAACGTCACGATCACGACCCGCATTCGGGACGCGGCCAACACAGGTCCCGCCGACGGCACCATCACGCTCACAGCCAACCCGGTCAATGATGCGCCCACCGCGACGAACATGGTGCAGCATCATAATTTCACAGAGGACGGCGGTGCGGTGGCCCTGACCGACATTGTGGTCACGGATGTCGACACCGGCGAGACCATCACGGCCACTCTCACCCTGAGCAATGCCGCGGCGGGCGCGCTCTCCACCGGCACCTTCGGGGCTGCAACCGCAACCTTCCTGAATGGCGTCTGGACGGTCTCGGGCTCTGTGGCAGACGTGAACGCGGCGCTCGCGGCCGTGTCGTTCGCACCGGCGGAGAACTGGAACCAATCCGTCACGATCGCAACCCAGGTCCGTGATGCAGCTGGCGCTGGACCATTCAACGGCAGCATAACGCTGTCGGGCACGACTGTGGCCGACACGCCCACGGTTGGCAGCCCCACGATCCTGGAGGACCAGGACAGCGGCGCCATCGCGATCACCCGCAACGCGGCCGATGGCGATGAGGTCAGGACCTACAAGATCACCGGGATCACGGGCGGCCGGCTCTACGCGGATGCGGGCTACACCGACGAGATCACGGACGGCGAGTTCATCGCCTCGGGCGGGGCGACCACGAACGTCTACTTCCGGCCGACGCCTAACTCCACTGCGGCAGGCGGGTTCACGGCGCAAGCCTCCGTCAGCCTCGGCACGGCCGGGCTGGGCGACCCCGGTGCGACCTCGACGATCACGATCACGCCGGTCAACGACGAGCCGACGGCGACCAACCTGAGCGACAGCGTCGGCTTCACGGAGGATAATGGGGCGGTTGCCCTGAAAGACATCGTGGTCAGCGATGTCGACACGGGCGAGACCATCACGGCGATCCTGACGCTCAGCAATGCCGCGGCGGGCTCGCTCTCCACCGGCACCTTCGGGTCTGCGACTGCGGCCTTCGTGAATGGCGTGTGGACGGTCTCGGGCTCTGTCGCGGACGTGAATGCGGCACTCGCGGCCGTGACGTTCACGCCGGCGGAGAACTGGAACCAGGACGTCACGATCACGACCCGCATCCGGGATGCTGCCGACGAGGGTCCGGCGGACGGTACGATCGCGCTGACGGGCACGCCCGTGAACGACGCGCCGACGGTGTCGCTGGCCAGCCCCACGGTGCCGGTGACCGAGGATGTCGGCGCGGCCGTGACCGGGATCAGCATCGCGGACGTGGATGCCCCCACCGGCCCCGTGACCGTGACGCTCAGCGTGCCCTCCGGCACGCTGGCGGGGACCGGCACCGCCGATGTGAGCGTGGACGGGACCGGCACCGGCACCCTGACGCTGACGGGCACGATCGCGCACATCAACGCGTTCCTGGGCACCACCGATGCGGTGACCTTCAAGACGGACCTGAATGCCACGGCGGACGTGACCCTCACGGTCACGGTGGACGACGGGAGCGGGGCCGACAATGCCGTCTCGCAGGCCAAGACCCTCACCCTCGCGGTCACGCCCGTGAACGACGCGCCGGTCCTGGCCACGAACCTCGGCGCCGCCACCCAGACCAGCGGTCTCGTGACCCTGACTTCCGCCCTCCTCAACGAGGGCGACGTGGACGATGCGGGAGCCGGCCTGACCTACACGGTCACGAATGCGACCGATCACGGCACGCTCTTCCTGGACACAAATGGCAACGACTCCGTCGAGACCGGCGAGGCCCTGGAGGCAGGCGGCATCTTCACCCAGGCCGACATCGATGCCGGCTGGGTCAAGTACCGCCACGGCGGCGGCACCGATACGGCGGACGGCTTCACCTTCTCGCTCAGCGACGGCGGCGAGAACGATGCCGCTCCCCTGACGAACCAGACCTTCGCGATCGCGGTGGCGGCCCGCCCCGTGATCACGCTCGGCACCGGCTCCCCGAGCCACACCGAGGACGGCGCCCCGACCGCCGTGGCGGCCGATCTGACGCTCTCCGACAGCGACAGCGCGACGCTGGCCGGAGCGACCCTCACGGTGACGGACCGCGTGGCCGGCGACGTCCTCGCCTTCACGGACCAGAACGGCATCACAGGCAGCTACAACGCGGCCACGGGCGTTCTGACGCTCTCGGGCACCGCCTCCCGGGCCGCGTACGAGGCGGCTCTGCGCTCGGTCACCTATGAGACCACCCACGACAACCCGGCCGACGGCACCGGCAACGCCGACCGGGAGATCGAGATCACGGTCACGGACGGTGCGCTCACCAGCACGGCGGTGACCGCGACGGTCACGGTCGCCAACGCCAACGACACCCCGACGGCGACGCACCTGACGCAGTCGCAGGGCTTCACGGAGGATGGCGGAGCGGTCGCGCTCGACGACATCGTGGTCAGCGATGTCGACACCTGCGACACCATCACGGCGACCCTGACGCTCAGCAATGCCGCGGCGGGCTCGCTCTCCATCGGCACCTTCGGCTCTGCGATCGCGAGCTACGATGACGGCGAGGGCAAGTGGACGGTCTCGGGCTCGGTCACGGACGTGAACGAGGCGCTGGCTGCCGTGACGTTCACGCCGGCGGCGGACTGGAACCAGGACGTCACGATTACGACCCGCATCCGGGATGCCGCCGATGCGGGGCCGGCGGACGGCACCATTACGCTGACAGGCACGCCCCAGAACGATGCGCCGTCCGTGACGGGAGCGTTGACCACGACGGCTCTGGACGACAATGCCACGGGCAACGCCCTCAAGCTGTTCGGCGATCTGACGGTCGGCGACATCGATGCGGGCGAGAGCGACCTCACGCTCACCATCACCCTCTCGGACCCCGCCGCCGGCACCTTGAGCGGCGCGACCTTCACGACCGAGGCCAACGGCGTCTACACCGTCACGGGCCTCACGCCCGAACAGGCCACCACGCTCCTCGACGGCCTGGTCTTCACCCCCGCCCGCAACACCGGCTCCTCCGGCACGGTCCAGACCCAGGTCACGGTCGCGGTGAACGACGGGACGACGAACGGCACGACCTCCGTCAGCAGCACCCCCCTGACGATCACCCGGGTCAACGACGCTCCGGTGATCACCAGCCACGAGGGCGATGCCGCGGTGGAGCTCTCCTTTGCCGAGGAGAACCCGAATGCCGTCACCACCGTCACGGCCGGGGACGTGGACGGCGACACCCTCGCCTACAGCCTGAGCGGCGACGATGCGGCTCGCTTCGACATCAGCGCCGCGGGCGCGCTGTCGTTCAAGACCCCTCCCACCTACACGGCCGGCGGCGACAACAGCTACGCCGTGACCGTGACGGTCAAGGACGGGCAGAACGCCACCGACAGCCAGAGCTTCACGATCGCGGTGCTCGCCGACCTCGACCGCGACACGACCCCGGATGCGACCGACACCGACCTCGACGGCGACGGCAGCCCGAACTCGGCCGAGGATCTGGTGCCGAACCCGTCCGGCACCGGTACCGGCGACGGCAACGGCGACGGCACGGCCGATGCCGGGCAGCTCAACGTCGCCTCGCTGCCCACCGTCGGCGCGGGCTATGCCACCCTGGCGGTGGCCGGTGGGCTCACCCTCACCGAGGTCACCAACGAGGCCGCTCCAACCACGGGCCTGCCGCGCGGGGCTCGGATGCCGCTCGGGCAGTTCGGCTTCACGATCGATGACGTGGCCGTGGGCGGCGAAGCCACGGTGAGCCTGTTCGCGGACAAGACCCTGGGGCTCAACAGCTACTACAAGCAGAACTACGTCACGGGGAAATGGGAGAAGCTGGACGCGACGGTCACGACCGTGGGCACCAGGACCAAGCTCAGCTTCACCCTCACGGACGGGGGCAAGTACGATGCCGACGGGGTGGCGAACGGGGTCATCGTCGATCCCGGCGTCGCGGCCGTGCTCGACCCGCGCATCACCAGCGACGGCGGCCGGGGCACGGGCACGCTCGAGGTGGCCGAGAACGGCACCGCGGTCACCACGGTGACGGCCACGGCCGAGAGCGCGGTGACCTACACGATCACGGGCGGGGTGGATGCCGGGCTGTTCACGGTCGATGCCGCGACCGGGGCTCTGACCTTCGTGGCGGCGCCGGACTTCGAGGCGCCGGCGGACCGGGGCCGCGACAACGTCTATCGCGTGGAGGTGACCGCCACCGACGAGACCGGCAACAGCGACAGCCAGACCTTGTCGGTCACGGTCACGGATGTCGAGGAGCGGGTCGACGGGGTTCTGGTCACGAGCGAGACCCGCACGGGTCCGGACGGCCGGCCCGTGGAGGTGCTGGTAATCCCGGCGGTGACGGGCGCGCGCCAGGACGTGGATCCCACCACCGTCCATGCCGACATCCCGCTCGTGACCTCAGGGGCCGAGCGGATCCTGAGCCTGGAGGTCCCGGAGGGCTTCGGGGTCGAGGTCGAGGAGCATCCCGCCGCGACCGAGGCCCGGGCGCTGCTGCGGGCGATCCGCGCCCACACCGCGGAAGGGTCGGCGGACCAGGCCCTGATGCTGCGGCTCGGCCAGGCCTTCCTGGGGAGCCTGGATCCGGCCGCGGCGCTGACGGTGCGGACGATCGTGCCGAGCGTCTCCGGGGCCTCGGCTCCGGAGGAGCCCCTGGTGATCCATGGGCTGGAGGCCGGCGGGGCGCAGCAGGCGGTGGTGATCGACGGCACGGGCCTGCCGCCCGGGACGGTGATCGTGCTCGATCATGTGGAGTTTGCGGCCGTGGTCGGGGCCGTCAAGGTGGTGAGCGGCGCGGGCGCGCAGGTGGTGGTCGGGGACGGCTCGGGCCAGGTGCTCCGGCTTGGAGCGGGGGGCGACCTGGTGTCCGGCGGCGGCGGAGACGACGTGGTCCAGGGCCGGGCGGGACGGGACGTGGTGTCGGGCGGCTCCGGGGGCGACCAGCTCTCGGGCGGGTCCGGGGCGGACTGGCTTCTGGGCGAGGCCGGGGACGACCAGCTCTCGGGCGGGTCCGGGGCGGACTGGCTTCTGGGCGAGGCCGGGGACGACCGGCTCTTCGGCCGGACCGGGAACGACCGGATCAGCGGCGGCGCGGGCGCGGATGCGATCCAGGGCGGGTCGGGCGACGACCGGCTCCTGGGCCGGACCGGCAGCGACCTTCTCTCGGGCGGCGACGGGAACGACCGGATCAGCGGCGGGGCGGGCGCGGACCGGCTGGACGGCGGGTCGGGGCAGGATGTGCTCCTGGGCGGGCCTGGCGCGGATGTTCTGATCGGCGGCTTGGGCAAGGACTGGCTGCGGGGGGGGGTGGGCGCGGATGTGTTCATCTTCCGGACGATCGAGGAGTCGGGGCTTGGGCAGGAGGCGGACGAGATCCAGGACTTTGAGGCGGGCCGGGACCGGCTTGACCTGAGCCGGATCGATGCGGACGTGTCCCACCGGAGGGACCAGGCGTTTGCGTGGGTGGACGCCTCGGCGCTGGACGCGGCGTTCACGGGCGTGGCGGGCCAGCTGCGCTTTGACCAGGGCGCGTTGTGGGGGGACGTGGACGGCGACGGCAGCGCGGACCTGCGCATCCTGGTCACCGGCTCCCTCACCCCACACGACCTCATCCTCTGACACAGCAAACACAACACACCCAACACGCCGCCGCTTGGAAAAAGCGCGGCCATCAGAACGCTTGCGGCTCTGTGCATTGCACAGAGCCACAAACTACACGCGTTTCGACGCGCTTCAGTGCAGATTCGAAGGCACCCTCCCCAGGCAGTCCCGGGCGAATGGGCACTCCTGACGAGATGACGCCGGTGGAGCAGCGGCTGGCACGCGGAGCGGCGGTGCGGCCGGGACATCGGGTGGCGGGGCCGGTACGTCGAGCGGCGCGGCGAGCTCCAGCTCCAGCAGCTCCTCGACCAACGTCAACATCACGGGCGAGCAGCGCACGCGCGTGGTCCAGTCGCTGCGCAGC
>JAESFH010000054.1_pt1 | contig 146364 bp, 133 predicted proteins | sample 9269381 | NCBI WGS metagenome assembly JAESFH01 (sample SAMN14504062, study PRJNA617094) | algae metagenome | isolation source: Aphanothece sp. CMT-3BRIN-NPC111 and co-occurring heterotrophs from well... | place: USA: Clark Mountains Wilderness, California | collected 2010-04-18
ACGATGAGCGAGTTGTCGGGGAACTCCTTGCCCTCCGTGACCAGCGCCCCCGCCCCCACCAGGCAGTTGGCGCCGATCCGGGCCCAATTCAGTATCGTGGCCCCCATGCCGATGAGGCTGTTGGGCCCGATCGTGCAGCCGTGCAGGATGGCGTGGTGCCCCACCGTGCAGCCCGCCCCGATCGTCATCGGCGCACCCGGGTCGGTGTGGAGCATGCAGCCTTCCTGGATGTTGGTGCCCGCGCCGATCTCGATCAGCTCGTTGTCGCCCCGCACCACCGTGCCGAACCAGATCCCCACATCCGCCCCGAGCCGCACCCGCCCGATCACATGCGCGTCCGGCGCAATCCAGACCCGCCCCTCCGCCGGAAGCTCCGGCCTCACATCGTCAAGGCTGTACAACGGCATCGGGGTCGTCCGTTCGAGGGCCGGATGAGCACCGCCGGACTCATCGGAGGCGCGTCAACTCGGGAAGAGGATGAGGTCGGCGACTCGGTCCGTTCGGACCTGATCGCCGCTGAGGATCAGTCGTCGAGATCCGTGTCGAGGATTGCCATCGTGAAGTTGAAGGAGCGATCGCCGTCTTCGTCGTCGACAAAGAGCACGCCGACGAACTCCTCACCGATATAAACCTCTGCGGAATCGCTCTTCTTCGGCCGACCGACGACCCTGATCGAGTGGTTCGCGAAGGTCTGGCGCAGATAACGTTCGACTTTGGCCATTTCGGTCTTGTCCACCGCAAACCCTTTCCTTGTGTGTCGGGCCGAGCATTCGGCTTGGCCGCTGTTCCCGGCGTGTTGTCCGGTGCCGAGGCAGACCGGTGCTGCCCTGCCCTTGCCATGGCGGGACGGACCCGGCAAGACGCTCGGCCCGCCCCTCGCGCGGCACGGCAACGCGAACGGGAGCTTTCCGGTTCGGTCGAGGGACTGTCCGGAGGCGGAGAGAACTGTCAGGCGGGCTGTTTCTGCTCAGACCCCGTCGAGCTCGGAGAGGATCTGGTCCATGGAGCGGGCCGGCTCCGCGCAGCCCGCGGTGCCGACCACCCGCGCGGGAACGCCCGCAACGGTTGTGTTGCGCGGCACCGGCTGGAGCACCACCGAGCCGGCGGCGACCCGGGCGCATTGGCCGACCTCGATATTGCCGAGAATCTTCGCACCGGCGCCGATGAGCACGCCACGGCGGATCTTCGGATGCCGGTCGCCGCGCTCCTTACCGGTCCCTCCAAGGGTAACGCCCTGAAGCAGGGAAACATCATCCTCGATCACCGCCGTGACGCCCACCACGAGGCCGGTGGCATGGTCGAGGAAGATGCCGCGGCCGATCCGGGCCGCAGGGTGAATATCGGTCTGGAAGACCTCCGAGGACCGGCTCTGGAGGTAGAGTGCGAAGTCCTGCCGCCCGTGCGTCCACAGCCAGTGGGCAAGCCGGTACGTCTGGATGGCGTGGAAGCCCTTGAAGTAAAGCACCGGCTCCGCGACGCGCGCGCAGGCGGGGTCCCGGTCTACCACGGCGACGATGTCGGCCCTGAAGGCCTCCCCGATCGCAGGCTCATCCTCGATGGCAGCGAGGAAAGTCTGCGCGATCAGGTCCGCAGGCACGGCGGGGTGGCCGAGACGCGAGGCGACGCGGTGGACCACCGCGGCCTCCAGGCTGGGGTGATTGAGGATCGCGGTCAGCGCGAAGCTCGCCAGAGCGGGTTCGCCACGGACCATTGCCTCGGCTTCCCGGCGCAGACGATTCCAGAGAGGATCGACGATCCCGGCCACGGGCTCGCGGGTGTCCGGCTTCAAGCGAGCCTGGGTCATCTGCGCCTCCATCACTCAATTCGCGCATTCCGGAGCGCGAGGTCGCGCTGAAGGGCGGAACGTCGCGATAAGGTAAGCCTTCCGGATCATCCGTCCAAGCCCCTCCGGGAGCTGGAATCGAACCCGGTCCGGGATTCGCCCCTACGAGCTGGAATCAGCGCCGGTAGACGTAATACCGCCCGTTCTCGACCCCCGCCTCGGTCGAGATGTCACGGCATTGAGTCAGGTCGAGCGCCCGGTCCGCCAGCAGAAGGCCTGCGGGGGCGAGCAGGGGTTCGATGAGCGGCGACAGGGCCTTTGCGAGAGCGCGATTGGCCTCCGCGTCGCCGGAGCCGATATCGGCATGGATCAGCACCGCGCATTGCGGGCCGGCTCGGTTCAGGAAAGCCGGCAGGGTGTCGAGCAAATCCCCGACCACGAGGCGGTCTCCCGGCGGGGTGCAGTCAGGGTGAGCCGCAGGTTGGCGCTCGAAAACGTAGATTTCCCGGCCCGGCAGGCGCTCGCGCAGGTGGTCGTAGGTGCGACCGTTGCCGAGCCCGAGCTCGAGCACAAGGCCGGGCCGGCTCGCGATGTCCTGAGCGGCCCAGTCGAGGAGCGCGCGCTGCGCCATGAGGCGCCGGATCGCGCTGTCGAGCCGCGTCATGATCGCGATCTCCTTGCCGGGTCGGAATGGTGATTGAGCTGCAGGCTGATCGGACCGCCGAGGGATGCCATGCTTGGCCGGCCGTCGCTCCTGTCGCTCCGGTTGCCGAGCAGGGTCGCCTCACCCATGGCGCCGCTGCGGGCGCTCACGGTCGCTGACACCGAAATGGGCGCGCAGGAACTGGAGAATCGCGTCGCCGAACACGTCGTTGCGGTCTCCGGCGACCATGTGCCGGGCTTCGGCCACATCCACGTAATCGGCTCCCGGCACATGGGTCAGGAACTCCTCCGCGGCCTCCTGGCTCACGAGCTCGCTCTGGCCACCGCGCACGAGGAGCGTCGGGACGGAGAGCCGGCGCGCGATGGCCTCGGCCTCGCGTTCTACGCGCTCCCACTCGGCGTTGATGGGGCGCGGACCGTCGAGGAAGCGCGGATCCCAGTGCCAGCGCCAGCGCCCATCCGGATGGTGGCGCAGGTTCTTCTTCAGCCCGTCGAGGGAGGCCGGGCGCGGCCGGTGCGGCAGATAGGCGGCCACCGCTTCCGCGGCCTCCTCCACGGAGGCGAATCCCTCCTCGGCCTTCGAGCGCATGAAGTCCTGGATATGCGCGACACCACGCGGATCCATGCGCGGCACCACGTCCACGAGGATCAGCCCGGCAAAGGGAGGGTCGCCCGGGCCGCCCTGGGCGAGGAGCGAGGCGATGCCGCCGAGGGAGGCCCCGATGGCGATCGGCTTCGCCCCCTGCTCCTGGGCGAGGCGCCGGGCCGCCACCGCGGCATCGGCCGCATAATCGGCAAAGGCATAGGCTCCGTCCGCGACCCAGTCGCTGTCGCCGTGGCCGCGCTGGTCGAGCGCCACCGCATGGTAGCCTGCCTCCGCCAAGCGGCGGGCCGTGCGGGCCCAGGCATGGCGGGTCTGGCCGCCACCGTGGAGCAGCAGCACGGGCTGCGCGGCCGCCCCCATTTCGCTTGCCACGAGGCGGTTGCCGCTCGCTCCTTGAAAGGTCCTGCTCATTATACTCCCCGGCGACCCGCGCGGGCGGAACCCCACGGGCGCCCCAGCGCCGCCTGCGTTTAGGGCCGCTCGGCCAGAAAGGCGAGCACGCCCTGCTTGTGGACCCGGTCGCCGACCGCGAGATTGTGGTCCCGGCCCGGGATATCGAGGGCGCGGCCGTGGGGGAAGAGAGCCGCGAGGTCCGGCCCAGACCCGGCGACGGTGTCGTTGGTTCCGACCGAGACCAGCGTGGGCGCCTGGATCCGCGCCACGTCGCCTGCCGACAGGGTTTGCCGCGATCCCCGGATGCAGGCCGCGAGCGCCTTCAGGTCGCTTTTCGTCTGCTCCGCAAAAGCCCGGAACATGCGCTGCATCGGGTCCGTAAGGCTCTCGACCGAGGGCGCCTCCATGGCATCGGCAATGCCGAGCGGCAGACCGACGCCCTCGACCAGGTGAATGCCGAGCCCTCCGAGCAGGGCAGAGCGGACACGCTCCGGCGCCATCAGCGCCAGATGGGCCGTGATACGCGCTCCCATCGAGTAGCCCATCACATCGGCACGCCCGATGCCGAGATGATCCATCAGCCGGAGAGCATCGCCCGCCATCTCGTTGGAGTGATAGGCCTCGGGGTCGTAGAGCTTCTCGCTCCGGCCATGCCCCCGGTTGTCGAGGGCGATCACCCGGTAGCCGGCGCGCGTCAATCCCGTGACCCAGAGCGTATTGACCCAGTTGATTGCGTGGTTCGACGCGAAACCATGGATCAGGAGGACCGGATCCCCTGCACCGGATTCCGGCGCCACGTCGATATAGGCGATCTGCACGCCGTCGGATGAGAAGAACTGCATCGTGTCTGAAGCCATTCGAGGGTGGGGCGCACGCGTGCGGGGGCGTGCCGCCGGTGCGCCGGCGCGTCGCCGGCGGCCGTCGCCCGCGGGCTAGGATTGTGGGCGCGACATCATTATGGTGCGCCGCAATCGCTGGCAATCAGGGCATGGACCATGGCCGACAAGGGCACCCCCCACTTCCACAACGATCCGGGCATTCCGGTGATCCACGTGGGGTCCAAGGAATTCATGTGCATCGGGGCGCGGCCGCCGCTCGACCACCCGCACATCTTCCTCGACATGGGCTACGACACCGAGATCGTCTGCTCCTATTGCTCCACCCTCTTCAAGTACGACCCGAGCCTGAAGGCCTACGAGGCCCGGCCGAAGGAATGCGTCTACGAGGAGGATTTCGCGACCGACCCGGCTTCGCGCTGATCCCTCATCCGACGTGAAAGCCCTCTCAATTGCCGTCGCCGGCGCCGGCATCGGTGGGCTGACGGCCGCCCTCGCGCTTGCCCGGAGCGGACACCAGGTGACCCTGGTGGAGCGGCGCACCGGGTTCGCGGAGGTCGGCGCGGGCCTGCAGCTGTCCCCGAATGCCAGCCGCCTGCTGCTCGATTGGGGACTGGGCCCGGCGCTGCGCCGCGTCGCGAGCGAGCCGGCGCGCGTGGTCGTGCGGTCCGTGCGCTCGGGGGCGGGAATCGGGGCGTTTGCACTCGGCCCCTCGATGCGCGAGCGCTACGGCGCCCCCTACTGGGTTGTGCAGAGATCGGACCTCCAGACCATCCTCCTCGACGCCGTCCGCTCGGACCCGGCGATCCGCTTCGCGATGGGCCGGACCGTCGAGGCCGTGAACGAGGCGGAGGACGGCGTCCACCTGCGCCTCGTCACCTCGCGCTTGAGCGAGGAGACCCTGCAGGTCGATCTCGTCGTCGGCGCCGACGGGCTGTGGTCGAAGGTGCGCGCGTCGACCGGCGACCTGCGTAGCCCTGTCTTCCGGAATTTCGTCGCCTGGCGCGCGACCATCGACCGGGCGGAAGCGCCGCCTGACTTGGCCGGAAACGAGACGGGGCTCTGGCTCGGCAACGCGGGCCACGTGGTGCATTACCCCATCGCTGGCGGGAGTCGCCTCAACATCGTTGTCATCGAACGAGGCGGAAGGCCGGTCGACGGCTGGTCGGCGCCCGGCCATCGCGATGACCTGCTTCGGGGATTCGCAGGTGCGGCCCCGCTCCTGCGCGACCTCCTGGCAAAGCCCCCGTCCTGGCTCCTCTGGTCCCTCTACGACCTGCCGGCCCGGAGCATGGCGAAGGGGCGCATCGCTCTTCTCGGCGATGCCGCCCATCCGGTGCTGCCCTTCCTGGCCCAAGGGGCGGCGCTGGCGATCGAGGATGCAGCGGCGCTGAGCAAGGCGTTGGTAAGGGGCGAGACCCTGGCTGATGCTCTCAAGGCCTACGAGCTGGAGCGCCTCCCTCGTGCGCGCCGGGTGCAGAGTCAGGCGAGCCGGAATGGGCGCATCTACCATGCGGGCGGCCTGATCGCGTTCGCGCGGGACCGCGTGATGCGGCATCTCGGAGCCGAGCGTCTCACTGAGCGTTATGAATGGCTTTACGGCTGGCGCGGCGGGATGGCTTCGGACGGCTGAATCCCCTCCCCGGCTTGCGCTCCTGCGCCCGCGCCGCTAACCCTCGTTTCGGCCTCGCGGACGTGGCGAAACTGGTAGACGCAAGGGACTTAAAATCCCTCGGGCTTGCCCGTGCGGGTTCGACCCCCGCCGTCCGCACCAACCCTTACGAATCCCATCCAAAAGAAAAGGCGGCCCGGATGGGCCGCCCTCTCCATCACCGGGGATCGAGATTACTCGATGACCTGGATCACGCGGCGGGTCTGCGGGTCGACCAGCACGGTGCGGTCGTTGACGACCGAATAGCGGTACTGGGTCTGGACGCCGACGTCCTGCGGGATCGTATAGAGCTCGACCTGCTGCGGCAGGGTCTCGCCGACGACGACACGCTCCTGGACGCGAACCGACGGGGTCTTCTGACGGACGACGTACTGGTGGACCTGAGTGGCCTGCGGAGCCGCGAGCGCGCCGCCGGCCGCTGCGCCAGCCACGCCGCCGACCACCGCACCGACCGGGCCACCGACGATCGCGCCCGTGGTGGCACCGGCCGCCGCGCCGGCAGCAGCGCCGCCCGGATTCTGGGCCTGGGCCGCGAAGGGAGCGGCGAGGAGCGCAGCGAAGGCGCCAGCAGCGAGAAGACGATTGTTCATGGGAACTCCTTGAAGCTGAATCGACAGGGGACGTGTCGATGGGGGGAGAACGCAGCAATAGGCGAAAGCGTTCCTGACAAGCTCACGGACACGTGAGGGAATCGCCGAAAAGCTTATGTTTTCAGCTATTTGCGGGTTCAATCCGGAGCGCCGTCCTGCGGCGGCCCGGCCGCTCGGGCTGTGCCCGACAAGCGGACGGCCGGGGAGTTGAGCTCCCGGCCGTCCCGCCGTCCTACGCGTGGCCGGTGAGGCGGCCGTTGTAACTCTGCACCTCGACGCTGACGTCCGGCAGGTCGGAACGTTCGCGCGCGACGGGATTGAGGATCTTTGCCTTGTCGACCGGGATGCCGTCGAGGGAGTTCGGCTGGAGCGTCTCTTTGGCTTGAGCCGTTGCAGGGGCCGCTTGCGGAGCCAGCGCATCAGGCCTGAGGTATTCGTATTGCGCCATGAAGTTCGGGCGGTACCGCATATCCATCAGCGGGCGCAATTCAGGCGCCGCCAGATCCATCAGGGTCGCATTGCGCCAGCGCTTGCGGTAGGGGCTCGTGCGCGACATCGGCCAGAAGGCTTTCACCTCCTCCTCGAGCTGCAGCACGATCTTGCCCGTCAATGTGCGGCGAAAGGTGAACCTCCCGGTCAGCGCCATGATCCTCTCCTTACTCCTCTCGAACCGGGTGCGCGTCTGAATGATGGCTCCGCAACCGTGTCATGAACTCGCTCCGCCCGCTGGTCCTGCGCTCAAGCGCAGCGGGTGGACACAAGAACAAGCCGGTTTGGTCGCAAGCGTTCCCGACTTTTCATGACGAGCTTGTGAGCGGGACCCGCATTCCCGCGGGACTCTGCCAAAGTCCCGGCCAAGCTTGGGGCGAAGGAACGTCGGAGGTGTTCTTCAGAGAATGGGACGCAGGTTCCGCGCCATCTCGACGGTTGCTGCGTAGTCGATCTTTCCGGATCCCATGACCGGAATGGGCGCGACGAGAATTGCTTTCGGGAGCCAGAGTTCCGGCACCCCATGGGTCTTGGCGTGGGCGAGGAGCGTCTCCCGGTCGGCGTCGGCCTTGTCGGTCACGAGCACGATCTGCTCGCCTTTGCGCGCATCCGGCAGAGACACCACCACATGAGTGCCCTCATGCCAGAGTCCCTGGATCATGGCCTCCACGGCTGCGAGCGACACCATCTCGCCGCCGACCTTCGCGAACCGTTTGGCGCGCCCACGGATGGTCACGAAGCCGTCATCCACCGTGACGATATCGCCGGTATCGTGCCATCCGCCCGCCGGGGCGGCGATGCCGCCTGGTTTTGCGGGATCGAGATAGCCGCGCATCACGTTCGGACCTCGCAGGTGCAGCCGTCCGCCCTCCTCGATGCCCTCGACAGGGTCAAGCCGCCACTCGATGGCGGGCAGGAAGCGGCCGACCGTGCCGGGCCGGTGCGCGTCCGGAAGGTTGACGGCAATCACCGGCGAGCACTCGGTCGCCCCATATCCCTCCAGGATGGTGGTGCCCGTGCGGTCCCAGAGCCGGCGCGTCTCGTCCTTCACCCGCTCGGCACCGGCGATCACGTAGCGCACGCTCGCGAGGTCGTCCCCGTCCGCGGCCCGGGCATAGCCTTGGAGGAACGTGTCCGTGGCGAACAGGATCGTGGCCTTCGTTCCGCCGATCAGCTTCGGGACCTGCTTGTAGTGAAGCGGGCTGGGATAGAGCACCACCTTCATGCCCTTGAACAGGCCGAGCAGGAGGCCGGCGGTGAGGCCGAACGAATGGAAAACAGGCAGCGGGTTGAACAGGGTATCGGCCGGGGTCAGTGCGCCGGCCGCATGGGCCGCGATCTGGAACGCGTTGGCGAGGAGGTTCGCATTCGAGAGCACCACCCCCTTCGGCACGCCCTCGGAGCCCGAGGTAAACAGAATCACGGCAGGATCGTCGGGCGTCATCCTGGCGCGGCGGTGCACCCACCGGGCGCGGAGGCTGTCGAAGACGCCGAGGATCTTGTCGAGGCTGGTGATCGCCCGGCGAACGTCCTCGATCCAGACGATCCGCCGCCCCTCCCCCAGCGCGGCGACCACATCTTCGAGCTTGCCCTGCTGGACGAAGCGCCGCGAGGTCACGAGGGTGCGCACCTCCGCGACCTCGCAGGCGGCCCGGAGGTTCCGGAGCCCCGCCGTGAAGTTCAGCATGGCGGGCACGCGTCCATGGGCGTTGAGCCCCATCAGCACGACGGCGACGCCCTGCACGCTCGGCAGCAGGACCCCGACCCTCTCGCCGGGCGCAGTGATCGCTTCGAGCTTCCGCCCGAGCACGAGCGCCCCGAGAACGAGACGGCCATAGGAGAGCGGTTGCCGTTCGGGATCCTCGAGGGCGATCCGGCTCCGCCCGAACCGGTCGCGCGCATCGAGCAAGGCGCCGAACAGCGTCGTCCGGGTGGAGGCAGGATCGAAGGCGGCTGCGGTCATGGAGGTCTCGGCCGGTTCTGGCAGGGTACTCGAACGGGAGGTCCGACAATACTCCTTCGCAGAAAAGCTAAGGGGGCGTCAGGGCAGAATTGCGTGGCAGCCCCGGCAACGAACGAGGACACCATGGTCGTGCGAGAGGAAACGCCGGCGGATGTCTCCGCCATTCACAGCGTCGTCGGGCAAGCCTTCGGCCGGCCGGACGAGGCCGATCTGGTCGACCGGCTGCGCATCGCAGGCGATGCCGTCGTCTCCCTCGTCGCCGAGGAGGACGGCATCGTCGGGCACGTGCTGCTGTCCCGGATGAGCGCGCCCTTCCCCGCTCTCGGGTTGGCTCCGCTGTCGGTGGCACCGTCGCATCAGCGCCGCGGCGTCGGCAGCCGCCTCGTCCGGGATGCGCTCGACCGGGCGCGGCGGGGCGGCTGGAGTGGCGTGTTCGTGCTGGGGGAGCCGGAATATTACTGGCGCTTCGGCTTCGACCCCTCGCTCGCGAGCGGCTTTGCCTGCGATTATGCAAGTCCCTTCCTCATGGCGCTTGCCCTCGACGGCGAACTGCCCGTCCGGGAGGGGCGGATCGCCTATGCGCCGGCCTTCGCGGCCCTGGGGTCAGGGTTGCCGGAAGCCAGCCCGACGCCCTCCCCCTGATCGGCGCTTGGCAGGTGTCGCCAGGATCAGCCCGGCGCCCCGTCCTTGATCGGTGCCTGGTAGCTGAGGCCCATGTCCCAGGGGAAATAGATCCAGGTATCCTGGCTGACCTCGGTCACGAACGTGTCGACGATCGGCCGGCCGGCGGGCTTGGCGTAAACGGTGGCGAAATGGGCGTTCGGGAGCATGTCCCGGACGATCTTCGCGGTCTTGCCCGTGTCGGTAAGGTCGTCGACCACCAGGACGCCCTTGCCGCTGCCATCGCCGATGGCCTTCACGGAAGGCGCGATGTCCTTCAGGACCACGAGATCGCCCTGGTTCTTGTAGTCGTGATAGCTCGCGATGCAGACGCTCTCGACGAGCCGCACGTCGAGCTCGCGGGCGACGATAGCCGCCGGCACGAGACCGCCGCGGGTGATGCAGACGATCGCCTCGAAGGGGCCGGCCGCCGCCAACCGCCAGGCGAGCGCCCGCGCGTCGCGGTGGAACTGATCCCAGGAGACCGGGAAGGCTTTCGGGGACGTGGGCGACATCGTGCGGAATATCTCCGGGGCGCTTCGGTAGGGGTGGGGTTCAGCCTCAGACCCGGGCGGCCTGGAGCCGTGCGAGGAGGTCGCGCACGGCGGAAACCGCCGCCGCGACGGCGGCGGCATCCTTGCCGCGCACGACGATCTGATTGCGGAAACCCGTGAGCGAGAAGGATGGATAGGAGCCGATCGAGACGCCCGGATGCGCTTTCGCGACCTCGCCGAGACCCTCGGCATAGAGGCCTTCCGGCAGCCCTTCGGCCTCGAGGGTCTCCACGATCATCCGGGCGCCGGTCTGCAGGGTCGGGGCGACGGCGTCGAGCATCGCCTGCATGATCGACGGCACGCCCGCCATCACGATGACGTTGCCGAGCTTGAAGCCCGGGGCCTTGGAGATCGGGTTGTCGATGAGGTCCGCGCCCGCCGGAATGCGGGCCATGCGAAGGCGAGCCTCGTTGAGGTCCTCCGGCTTGTAGCGCTCCAGCATCATGGCCCGGGCGCGCTCGTCGATGTCGATCGGGACCCCGAAGGCCTTCGCGATGCAATCCGCCGTGATGTCGTCGTGGGTCGGGCCAATGCCGCCGGTGGTGAGGAGATAGGTGTAGCGCTGCCGCAGCGCGTTCACGGCGGCGACGATCTCGGGCTCCTCGTCGGGAACGACCCGGACCTCCTTGAGGTCGATGCCGATATTGGTCAGGTACTCGGCGATGTAGCCGATGTTCTTGTCCTTGGTCCGGCCCGACAGGATCTCGTCGCCGATGATGAGCAGGGCGGCAGTCACGGAAGCTTCGGGCATAGGACGATCCTTTTCAGCGCCTTTAGCGCCTGAGCCCGCGATGCTCAAGCGAGCTGTCGGTTGAAGATGGGGCCCCTCCCCTGGTACGGCACGGGTTTTCCCCTGGACCTGCAGGATGCGATTTTCCGAAACCCTCATCGAAGGCCGGCTCGTCGAACGCTACAAGCGCTTCCTCGCGGATGTGGACCTCGCGACCGGCGAGCGTGTGACGGCCCATTGCGCCAACCCCGGTGCCATGATGGGCCTGAAGGAGCCCGGCAGCCGCGTGCTCCTGTCCCGTTCCAACAACCCGAAGCGGAAGCTGGCGTTCAACTGGGAATTCGTGGAGGTGGCGGCCGGAGGCGGGCCGAAGCAACTCGTCGGCATCAACACCTCGCGCCCGAACCACCTCGTCGCCGAGGCCCTGCGGGAGGGGCGGCTGGAGCCCTTCCGGCATTACACCAACGTCCGGCCGGAAGTGAAATACGGGCGCAACAGCCGGGTCGATTTCATGCTGGAGCGGGACGGCGCCCCGCCTTGCTATCTGGAGGTCAAGAACTCTCACCTCATGCGCGAGGCCGGGTTTGCGGAGTTTCCGGACTGCGTCGCCGCCCGCAGCGCCAAGCACCTCTACGAACTCGCCGATATGGCGCGGGCGGGTGCCCGGGCGGTGCTCCTTTACGTGATCCAGATGGAGGCCAATCGATTCGACGTCGCCCGCGACATCGACCCGGCCTATGACGAGGCTTTCCGCCACGCGCTGGCCGCCGGGGTCGAGTCTTATGCCTATATCTGCCGGATCAGCCCCGAGGAGGTGACGATCGACCGGCCGGTCGAGATCGTCACGCCGCGCGGGACGGCGCCGACGCCTCGACGCGCTCGTAGATGAGGTTCGACCGGGTGTGCCGCAGGAGGCGGTAGCCCTTCTCCTCCAGCACGCGCGGCAGGTCGACCTGCCACTGCTTGCGCTCGTCCTCGATGATGAGGAGCGACGGGTAGAGCGAGACCGGCGCATCCCGGAAGAAGGGGTAGAGGATAAGGTCCTCAGCCCCCTCGACGTCGAGCTTGACGGCATCGACACGCGGGAACCCTTCGGCCCGGACTAGGTCGAGCAGGGTCAAGGCCGGTACCTTGATGCTGCTGGCATAGGCCGAACCCACGATCTGGACGCTCGACTCGCCCTTGTTGCGGGGATCGAGGAAAAGGGTCAGCTCGCCCGATTTATCCGCGAGCGCGCAGTCGATCGCCTTGATGGTCCCGAAGGGGTTCTGGCGGATGTTGTAGCTGAGGCGGTCGAAGATGTCGGGCTGGGGCTCGACCGAGAGGATGCGGGCCTTGGGTCCGGCAAGCGAGGCCACGAAGAGCGAGTAGGGGCCGACGCTCGCGCCGATGTCGATGAAGGTCAGGTCATCCCTCATCCGGCTGCGCAGGCACTCGAATTCCTCAGGGTCGAAGAATTGCGGCGTGAACAGCACCTTCTTCTCGCAGAGATTGTTGTCGGGATAGAGCCTCATGCGTGTCCCGAAGGCTTCCACGTCCACCGGCGCGCCCCCCAAGCGCCGAATCACCAGGCGGCGGAGGACATGCGCGATCCGGCGAGTCGCCCAGCGGTCCGGCAGGCGGCGGGTCTTCTCGATCGCCCATTGGGTGAACCCCGTCGGCGCATAGGTCCCGAAGGGACGCGAATCAGTCATCCAATCACCGGGCCGGCCCTCGCGGCCATCGAAGCTGTTCGAAGGTTCCGTGGTTTGACACTCCCGGGGCCGGATCGCAAGCGAGGCCGTGCCATCGGATCAGCCAGGGCCCGGGCTGGGGGCGCGACATGCCCACGCTTGGCTTCCCTCCCGCCGGTCCCTACATTCGCCCCATGTTCAGGACCGTTTCATGACTCAGGACGAAGCCCTTCTCGAGCGCAAGCGCGCCTCCGATGTCCCGATTCACGGCCCCGAGGCCTTTGAGGGCATGCGCCGCGCCGGTCGCCTGACGGCAGAGGCCCTCGACCTCTTGGCCGACCACGTGAAGCCCGGGGTGCCGACCGAGGAGATCGACAGGCTCGTCTTCGAGTTCGCCATGGACAACGGCGCCTATCCGGCGACGCTGTTCTACCGCGGCTATACCAAGTCGACCTGCACCTCGATCAACCACGTGGTCTGCCACGGCATCCCGAACGACAAGCCGCTGCGGGACGGGGACATCGTCAACATCGACGTGACGCTCATCCTCGACGGCTGGCATGGCGATTCGAGCCGCATGTACTATGTCGGCGACGTGCCCCGCCGGGCGCAGCGCCTGTGCGAGATCACCTACGAGGCCATGATGCGCGGCATCGCCGCGATCCGGCCGGGCGGGACCACGAACGACATCGGCGCCGCCGTTCAGGCCTATGCGGAGGCGGAGCGCTGCTCCGTGGTGCGCGACTTCTGCGGCCATGGGGTCGGGCGCGTCTTCCACGACTCGCCCACGATCCTGCACTACGTGGAGCCTTCCTACAGCGTCGAGCTGAAGCCCGGCATGATCTTCACCGTGGAGCCGATGATCAATCTCGGCCGTCCGCACGTGAAGGTGCTCGCGGACGGCTGGACGGCCGTGACCCGTGACCGCTCCCTCTCGGCTCAGTTCGAGCACACTGTTGGCGTGACGGAGACCGGGGTCGAGATCTTCACCCTCTCGCCCAAAGGCTACGACAAGCCGCCCTACGGCGCCGCCTGACCGGTCGTTGCCACGGCGCTGCAGCGGGAAACGTTGACGCGCCTGCCCGGCGAGATCGGGCTCGCTGCTGTTGGTGCAATAGCGGGGGTGGCCGCAGCGGAAACGTTGACGCGCGTGGCCCTGCGGGGGCATCGTCACGGCCAGGCTTGTCCCGCGATCCGAGTCCGGACCCGGGTCGGGCCCGGGCACGGCGTTCCGGCATGAGCCACGACAGCACTCCCCATTACCACGGCCACCGCGACCGCCTGCGCGCCCGTTTCTCGGAGGTGGGAGGCGATGCGCTCCCCGATTACGAACTCCTGGAACTCGTCCTCTTCCGCTCGATCCCGCGCCGGGACGTGAAGCCGATCGCCAAGGAACTCCTCAGGCGCTTCGGCAGCTTCGCGGAGGTGCTGGCAGCCCCGGCCGCCCGGCTCCTGGAGGTCGAAGGCATCGGCGAGAGCGTGGTCACCGACCTCAAGATCGTCGAGGCCTCGGCGCGCCGGCTCGCCAAGGGCGCGGTCGCCAAGCGGCCGGTCCTGTCCTCCTGGTCGGCGGTGCTCGACTATTGCCGCACCACCATGGCCTTCGCGGACATCGAGCAGTTCCGCCTGCTCTTCCTCGACAAGCGCAATGCCCTCATCGCCGACGAGGTCCAGCAATCCGGGACGATCGACCATACGCCGGTCTATCCCCGCGAGGTGGTGAAGCGGGCGCTGGAGCTCTCTGCGACGGCCCTGATTCTGGTCCACAACCACCCCTCCGGCGACCCCACACCCTCGTCAGCCGACATCAAGATGACGCGGGAGATCATCGACGTCGCAAAACCCCTCGGCATCACCATCCATGACCACATCATCGTCGGCCGTGAAGGACATGCGAGCTTCAAAGGGCTGCGGTTGATCTGAACGGAACGGCTGAGCCGGCCCCGCTGCCGGGCGATCCCCGTCCGTCACTCTGCTGATCGGTGCAGGGACCGGCTTTCCCTGGAACGAGAATTGCGTCTAGGCTGTTGTCTGCCACAGGAATGGCAAAGGAGTCCCGATGGGGCGTGCTGCGTTCGACGAGATGAACGGCTTCGTCAACGGTTCGGAGCAAGAGAGCGTTCGGGCCGCTTACGACGGGCTCCGGCGTTGGCTCGATACCACACCCCCGGACGTATTCGATGCCAGACGAAGCCAGGCCGAGCTCTTCTTCCGCCGGATCGGCATCACCTTCGCGGTCTATGGCGACAACGAGTCGACCGAGCGCCTGATCCCCTTCGACATCATCCCCCGCGTCCTCACCATGCCGGAATGGAGCGGCCTGGAGCGGGGCCTCAAGCAGAGGGTCACGGCACTCAACGCGTTCCTGGCCGACATCTACGGCCCCCAGGAATGTATCAAGGCCGGCGTGGTTCCGGCCGACCTCGTCTTCCGCAATCCGCATTACCGGCCCGAGATGATCGGGTTCGAGGTGCCGCACAGTCTATATGTCCATATCGCCGGCATCGACATCGTGCGGGTCGACGAATCCACCTTCTACGTGCTCGAGGACAACGCCCGCACGCCGTCCGGAGTCTCCTACATGCTGGAGAACCGGGAGGTGATGATGCGCCTCTTCCCGGAGCTCTTCGTCCGCCATCGGGTCGCGCCGGTCGACAACTACCCCGACGCGCTGCTCGCCACCTTACGCTCCGTGGCGCCGCGGTCGGCGAGCCAGGATCCGACCGCCGTGCTCCTGACCCCCGGCCGCTTCAACTCGGCCTTCTACGAGCACTCGTTCCTGGCCGATAAGCTCGGGGTCGAACTGGTCGAGACCTCGGACCTCTTCGTCAAGGACGAAATGGTCTTCATGCGCACCACGGAAGGACCGCGCCGGGTCGACGTGATCTACCGGCGCATCGATGACGATTACCTGGACCCGCTGGTCTTCCGCCCCGACTCGGTGCTGGGCCTGCCCGGCCTCATGAGTGCCTACAAAGCAGGCAACGTGACGCTTGCGAATGCGGTGGGAACGGGCATCTCCGATGACAAGGCGGTCTATTCCTACATGCCTGAGATCGTGCGCTTCTTTACCGGCGAGGAGCCGATCCTTGGCAACGTGCCGACCTGGCGCTGCCGGGAAAAGGATTCGCTTGCCTACGTGCTCGACCACCTGCCGGAGCTCGTCGTCAAGGAGGTGAACGGTTCCGGCGGCTACGGCATGCTGGTGGGTCCGCATGCAAGCAAGCGCGAGATCGAGGAGTTCGGCCGCAAGCTCCGGCACACGCCCGACAACTTCATCGCCCAGCCGACGCTCGCGCTCTCGACCTGCCCGACCTTCGTGGCGTCCGGTGTCGCGCCCCGCCACGTGGACCTTCGCCCCTTCGTGCTCTCGGGCGCCGACGGCATCCGGGTCGTGCCCGGCGGGCTCACGCGGGTCGCCCTCAAGGAAGGATCCCTCGTGGTGAATTCGAGCCAGGGCGGTGGTACCAAGGACACCTGGGTGCTGGATGGCTGAGGCCCTCAGCCCCGGGTGCGCATGGCGCGGCCCCATGCAGAATAAAGCGTAACCCTCAGCTCCTCGGATCTCCGCTGCGCTCTCTCCGAGGATGACGGATCAACCTCATGCTCTCCCGCACCGCCGACAGCTTGTATTGGGTCTCCCGCTACACCGAGCGCGCCGACTTCGTGGCCCGGATCCTCGACGCCACGATGCGCTTCGCGTCGCTGCCCACGAGCTATGGCGGAGAGCGCAACGAGTGGGAGGGCGCGGTCGCCTCCGCGGGCAACCTGGAGGAGTTCCGGCGGCTCTACGATGTCGCCAACGAGGACACGGTCCGGGACTTCCTCGCGTTCAGCCCGCACAATCCATCCTCGATCCGCAACTGCATCGAGATCGCCCGCGACAATGCCCGGGCGGTGCGGACAGCGCTCACGACCGAGATGTGGGATGCGATCAACAGCGCCTGGCTGGAATTGCGGGGCAAGCAGTCCGCCGACATGACCCAGGAGGAGTTCGCCCGCTTCGTCGAGTGGGTGAAGGGTGTGGCGCTCGCCTTCGACGGCTCGGCCTACCGGACCATGCTCCGGAACGACGCATTCTGGTTCACCCGCCTCGGGCTCGCGATCGAGCGGGCCGACAACACCGCGCGCATCCTCGATGTGAAATATCATACGCTTCTGCCGGCCTCGGAGCGGGTCGGCGGCTCGCTCGACTACTTCCAATGGACCACGATCCTGCGCGAAGTCTCGGCCGTCACGGCCTATCACTGGGTCTATCGGGAGAGCGTAAAGCCCTGGCTCGTGGCCGATCTCCTCATCCTCAACAAGCAGCTGCCCCGCTCGCTCGCCAATTGCTACGAGATCCTCGTACGGCATCTGGACCTCATCGCGGATGCCTATGGGCGCCGGGGTCCGAGCCAGCGCTACGCCAGCAACACGCTTGCCCGCCTTTCCGCGACCGACATCGAAGCGGTCTTCGAGAAGGGCCTGCACGAGTTCATCACGGAGTTCATCACGGACAACAATCGCCTCGGCTCAGCGATCGCCGAACAATATCTCATGTAGTCTCGTCCCATGCGCATCCGCATCGCCCACGAGACTGTCTACCGCTACGAGCAGCCCGCCAGAGGCTTGATCCAGGCGCTCCGCCTGACCCCGCGCGACCATGATGGCCATCATGTCCGCAACTGGCGTATCGAACCCAGCGCCGACGGTCTGCTGCGGCGGGACGAGGACACTTTCGGCAACCTGATGCACCTGTTCTCCGCCGACGGCCCGGTGGAGGAGCTCGTGATCCGGGTCGTCGGAGAAGTCGAGACCCACGATACGCACGGGGTCGTCCGCGGCGCGGTGGAGCGGCTGCCGGACCTGTTCTATCTCCGGGACACCGCCCTCACGGAGGCGGACGAGAGCATCCGCGCCTTCGCGTCGGATGCCGTGGGCGATCTGTCCGCGGATCCTTTGAGCGGGCTGCACCGGCTGCTGACCTCGCTCAATACCGAGGTCGCCTACGACACCAAGCCGACCCAATCCACCACCACGGCAGCCGAGGCCTTTGCGTTGAGGCGCGGGGTCTGCCAAGACCTCACCCACATCTTCATCGCGGCTGCGCGTCATCTCGGCGTTCCGGCCCGCTATGTGTCCGGCTATTTCCACCGGGCCGACGGCGTGACCGATCAGGAGGCCGGCCATGCCTGGGCGGAGGCCAAGGTGCCGAACCTCGGCTGGATCGGCTTCGACCCCGCGAACGGCATCTCGACGAGCGACGCCTATGTCCGCATCGCCATCGGCCTCGATTATCTCGGTGCCGCCCCGGTTCGGGGGAGCCGCTACGGAGGCGGCGCCGAGACCCTGAAGGTTCGGCTCAAGGTGGAAGACGCCCCCCAGCAGGCGCAGAGCCAAAGCCATGGCATGGGCCAGTTCCAGTGGCAGGGCTCGCAGATCCAGGCACAGGAATAGCCCGGAAGCCAGCCTCGTCCCAAGGTCGGGGTCCAGGAGCGGCCGCCGAGCCTTGCTTCGCGCCCCACCGACTTGCTACGCCCGCTCGACCGAACTTTCCTCGCACGCGGGCCTGGCCTGCCTCCGGACTGCCCCATGACCTATTGCGCCGGCATCCTCGTCGACCAGGGCCTCGTGATGATCGCGGACACGCGCACGAACGCGGGCCTCGACAACGTCTCGACGTTCCGGAAGCTGCACAGCACGGTCGTGCCGGGGGACCGGGTGCTGGCGCTCGCCACAGCCGGAAATCTCTCGATATCCCAGTCCGTCTGCAGCCTCCTCACGGAAGGCCTTGAGAATCCTGCAACCGGCGAGGTCGAGACCCTGGAGCGAGCTCCGACGATGTTCCGGGCCGCGCAGCTCGTCGGCCGGGCCGTCCGCCATGTCCGCTCGACAGACGGCAAGGGGCTCGAGGAGGCGAAGCTGCCCTTCGACGTCTCGTTCCTGTTCGGGGGCCAGATCAGGGGCGGGCCGATGCGGCTCTACATGATCTATGCGGCCGGCAACTTCATCGAATGCGGGCAGGACGCGCCCTTCCTCCAGATCGGCGAGCACAAATACGGCAAGCCGATCCTGGACCGGGCGGTCACGTTCAAGACCGAGCTCTACGATGCCCTCAAGATCGGCCTGATCTCCATGGATTCGACCATGCGCTCGAATCTCGGCGTCGGGCTGCCGATCGACATCGCCGTGACGCGCCGGGATGCGTTCGATCTGGAAGTCTCACACCGGATCGACGCCGGCGAGCCCTATTTCCACGATCTGAGGGAGCGCTGGTCCGCGGCCCTGCGCGCCGCCCATATTGCGATCCCCCGGCCGCCCTACGGGCCGAAGGCGTAGCGGATCACCATCAGAGCGCGCGCCGCTGGGGCAGCCGCGCTGCCTCCCTGCCGTTTTGGCCAGGACCATGCCAGGCCCCGGTCAGAGGATGGTCTCGAGCCCCGAGACGATGGCGTAGACGAAACCGAGGCTCAAGGTGAGCCCGGCGGAGCCGATGGCGAGGCCGCCCAGCACCACGACCCCGTCACGCTCCACAAGGCCCAAGCCGACGAGGCAGACGGCAATCCCGAGCGGGATCTGGCCGATGAGGGGCGGCGCGAACAGAAGGCCGACCGCCAGCAGCAGCAGAAGCACCCCCATGAGGCGCATGGCGAGGGACGAATCGAATGCGCTCATCCGCGGCCGGGAAAAGCGCTCCAGCCGGTGAAACGCCGGCAAAGCGCGAGCAACAGCCCGTTCCACGTCGGAGCGTTTGATCGATCGCCGCAGCAGCGCCTGGGGCAGCCAGGGTGCCGGGTGGCCGAGCATGAGCTGCAGGGCTACGAGCGCCAGGAGGAGCCCGCAGAGCAGCGGGATCGGCGGCGGCATGGGCAGGCAGTTCGGCAGTCCCAGCAGCACCACGAGCAGCGCAAAGGCCCGGTCGCGCAGAACGCCGACGATGTCCCCGACGGTGAGGCGCTCCTGCGGCTGGGCCGCCAGGGCCATCAGAACCGCGGAGGTTCGCGCTTTGGGAGAGAGCTGGGGGGACACGGGACCCGGGCGGGTTCGAGGAACACGAGGGGCGTTCCTCTATCCCACTCCGGGGCGATGGCCAAGATCAGCCGGACGCGGTCATCCGCGGCGCAACGCCTCCCGAGGGGCGCTGCCTTTACTGGTCGCTGCGAGCCTCTGCCGAGCCTCTGCCGAGCCTCAGTGGAGCGTCAGCACCTCCCCGACCGCCTGGTATTCAGTCGGTTTGATGAGCTTGGCATGAGCCACCGTCACGGAATGGAGCGGCCCCTCGATTTCGCGCTTCCAGAAGTCCAGGAACTCGATCAGCACTGGAAATTTCGGAGCAAGGTCGTAGTCCTGCCAGATGTAGCTTTGCAGGACGGAGGGGTGGTCGGGCAGCCGGTAGAGGATCGTAGCGGTCGTCAGCCCGTAGCCTTCGAGCTGCCGGATGAAGTCCTTCGAAACCATATCGCCTCCTTGAGCGGCGGGCGGAGGCTCCGCGAACGAGCTCTCGCCCGAAAACAGTGTGGCAAAGCCGATGCTTGACCTCAAGGTTAAACTCTGGAATTTCTGTGTAGTTCCAAAGCTTTAGCAGCACACGACCGTGAGTGCTGCCAAGTTCCAGCGGAGGCCTCTAAGGCCGCGCTTGGCACTCCCGTTCGAGAGTGCCAAAAAATTTTCACAGACCTCTTGAAGCCGGCCCCGGGCCCGCTTACTTCGCCCGCCGAAGCGGGACGGTTCGGCGATCCGCGGGCCCTCCCCTTCGCTCGTTTGTCAGTCTCGAGATCAATGGAGGACCGAGATGAAATTCCGTCCCTTGCACGACCGTGTGGTGGTGCGCCGCATCGATGCCGAGGAGAAGACGGCCGGCGGCATCATCATTCCCGACACCGCCAAGGAAAAGCCCCAGCAGGGCGAGGTGATCGCGGTGGGTCCGGGTGCCCGCGACGAGAGCGGCAAGGTTCAGCCTCTCGATGTGCAGGTCGGAGACCGGGTGCTGTTCGGCAAGTGGTCCGGCACGGAGGTGAAGATCGGTGGTGAGGATCTCCTGATCATGAAGGAATCCGACATCATGGGCGTGCTGGAAGCGACCGTCGCCCAAAAGAAGGCCGCCTGATCGGGGCCTGAATCCACCTAGCAAGAACCGTCATGTCTCTTAAGGAGTGACATCCATGGCAGCGAAAGACGTAAAGTTTTCGGCCGATGCCCGTGAGAAGATGCTGCGCGGCGTCGACATCCTCGCCAATGCCGTGAAGGTGACCCTGGGGCCGAAGGGCCGCAACGTCGTGATCGAGAAGTCCTTCGGCGCGCCGCGCATCACCAAGGATGGCGTCACCGTCGCCAAGGAGATCGAACTCGAGGACAAGTTCGAGAACATGGGCGCCCAGATGGTCCGTGAAGTCGCCTCGAAGACCAACGACATCGCTGGTGACGGCACCACCACCGCGACCGTCCTGGCTCAGGCCATCGTCAAGGAAGGCGCCAAGGCGGTGGCCGCCGGCATGAATCCGATGGACCTGAAGCGCGGCATCGATCTGGCCGTCGAAGCCATCGTGTCGGACCTGCAGAAGAACGCCCGCAAGGTCACCAAGAACGACGAGATCGCCCAGGTCGGCACCATCTCGGCCAACGGCGATGCGGAAATCGGCCGTTTCCTTGCCGAGGCCATGCAGAAGGTCGGCAATGAAGGCGTGATCACCGTCGAGGAGGCGAAGTCGCTCGCCACCGAGCTCGACGTGGTCGAGGGCATGCAATTCGACCGCGGCTATCTCTCGCCCTACTTCGTCACCAACGCCGAGAAGATGCGGGTGGAGCTCGAGGATCCCTACATCCTCATCCACGAGAAGAAGCTCTCCAACCTCCAGGAGCTGCTTCCCGTGCTCGAGGCAGTGGTGCAGTCCGGCAAGCCGCTGCTCATCATCGCCGAGGACGTCGAGGGCGAGGCGCTCGCCACCCTCGTGGTCAACAAGCTCCGTGGCGGCCTCAAGATCGCGGCCGTCAAGGCGCCCGGCTTCGGTGACCGCCGCAAGGCCATGCTGCAAGACATTGCGATCCTGACCGGCGGAACGGCGATCTCGGAAGACCTCGGCATCAAGCTCGAGAACGTCCGGCTCGACATGCTCGGCCGCGCCAAGAAGGTGGTGATCGAGAAGGAGAACACCACCATCGTGGATGGCGCCGGCGCCAAGAGCGACATCGAAGGCCGCGTCGGCCAGATCAAGGCGCAGATCGAGGAGACCACCTCGGACTACGACCGCGAGAAGCTCCAGGAGCGTCTCGCCAAGCTCGCGGGCGGCGTCGCGGTCATCCGCGTCGGCGGCGCGACCGAGGTCGAGGTCAAGGAGCGCAAGGACCGCGTCGACGATGCCATGCACGCCACTAAGGCGGCGGTCGAGGAAGGCATCCTTCCCGGCGGCGGCGTCGCGCTCCTGCGTTCCGTGAAGGCGCTCGACAGCCTCAAGCCTGCCAACGAGGACCAGCGCACCGGCATCGAGATCGTGCGCCGGGCCATCCAGGCGCCGGCCCGTCAGATCGCGCTCAATGCGGGTGAGGACGGTTCGGTGATCGTGGGCAAGATCCTCGACAAGTCCGAGTACTCCTGGGGCTTCAATGCCCAGGCGGGTGAATACGGCGACATGTACTCGCTCGGGATCATCGACCCCGCGAAGGTCGTCCGCACCGCCCTGCAGGATGCGGCCTCCGTCGCCGGGCTCCTGATCACGACCGAGGCCATGGTCGCGGAGCTGCCGAAGAAGAAGGCCCCCGCTGCGCCCGCCGGCGCCGGCGACATGGACTTCTGATCGGCGCGCCGCATCGCTTCGACACGCGAGGCGCGGGCTCACAAGGCCCGCGCCTTTTTGCTGGGAATCCCCGCCTCGGGGATGGACCCGCGCGCCCGGTGCATTATCGTTCAGGTGGTCATCCCGGGCCGATGCATGTCTCTGCGGTTGCATAGGAGTACGGTGCGCTGCGCCGCACGCGCGGCCGGTTTGTGCTTCGCGCTGTGCGCAACCGCGCAGGCCCGGATGGATGGCCTGCCTTCAAATCCGATTTTCGGCGACAATCTCGAGGCCGATCGCGCCCCGCTGAGCGACCCACGGACGATCCTGTTCAATGCAAGCGAGATCGGGGCCTCGGTGTTTTCGAATGCCGGGTTCAGGCACGCCTTCGGCGCCTCGCTCCACCAGGAGGGCTTCATCCTGATGGGTAATGCCGGAGCCGGACGGCAGCGCGACAACGTCATGATCGAGGGACGGCGAATTCCGGTCGAATACTGGTCCTCGGAGGGGAGCCTGCTCCTCGGATACCACTGGAAAACGAGCCGGGCCGACATCTCGCTGATGGTGGGTCCTGAGGTCGATTGGGACCAGACACGGGCGAATGGACAAATCGTCAACCCCGCCCATCCCTCTTTCGGAGGCCGGTTGCTCGCCGAGGTCTGGGCTCATCCGCGGGACGACACGCTCCTCACCGGAACGCTGGTCCTCGGCAGCGCGCCCGTTCGGGCCTGGGGGAGGGTCGCGTCGGGTCTGCGCGTCTGGGACTCCGTCTTCGTCGGACCCGAGGCGGTCGCCTCGATCGACGGGACCTACCGCGAGGCTCGCATTGGCATGGCCGCAATGGGCCTTCGATTCCGACGCTGGACCTTCGGTCTCTCCGTTGGCCTGCTGGCCGCCGAGGGAAGCAAGCCGGGCGCCTATGTCGGGGTGACCACGGTGCTCCAGCCCTGGTAATCGGGATTCATCCGCCACCGCACCCAAGGCGACCCGGGTGGTGCAATTCAGCCGTCGTCGGCCTAGCTAAAAGGCAAGGATTCTGTCGCGCCCGCCATCCTGATGCGGCGCGACCGCAGAGAGCTGCCCGATGCGCTTCGCCTTCGCCGGTATCGACTTCCTCGGCGATGCCTTCCTGACGCTCATCGAGCGGGGATGGGAGCCCGTGAAGCTCTTCACGCGCCCCTGCGACGGGATCTACGATTTCAACGACGCGACAGTTGCCCGGGCCCGCGCGCTCCGCGTTCCGGTCCAGTCTACCCGCATCCGCCCGGCCGATCTTGCCGAGCTGAAGAGCCTCGACTGCCAGGCCCTCGTAATCGCCGGCTATCCATGGCTGGTCAGAGGCTGGGAGGAGCATATCCCTTACGCCCTCAACTTCCATCCTTCCCCGCTTCCCGAGGGCCGCGGCCCCTACCCGCTCTTCCAGGCGATCCTCGACGATTGGCGCGAGTGGGGCATGAGCGTCCACGCGCTCGCGCCGGCGTTCGACACCGGCCCGATCCTGGTGCAGGACCGCTTTCCGCTGGCGCCCGACGAGACGCACGACACGCTGCTCGCCCGCTGCCAGATGTCCGCAAAGCGGCTCAGCATCCGTTTGAGCACGGAATTGCCCGATCTCTGGGCGAAGGCCTCGCCCCAGGGGCCGGGCTCATATTGGCGGCGCGTCACGGACCGGCAGCGAACGCTCGACTGGACGCAGAGCGTCGCGGACATCCTGCGCACGGTCCGGGCCTTCGGAAGCATCGAGGCCATCGCCCAGCTCAACGACAAGCGCCTGTACGTCTGGGCCGCCACCGGCTGGCGCGAAGACCACAGCCTTCCGCCCGGCTCGCTTGCGCATAAACATCGCCGGCATCTGGTCGTCGCAGTCCGCGACGGCTTCGTTCAACTCACGGGCTGGAGCACCAGCACGCCACGGGCCCAATCCGACGCGAGCTCCCGCAGCTAGATCCGGTTCCGTAGGGAGGCGAGCGCTTCCGGCGTGTCGATATCCTCGATCACCCCCGGCGTCTCCACGGGCTCCTCGACCACATCCTGCCGTCCGCGCAGCAGCGGACCGGCGCCCATGTCCCCGGTCAGGCGCGCAATCTCAGGCCGGAGGAACATCGAGAGCACCACCGGATTACCGCGCCGGCCGGCGCTGACCGGTACCAGCGCCGCCGGCCGGGACTCCGCCCAGCGCCGGATGAGCCGGTCGACCAGGGGCGCATCGACCAGCGGCATGTCGCCGAGGAGCACGATCGCCGCTTCGGTCTCGGGCGGCAGAGCCTCGAAGCCGCGCTTCACGGAGGTCGACAAGCCCTCCGCGAAAGCCGGATTCCGCGCGATGGTGAGCGGCAGGTCGGCGAGCGCCGCCTCGACCTCCGCCGCCCGGTGCCCGGTGACTACAACCACAGGCCTCGCCTGCGAGGCCAAGGCGGCCTCGGCCACGTGGCGCACGATCGGCTTGGAATGCAGCCCCGCCAGAAGCTTCGGCGCCTCGCCGAAGCGCGTGCCCCGCCCGGCCGCCAGGATCACGGCCGCGACGCCGCTCACTCGTCGTCTCCGCTCTCCCCGCCGGCCCGCGGCTGCGGGCGCGATACGATCTCCATGAGCAGGCCTCCGACGCCGAGACCCTGGATATCGGCGCGGGTCACCGGCACGTCGGCGAGGAGCCGGTGCAGCACCCAGTCGAACCCGTTCTCCTTCGGGCTGCGCGCGCAACCCGGTGCGCCGAGCACGGGCTTGCCCTCGAACGATCCCACGAGGAGCAGGTTGCCCGGATCCACCGGCATGCCGAAATGCTCCACAATCCCTCCGGCCGCCTCGATCGCCGCGGGGATCACGTCGCGCCGGTCGGCGATCGCGGAGGCTCCGAACACCACCACGAGGTCGCAATCGCGCTCACCCGCAAGCGCGTCCGCCAGCGCCGAGTGCTCGTGTGGCACCTGCCGGTGGGCGCTCACGCCGGCGCCCGTCGGCTCCAGACGCCGGTTCAGGACGTCGATGGTCTTCGCAACCACGCCGGGCTTCAGCCCCGGCAACAGGGTCGAGATCACGCTGATCCGGCGACGGGTATAGGGTGCGACGCGGACCACGCCGCCCGATCCGGCAACCGCCAAGGCCTGGAGCAGATTCTCCTCCGGCACCGCATAGGGGATGATCTTCACGGTCGCGATCATCTCGCCCTCGACCACCGGCTTGTAGGCCGGCAGCGTCGCGGCGGTAATCGCCTCGTCGATGCCATTGACCCGGTCGATCGCATCCTTATCGATCAGGAGGACGCCAGCCGACCGGGCGAACAGGTTCGCCCTCCCGGTGAAGGGACGGTCCACGCGGACGTGGTCGCCGGCCAGGGCTACGGCGAGACGCCGCGCAGCCTCGTCCTCGCCGACGTCGCCGGGTTCCAGACGCACGGCGACAAGGGTGTCGATTCCGGCGGCGCGCAGGCGCTCGGCGTCCACACCCGTCACGATGCTGCCCTTGCGCACCACGGCCTCGCCCGCGCGCACGGTGTGCGCCGCCAGCGCGCCGACGGCTTCCTCCACGGAGACGGGGCCGAACTTCACGGCGACCGCCTCCGGTCGGACGCCGGGAGCACGCTCGGCATCATGGGGTGCGCCTCCGGTCCTTGCGCAGGGTGGCGACGATCTCGGACAGGATCGACACCGCAATCTCGGCCGGGGAGACAGCGCCGATGTCGAGGCCGATCGGGGCATGGATCCGGGCGATGTCGCTCTCCACGAACCCGGCCTGGAGCAGCCGTTCGACCCGGCGGCCGTGGGTTTTCCGCGAGCCCAGCGCGCCGATATAGAAGCACTCGGCCTTCAGAGCGGCGGTCAGGGCCGGGTCGTCGATCTTCGGGTCGTGGGTGAGGGCCACGAGCGCGGTGTACGGGTCGAGCCCGAGGCGGGGCAACGCCTCGTCCGGCCATTCCGCCAGGACCGGCACATCGGGGAAGCGGTCGGGTGTCGCGAAGGCCGTACGCGGATCGACGATCGTGACGTCGAGATCGAGCCCGCGCGCCATGGGGGCAAGGGCCTGGCTGATGTGGACGGCGCCGACGACGACCACTTTCACGGGCGGCACCTGCACGGTCAGGAACAGGGTGCGCCCGTCTACATCCACAAGACCGCTGCGGCCCTGTCGCAGCCGCTCCAGCAGGATCTCGGCAAGAGGGTCCGCGGCCGCTTCGCTCTCGCGCACGAGGCGTTGCTCGCCGGAAGCCGTGTCGGTCACGAGCACCGCGGCGCGGCGGGCGGCGCGCTCGGCATTGAGGGTGGCGAGAAGATCGAGGCGCATGGGGTCGGACGCTTGCGGGGATCCGGACGTCAGCTGCGGTCAAAGGCAATACGGGCGCCGAGCCCGATCAGGATCGAGCCGCCGCCGTATTTGAAGAGCTTCTTGCCGAGCCCATCGTGCCGGAGCTTGGAGAGCACCGTGGAGGCCGCGAGCACCGTGATGATGTCGGCAGACGAGAAGGCGAAATTCACGATCGTGCCGAGGATCAGGAACTGCGCCCAGACGGGCAGGCCGGCCGCCGGGTCCACGAATTGCGGCAGGAAGGCGATGAAGAAGATCGCGACCTTCGGATTGAGGAGCTCGACCACGATGCTCTCGATGAAGGCGCGGCGCACCGATTTCGGCGCAACCTGACCGGGCTCCGGCGCGATGCCGCGGCTGCGGATCATGTCGATCCCGAGCCAGACGAGGTAGAGCGCGCCGGCGATCTTCACGGCCGCGTAGAGTTCCGGCACGTGCCGGAACACGGCTGAGAGCCCGAAGGCCGCGGCGAAGACATGGGCGTAGCAGCCGAGATGGATGCCGAGCGCCGCCATGAATCCGGCCCGCCGTCCGCGCGCGATGGTCTGCGCGGCGGTGTAGAGGAGCGCCGGCCCGGGGAAGTAGGCGAAGACGGCGGTCGCAGCCGCGAAGGCCAGGAGAATTTCGAAGGAAGGCATCAGTCCATAGGCTCCGCAAGTCAGGTCAGGGGGATCTCGACGCAGGGGATCACTCGACCCTCTCCACATAGACCCGGATCCGCCCCCCGCAGGAGAGGCCCACGCGCCAGGCGGTCTCGTCCGCGACACCGAATTCGAGCATGCGGGGCCTGCCGTCCTCGATCACGTCGATCGCCTCGGTGATGACCGCGCCCTCGACGCAGCCGCCGGAGACCGATCCGAGGAAATTGCCTGCCTCGTCGATCACGAGATGGCTGCCCACGGGCCGCGGCGCCGAGCCCCAGGTTTCCACCACGGTCGCGACGGCAACGCCCTTGCCGGAGCGCTTCCAGGCCTCGGCCTCGCGGAGGATGTCGGTGTCGGTAGAGAGCATCTATTAATCTCCAGTCATTCCGGAGGTGGCCGCAGGCGAACCCGGAACCCGGGGAGCATGGCCGGATCGAACGCACGGTCCGGGTTCCGGGCCGCCGCTCAGCGGCGATTGGGATAATAGACAGTTAATCCTTATCCCGCCCTGCGCAACCAGCGTTGCGGCACGGCTTCGGGCGCGGTGTCGGAGCCCAGCGCGCGGCAGAGCTGCTCCATGGAGTTCAGGCTGTGGATCGGGCGGAAATCATGCACGTGCGGAAGCATGGCGCGGATGCCGCTCGCCCGCGCCTCGAAGGCGTCGTAGCGCAGAAGCGGGTTCAGCCACACGAGACGCCGGCAGGAGCGCTTGAGCCGGTCCATCTCGAAGGTGAGCTCTCTCGTGACCTCCCGCTCGAGCCCGTCCGTGAACAGCAGCACGACAGCCCCCTGTCCCAGCGTCCGCCGGGACCACAGGCGGTTGAAGTCGTGGAGCGCGTGCGAGATCCGGGTTCCGCCCTCCCAATCCTGGACCCGCTGCGCGGCACGGGCGAGCGCGTCGTCGGGGTCGCGGCTGGCAATCTCGCGGCTGATATTGGTGAGCCGCGTCGCGAATACGAAGCTGTGAACCCGCCGCCGCTTCTCCGCGATCGCATGCAGGAAGTGCAGGAAGAGACGGGAATACTCAGCCATACTGCCCGAGATGTCGACGAGCGCGACGAGCGGCGGGTGCCGCGTCGCCGGCGAGCGGTAGGCGAGGTCGATGACGGCGCCACCCCCGCGAAGCGACCGGCGGAAGGTGCGGCGCGGGTCGATGCGCCGGCCGTGGCTGTCGGGCGTGAACCGGCGCGTCACGATCGCGTCCTCCGGCAGCCGCAAGTCCGAGATCAGGCGCTTGGCTTTCGCGATCTCGTCCACCGACATCTGGGCGAAGTCCTTCCCCTTCAGGATCTCGCGGTCCGAGACCGTCAGGCGCGCGGAGAACTCCGTCTCCTGCCTGGGCGGCTCCGGGGCCTTCGAGGTCTGGGGAGCCATCGCCTCGGCGACGCGCAGCGCACCGGCCTTCGGCTTCTCCTCCTGCTTGAGATCGCCCGGGGCGATCGGCGACATCTGCGCGATCAGCTTCTCCATCAGCGCGCGTCGGCGCCAGAAGATCCGGAAAGCCTGGTCGAACAGGGACGAGTGCTCGTGCCGCTTCACGAATACCGCGTGGAGGGTCCAGTAATAGTCCTCGCGGCTTCCGACGCGCGCCGCCTCGACGGCCGCGATGGCGTCGAGCACGGCGCCGGGTCCGACCGGCAGGCCCGCGGCCCGGAGGGCGCGGGCGAAATAGGCGATGTTGTCCGAGAGGCGTCCGGTCTCGTCCGTGCCCGTCACTCCGCTGCCCTCAGGTCGCCCCGGATGCTGTCCAGCACCTGCTTGGCCTTCGAACCCTGCATCTTCTGGATGTCGTCCTGGTACTTCAGCAGGACCCCGAGCGTGTCGGAGACGAGCGCCGGATCGAGGGCGACCGCGTCGAGCTCCACGAGCGCCGAGGCCCAGTCGAGCGTCTCAGCGACTCCGGGCACCTTGAAGAGCTCCTCCTTGCGGATGGCCTGCACGAAGGCGACGATCTCGCGGGACAGCTTCTGCGGCGCATCGGGCGCGCGGCTTTTCAGGATCGCGAGCTCGCGCGCCGCGTCCGGGTAGTCGACCCAGTGGTAGAGGCAGCGGCGCTTCAGCGCGTCGTGGATCTCGCGGGTCCGGTTCGAGGTGATGATCACGACCGGCGGCTCGGCGGCCTTCACGGTGCCGAACTCGGGCACGGTGACCTGGAAATCGGACAGGACCTCGAGCAGGAACGCCTCGAAGGCCTCGTCGGTGCGGTCGAGCTCGTCGATGAGGAGCACCGGCGCCCCGCCCTCGCCGGCCTCCAAGGCCTGGAGCAGCGGCCGCTTGACGAGGTAGCGCTCGGAGAACAGGTCGCCCTCCAGCCGGTCCCGGTCGACCGCGCCGCCGGCCTCCGCCAAGCGGATCGCCATCATCTGGCCGGCATAGTTCCACTCGTAGACCGCAGACGCGACGTCGAGGCCCTCGTAGCATTGCAGGCGGATGAGCCGCCGTCCAAGGGCGGCTGCCAGCACCTTTGCGATCTCGGTCTTGCCGACGCCCGCCTCGCCCTCGAGGAAGAGCGGCCGCCCGAGCTTCAGGGACAGGAACAGGACCGTGGCGAGCGCCCGGTCGGCCACGTAGCCCGCCCCCTTGAGGAGCTGGAGGGTTTCGTCGATCGAGGCAGGGAGGGCGGCCAAAGCGGGTTAACTCCGGGGCGGGAGGCTCATGGCGACAGGGTAAGACTCAGGCGAGCCGGAGCAAGCCCTCCGGACGCATGACGGCGGAGAGCCATGTGCCTCCCCCCGACAGGAGGGAGGCGCCTACCTGGCCGGTGTGTCGCCTCCAGCCCTGAGCTACTCCCGTGCCGTCGCGGCCTGCACGGCGCGCCGGGCCATGACGCCGATGAGGTGGGCGCGGTAGGTGGCGTCGGCGTGAATGTCGCTGTTGAGGCCATCGGCCGAGGCCTGCAGGCCCTCGAGCGACTTGGCGGCGAAGCGCGACTTCAGGGCCTGCTCGGCCTCGGTCCAGCGGAACACGCCGTCGGAGCCCGCACCCGTCACGGCGACCCGGATCTCGCCCGCGCGCTTCGCCACGAACACACCGACGAGGGCATAGCGTGAGGCGGGGTTGCGGAACTTGGCGTAGGCCGCCTTCTGGGGCACCGGGAACGACACCTTGGTGATGATCTCGCCGTCCTCCAACGCCGTCGTGAACAGGCCCTGGAAGAAGTCGTCGGCCTCGATCTTGCGCTTGTTGGTCACGATCGTGGCGCCGAGCGCAAGGCAGGCGGCCGGGTAATCCGCGGCCGGGTCGTTGTTGGCGATCGAGCCCCCGATGGTGCCGCGGTTGCGCACATGGGGATCGCCGATCAGCTCCGCCATCTCGGAGAGCGCCGGGATCGCCTGCTGGATATCGGCGGAATTCGCGACATCCGCGTGTCGGGTGAGCGCCCCGATGGTGACGGATCGTGCCGAGCGCTCGATGCCGCGCAACTCCGCGATCTGGCCAAGGTCGATCAGGTTGCCGGGCGAGGCCAGGCGCTGCTTCATGGTCGGCAGCAGGGTGTGGCCGCCCGCCAGGAACTTCGCATCCTCGGCCTTCGAGGCGAGGTTCGCGGCCTGCCGGACGCTGGTCGGGCGGTGGTATTCGAAAGCGTACATGCTGGGTTCTCCCGTATGAGCTCCTCTCCCGCTGGCGGGGAGAGGAAGTCCGTTCACTCCGCGGCCATCGGCATCCGGCTCTTCTGCGCCGCGCGCCACACGGCCTGGGGCGTTGCCGGCATCGGCACGTCCTCGTGCCCGAGCGCGTCGGTGATGGCGTTGATGACGGCCGCAGGGGCCGCGATGGCACCGGCCTCGCCGCAGCCCTTGATCCCGAGCGGATTCGAGGGACAGGGCGTTATCGTCATCCCGACCTGGAACGAGGGCAGATCGACCGCTCGCGGCATGGTGTAGTCCATGTAGCTCGCGGTCACGAGCTGGCCCGACTGGTCGTAGACGGTGCCTTCGAGCAGCGCCTGACCGACGCCCTGCGCGATGCCGCCATGGACCTGGCCCTCGACGATCATCGGATTGATGATGACGCCGAAATCGTCGACCGCGGTCCAGCGATCGATCCTGGTGACGCCGGTATCGGGGTCGACCTCGACCTCGCAGATGTGCACGCCGGCTGGGAAGGTGAAATTGGTGGGGTCGTAGAAAGCCCCCTCCTTGAGGCCCGGCTCCAGCTCCTGGCCGGAGAACTTGTGGGCGATGTAGGCCTGGAGCGCCGTGGATGCGAAGTCGAGCGACTTGTCGGTGCCGGCGACCGTGAACTTGCCGTCCTTGAACTCGATGTCGCCTTCGGCGGCTTCGAGCACGTGGGCCGCCACCTTCTTGCCCTTGGCGATCACCTTGTCGATCGCCTTGGCGATGGCCGACATGCCGACCGCGCCGGAGCGCGAGCCGTAGGTCCCCATGCCGAACTGCACCTTGTCGGTGTCGCCGTGGACGATGCTCACGCTCTCGATCGGCACGCCGAGGCGATCCGAGACGAGCTGCGCGAAGGTGGTCTCGTGACCCTGGCCGTGGCTGTGGGATCCCGTGAGAACCTCGACCGAACCCGTTGGGTTGACGCGCACTTCCGCGGATTCCCACAGACCCACGCCGGCGCCGAGCGAGCCCACCGCCTGGCTCGGGGCGATGCCGCAGGCCTCGATGTAGGACGAGAACCCGATGCCGCGGAGCTTGCCCCTGCGGGCGCTCTCCCGCCGGCGCTTGCTGAAGTTCTTGTAGTCCGCGGCCTCGAGCGCCTTGTTCATGGAGGCGTGATAGTCGCCGGCATCGTAGGTCATGATGACCGGCGTCTGATGCGGGAATTTCTTGATGTAGTTCTTCTTGCGGAACTTCGCCGGGTCCATCCCGCTCTCGCGCGCCGCCTTCTCGACGATCCGCTCCAGCACGAAGGTGGCCTCGGGCCGTCCCGCGCCGCGATAGGCGTCGACCGGAGCCGTGTTGGTGTAGACGCCGTCGACCTCGCAATAGATCGCCGGGATGTCGTACTGCCCGGACAGGAGCGGCGCGTAGAGGTAGGTCGGCACCGAGGACGCGAAGGTCGAGAGGTACGCGCCGAGATTCGCGACCGTCTGGACGCGCAGGCCCAGGATCTTGCCGTCCTCGTCCATCGCCATCTCGGCATGGGTGACGTGATCGCGGCCGTGGGCGTCGGCCAGGAAGGCCTCGGTCCGGTCCGAGGTCCACTTCACGGGCCGCTTCACCTTCTTGGCGGCCCAGACGCAGACGGTCTCCTCGGCATAGATGAAGATCTTGGAGCCGAAGCCGCCGCCGACGTCGGGGGCGATCACGCGCAGCTTGTGCTCCGGCGCTACGCCGATGAAGGCGGAGAGCACGAGACGCGCCACGTGCGGGTTCTGGCTCGTGGTGTAGAGGGTATAGTTGTCGTTGCCCGCATCGTATTCCCCGAGCGCCGCGCGCGGCTCCATCGGGTTCGGCACGAGGCGGTTGTTCACGAGGTCGATGGTGGTGACGCGCGCGGCCTTCGCGAAGGCCTGCTCGACGGCGCTCCTGTCGCCGAGGTGCCAGCGGAACACGGTGTTGTCCGGAGCCACGTCGTGGATCTGCACGGAGGTCTTCTGCGCCTGCGGTCCCTCGACCACCGCGGGCAGCACCTCGTAATCGACCTCGATGGCTTCGGCCGCGTCCTTGGCCTGGGCCAGGGTCTCGGCGACCACGACCGCGACATGGTCGCCGACATAGCGCACCTTGCCCTGCGCGAGCGCCGGATGCGGCCCCGCCTTCATCGGCGTGCCGTCCTTCGAATGGATCATCCAGCCGCAGATGAGCCCGCCGATCTTGTCGGCCGCGAGATCCTCGCCGGTAAAGATTCCGACCACGCCCGGCATGGCCTTCGCGGCGGTCGCATCGATGGAGCGGATGTTGGCATGCGCGTGCGGCGAGCGCAGGAAATAGGCATAGGCCTGGCCCGGCCGGTTGAAGTCGTCGACGTAGCGTCCCTGGCCGGTGACGAAACGCTGGTCCTCCTTGCGGCGCACGGGCGCGCCGATACCTGTGGCGGTCATGGGGATCCTCCTCGGGAGACGCCTCTGGCGGGCGCTGGCATTCGACATGAAAAACCCGCGCTCTCGCGCGGGCTCAAAAGGTCTACTCGGCCGCTTCGCGGACCGGGGCCTGGGCCATGGCCTCGGCGCCGGCGGCGATCGCCTTGACGATATTGTGGTAGCCGGTGCAGCGGCAGAGATTGCCCTCGAGCTCGGCGCGGATCGTCTGCTCGTCGAGGGAATGGCCCTTGCGGTTCACGAGATCGACCGCGGCCATGATCATGCCGGGGGTGCAATAGCCGCACTGGAGCCCGTGATGCTCCCGGAAGGCGGCCTGCATGGGGTGCAGATCGGCGCCGTTGGCGAGGCCCTCGATCGTGGTGACGACGCACGAATCGGCCTGCACGGCGAGCAGCGTGCACGACTTCACGGCCTCGCCGTTGAGGTGAACCACACAGGCGCCGCACTGGCTGGTGTCGCAACCCACATGGGTGCCGGTGAGGCGCAGGTTCTCGCGCAGGAACTGCACCAGCAGGGTGCGGGAATCGACATCAGCGGTGACGGATTGTCCGTTCACCGTCAGGGTGACGGTGGCCATAAGCTGTTCCTCCTCCAGGGCCGGCTTGACGATCGCCCGGCCACTCCTTGCGAACCCTTTGCGGGGGACTTCTGCTTGGACTCGTCGAGCAGGGCTCGTCCTGTCGAAATCGAGTGTGAACCCGGCTGAATCGACGGTCAAGCGTCGGGTCTCAGGGACAACCGCCCCGAAACCCGGGTTCAGGCCGCATTTTCCGCCGGTGACAGGGACTTGGCAAAATTGGCGAAGAAGTCGTCGGCGTACTTTTTCGCGACCCCGTTGATGAGGCGCCCGCCGAGCTGAGCGATCTTGCCCCCGACCTGAGCGTTCACGTCGTAAGTGAGCCGGGTTCCGCCATCCGCATCCTCGAGCTGGACCTTGGCGCCACCCTTTGCGAAGCCGGCAACGCCGCCCTGGCCTTCGCCCGAGATGGTGTAGCCGTTCGGAGGGTCGAGGTCCGAGAGGGTTACGACTCCCTTGAAGGACGCCTTGACCGGGCCGATCGCGACCTTGGCGGACGCGCGGAACTCGGTGTCGCTCGTTTTCTCCAGCTCCTGGACCCCCGGAATGCAGGCCTTCAGAATCTCGGGATCGTTCAGCGCCGCCCAGACGCGGTCTCGCCCGGCCGGCAGCATCACCTCGCCCTGCATCGTCATCGCCATGGGGAGTCCTCCTGGTTTTTTGCGTTGCGCTGGAATTCGGCCCCTACTCTACCCAGGCTGGGCGGGAGGACCAGATGCGTCGGCGGCGGGTCTGGCCATATTCCGACGCCGAGATGCCGTCTGCCGGAGCCCTGCGCGGGGTGGCCCCGTCAAAGCCCATGGTACGCCCTGCCCTGGTAGACGAGGGCGGGTCGGGTCTCGCCGAGGTGGATGGCGACGATTTCGCCGATGATCACATGATGGGTCGCGACGAGCCGAGCGTCGGCGACGCGGCAGTCGAACGAGACGAGGCTGGTCGTGAGGAGCGGCGCCCCCGTCAGCAGGGTGGCCCAGGTCCCGGTCGCGAACCTTTCCCCGCCCTCGAGCTGCGACCGCCCTGCGAAGGCATCGGCCACGGGCATGTCGTTGATCGACAAGGTATTGACGCAAAACACTTTGTTTGCGGTCAGAGACCGTGCCGAGCGTCCCGCTGCGTTGATGCAGACGAGGAGCGAGGCGGGATGGTCGGTCACCGGGGTCACGGCCGTCGCCGTGAAACCGGCGCGCCCAGCGGGTCCATCGGTCGTCACCACATGGACGGCTCCCGCGACGCGGCTCATGCCTTCGCGGAACAGAACCGCATCGAGCTGCGAGGCGCCTGTATCGGCCGTGTTCAAAGGGGGGGACGGGTGCAGCATCGGGATCCCGGATCGTGCCCGACTCTCGGTCCGGCCTTGTGCGTACCTTGGGGATATGGCCCGTCCCCTGCGGGTTTGGAAGGCTGTTCGGCGCTGTGTCGAGGATGATCTGGCACCAGGCCGGTCTTCGCTTCGGCACTATGCCGATCATGCCGGCGATATGACGGCCAGGGCACAGCTGAGCCGTTGTGGAGAATTTTTGTCTTTGCTAGAGACCGCCTACTCTACCCCTGGCTTGGCCTTTTTGCTCGCGCTTCGCTAAAACAGGGCCGGCTCCTGACTTGGCCTCGAACCTGCATCGTGCTTTGCTGGGGCTCCACAAATGATAATCCCTTCAGAGGGGACGGGCGGAACATGGAAGTTTTTGTGCAGCAGCTCATCAACGGGCTGACGCTGGGGTCGATCTACGGCCTCATTGCCATCGGGTACACGATGGTCTTCGGCATCATCGGCATGGTGAACTTCGCTCACGGCGACGTCTTCATGCTCTCGGCGTTCATCGCCCTGATCTTCTTCGTCATCCTCACGACCTGGCTCGGGATCTCCTCCATCGCCCTGGCACTCTTCATCGTCATGGTGGTCGCGATGGTCCTGACCTCCCTCTGGGGCTGGGTGACGGAGCGCATCGCCTACAGGCCCCTGCGCGGCTCCTTCCGCCTCGCTCCTCTGATCTCCGCCATTGGGGTGTCGATCTTCCTGTCGAACTTCGTCCAGGTGGCACAGGGGGCCCGCAACAAGCCGACGCCGCCTATGGTCCAGGAGGTGATCCCGCTCTGGACGGGTGCCAACGGCTACACGGTCGCGCTGTCCTACAAGCAGATCATCATCATGTTGGTGACGGCCGTGCTGCTCACGATCTTCTGGTACCTGGTGCAAAGGACGTCCCTCGGGCGGGCCCAGCGCGCCTGCGAGCAGGACCGCAAGATGGCCTCGCTCCTGGGCGTGGATGTGGACCGCACCATCTCGCTGACCTTCGTGATCGGCGCAGCCCTCGCCGCGGTGGCGGGCACCATGTACCTCCTCTATTACGGCGTCGTGAGCTTCGCCGACGGCTTCGTGCCCGGCGTCAAGGCCTTCACGGCGGCCGTGCTTGGCGGCATCGGGTCCCTGCCCGGGGCGGTTCTCGGCGGCCTCATCATCGGGCTCATCGAGACCCTGTGGTCGGCCTACTTCTCCATCGAATACAAGGACGTGGCCGCATTCTCGATCCTCGCGATCGTGCTCATCTTCATGCCCTCCGGCATCCTCGGACGGCCCGAAGTCGAGAAGGTCTGAGGGCAGACCATGAACGCTCCTGCGATCACCACCACGGCTCAGACGGCCGCAGCGCCGGTGCCGAGCCGGTTTGACCTCGCGGCGGCCGTGAAGGATGCGGGCCTCTCCGCCCTCATCGCGCTCGGCCTCTCGATCCCGATCCTCTCGTTCCGGACAGAGCAGAACGGGGCCAACCTATTCCTGAGCCAGCGCTGGGGCTTGGTTGCGCTGATCTGCGCCCTGATCTTCGCGCTCCGGATCTTCCAGCACGCCTTCACGGCGAGCCGCGCCGCCCGCAAGGCGGTGCCGAGCCCGACCCAGGCGACGGAGGCCGTCCAAGCCACGCCCAGCGGGTTCCAGAAGGTCGCGGCCTATGGCCTGCCGGTCTTCCTCGGCATCGCCCTCACCTTCCCGCTCATCGTCTACCTGATCCAGGGGGGCCTCAACGAGTCCCGCTACTGGGTCGACCTCGGGATCCTGATCCTCACCTATGTGATGCTGGGCTGGGGCCTCAACATCGTGGTGGGTCTCGCGGGCCTCCTGGACCTGGGCTATGTCGCCTTCTACGCGGTCGGCGCCTATTCCTACGCCCTGCTCTCGACCACCTTCGGCCTGTCGTTCTGGATCTGCCTGCCTCTCGCCGGGATTCTCGCAGCCCTATGGGGCATCCTGCTCGGCTTCCCGGTCCTGCGCCTCCGCGGCGATTACCTCGCCATCGTGACGCTCGCCTTCGGCGAGATCATCCGGCTCGTGCTGATCAACTGGGTCGACGTCACGGGCGGCGGCGCCGGCATCAGCTCGATCCCGCGCGTCAGCTTCTTCGGCATTCCCTTCACGGCGTCCGACGGCGGCTTCGCTCAGGTATTCGGGCTCGAATTCAACGCGATGCACCGCATCGTCTTTCTCTATTACCTGATCCTCGGCCTAGCGCTGATCACGAACTTCGTGACGATGCGCCTTCGCAAACTGCCCGTCGGGCGGGCCTGGGAGGCCCTGCGCGAGGACGAGATCGCCTGCCGCTCGCTCGGCATCAACACCACGAACACGAAGCTCACGGCTTTTGCCATCGGCGCCATGTTCGGCGGCTTCGCGGGCTCCTTCTTCGCGGTCCGGCAGGGCTTCATCTCGCCCGAGAGCTTCAACTTCCTGGAATCCGCGATCATCCTCGCCATCGTGGTGCTTGGCGGCATGGGCTCGCAGTTCGGCGTCGCGATCGCCGCGGTGGTGCTGGTCGGCGGTCCCGAGATCCTGCGCAACCTCGGCTTCCTCAGCGCCATTTTCGGCGAGGGCTTCGATCCGAACGAATACCGTCTCCTCCTATTCGGTCTCGGCATGGTGGCCATGATGGTTTGGCGCCCGCGCGGTCTGATCTCCGAGCGCGAGCCCTCCGTGATCTTCAAGGAACGGAAGGCGATCTCAGGCTCCCTCGTGAAGGAGGGCCACGGCTAATGGCCTCCACCTCTCTTCAATCCCACACCCAGGTGGCAGCCGATCCGATGCGCTGGACGCAAGACCCGGTCCTCGACGTTCAGCATCTCACGATGCGCTTCGGCGGTCTCGTCGCCGTCAACGATCTGTCCTTCCAGGCGGGACGCGGCGATATCACCGCGCTGATCGGGCCGAACGGCGCCGGCAAGACCACGGTGTTCAACTGCATCACCGGCTTCTACAAGCCGACGGAAGGCATGATCCGGCTGCGGAAGCCCGATAGCTCGGAGCTCCTCCTGGAGCGGCTGCCCGGGCATTCCATCAACTGGAAAGCCAAGGTTGCCCGTACCTTCCAGAACATTCGCCTGTTCTCCGGCATGACCGTGCTGGAGAACCTGCTCGTCGCCCAGCACAACCCGCTCATGCTGGCCTCCGGCTATACGGTCCTGGGCGTGCTCGGCGTCGGCGGGTACCGGGCAGCGGAGCGGGCGGCGATCGAACGCGCCACCGCGTGGCTCGAAAGGATCAAGCTCATCGACCGGGCGGACGACCCGGCCGGCGACCTTCCCTATGGCGCCCAGCGCCGCCTCGAGATCGCCCGCGCGATGTGCACGGAACCGGTGCTGCTCTGCCTCGACGAGCCGGCCGCGGGTCTCAATCCGCGCGAATCGCATGAGCTCAACCAGCTGCTGCTTTCGATCCGGAGCGACCACGGCACGTCGGTCCTGCTGATCGAGCACGACATGAGCGTCGTGATGGAGATCTCGGATCACGTGGTGGTGCTCGATTACGGCACCAAGATCTCGGACGGAACGCCGGGCGAGGTGCAGCACGATCCCCGCGTCATCGCCGCCTATCTCGGCGTGGACGACGAGGAGGTCGCCAAGGTCGAGGCCGAGGTCGAGCAGGTTCAGGCGGAGGTTGGGGCATGAGCGTGGCCGGCATCAACGTGCTCGTCGACGAGACCCGCGCGGCCTCGGCCGCAAAGCAGCCGCTCCTGAGCGTGCGCGGCGTCAAGACCTATTACGGCAATATCATCGCGCTCAAAGGCGTCGACATCGACGTCAATGAGGGCGAGATCGTTACCCTCATCGGCGCGAACGGCGCCGGCAAGTCGACGCTGATGATGACGATCTTCGGCAGCCCCCGGGCGCGCGAAGGCACCATCACCTTTGCGGGCCGCGACATCACCCGGGTTCCCACCCACGAGATCGCCCGCATGTCGATCGCCCAGTCTCCGGAGGGGCGGCGGATCTTCCCGCGCATGACGGTCTACGAGAACCTCCAGATGGGAGCCTCGGTGAACGGCTTCCAGCATTTCGAGCAGGACCTCGAGCGCGTCTGCGGCCTCTTCCCGCGCCTGAAGGAGCGGCTGCATCAGCGCGGCGGAACCATGTCGGGCGGCGAGCAGCAGATGCTGGCGATTGCCCGCGCGCTCATGAGCCGGCCCCGGCTCCTTCTCCTCGACGAGCCTTCGCTGGGTCTCGCGCCGCTCATCGTCAAGCAGATCTTCAACGTAATCCGAGAGCTCAACGAGCGCGACGGGATGACGGTGTTCCTGGTGGAGCAGAACGCCTACCACGCCCTCAAGCTCGCCCACCGCGGATACGTGATGGTGACCGGCACGATCACCATGAGCGGCACCGGCAAGGAGCTCCTCGCCAACCCGCAGGTCCAGGCCGCCTATCTCGAGGGCGGGCGACATTGACACCGGCGTCCCGACGTCCGTTCAGAAACGCTGAGTGAGAGCACCATGCAGGGCATCCTCTACGAAGAACCGTCGATCTGGCTCTTCCTGCTCATCACCGTGATCATGGGCGGCTGGGCCGCCTGGATGACGGGGCGGGCCATGGCGCTGACCTGGCGCCGCTTCTGGCAGCTCGTCGCCTATCTCCTGATTCTCGCAGCGGCTGTTCGCTTCATCCATTTTGCACTCTTCGAAGGCACCCTCGTGTCACTCCATTATTATCTGGTGGATGCGGTCGTGATCCTGATCATCGGGTCCCTCGGATTCCGGTACACGCGCGCCCGCCAGATGACCTCGCAGTACCGTTGGCTCTACGAGCGCACGGGGCCCTTTTCCTGGCGCGAGAGGACGGAGACCGCAGAAACGTGAGCTTGGCCTCAAGGGGGCAAAAAAGGCTGATTTGCCGGGGTTTTGCGCTGCCGCAGCAGCGAAATCCGGCGTGACATCCGCCGAAAAAGCGGCATGATGGCACGCGGACGGCGGGGCTTTCCCGCCGAACCGGGCATCAAAGCCCATAAGAACCCACCAGAGGAGTGACCTTATGAAAAGAATGCTGTTGACCGGCGTCGCGCTCGGTCTTGGCCTGGCGTTCTCCACCATGGCCAACGCGCAGATCAAGATCGGCGTCGCCGGCCCCATCACGGGCCCGAACGCCGCTTTCGGCGCGCAGCTCAAGAACGGCGTCGAGCAGGCGGTCGAGGACATCAACGCGGCCGGCGGCATCAACGGCCAGAAGCTCCAGATGGTCGTCGGTGACGACGTGTCCGATCCGAAGCAGGGCGTGTCGGTGGCCAACAAGTTCGCGGCCGAAGGCGTGAAGATGGTCGTCGGCCACTTCAACTCGGGCGTCTCGATCCCGGCCTCCGACGTCTACGAGGAAGCCGGCATCGTGCAAGTCACCCCGGCCTCCACGAACCCGAAGTTCACCGACAACGGCAAGTGGAACACCTTCCGGACCTGCGGCCGTGACGACCAGCAGGGCGCGGTTGCCGGCACCTATCTCGCGGACAAGTTCAAGGGCAAGAAGGTCGCGGTCATCCACGACAAGACCCCCTACGGCAAAGGCCTCGCCGACGAGACCCAGAAGTCCATGAACGGCAAGGGCCTCAAGGAGGTCATGTACGAAGGCATCAACCCGGGCGAGAAGGACTATTCCGCGCTCGTCTCCAAGCTGAAGCAGTCCAATGTCGACGTGGTGTATTTCGGCGGCCTCCATACGGAAGCCGGCCTGATCATCCGCCAGATGCGCGACCAGGGCCTTCAGGCTCCGCTGATGTCGGGTGACGGCATCGTGTCGGCCGAGTTCGTGTCGATCGCCGGTCCGGGTGCCGACGGCACGCTCATGACCTTCGCGCCCGATCCGCGCAAGAACCCGGCCGCCAAGGACGTGGTCGAGAAGTTCCGCAAGAAGAACTACGAGCCCGAGGCCTATACCCTCTACTCCTACGCCGCGGCCCAGATCCTGGCCGAGGCCGCGAAGCAGGCGGGTGGCACCGACGGCAAGAAGATGGCCGGCATCATGCGCCAGGGTAAGCCGTTCAAGACCGTGATCGGCGACATCACCTTCGACAAGAAGGGTGACATCACCCGTCCCGACTACGTGATGTACACCTGGAAGAAGGGTGCCGACGGCAAGATCGATTACACCGGCAACGAGATGGGCATGTAATCGAGTCTACCTGTCCTGAATGAAAGAGCCCGCCCTGGTTTCCAGGGCGGGCTTTTGCTTGCCTGGCAGAACCAAACCGCACCCATGACTCTGATGCGCCTGCCCGGAATGCTCCGGTTCGTCACCCCAGCCGCCCCAGCACCGGAAAGGTCTCGAGGAGCCAGAACGAGGCCTCGGTGAGCCAGCCCGAGAGGAACGCGACGCCCGTGAGCACCAGCAGGCCCCCCATCACCCGCTCGACGACCGCGAAGCGGGAGCGCATGCGACCGAGGAAAGCTGTGAACGGCTTCATCGCAAAGGCCGCGACCACGAAGGGAATGCCAAGGCCGGCGGAGTAGACGGCGAGCAGGAACGCGCCCTGGGCGACGCTCGTCTCCGCGCCGGCGACCGCCAGGATCGAGCCGAGGATCGGCCCGATGCAGGGAGTCCAGCCGAACGCGAAGGCGAGGCCCATCACATAGGCGCCCCACAGGCCCACCGGCCGCTCCACCTGCAGCCGTGCCTCCCGGTAGAGCAGGCCGATCCGGAACACGCCCAGGAAGTGCAGCCCCATCGCGACGATCGCGAGGCCCGCGACCGTGCTGAGCACGTCGAGATACTGCCGCACCAGCTGGCCGAGCGCGGAGGCGGTCGCGCCCAGGACCACGAACACGGTGGTGAAGCCCGCCACGAACAGGAGAGAGGCCAGGACCGCCCGCCGGCGCACGCCCCGGTCGTCGCCGGCGCTGAGCTGGTCGAAGGTCGTTCCGGCCAGGAACGACAGGTAGGGCGGGACGAGCGGCAGCACGCAGGGGCTCAGGAAGCTGATCAGGCCGCCGAGGGCCGCCGCGGGCACGGAAACGGTGAGCATGCTTGGTTTCTAGTTCCTCTGCAGGTCGCGAGAAAGGCGGCGAAAGCGCACCTTACCGCTTGAGATGCGGCGCCGCATACGCTTGTCTGTCGGCATGACGGGCGCGCGCAACCTTATCACCGATGTCGAGGGCCTCAGCGTCGGCAACGCGCAAGATCCGGTCCTCGGCAGCGGCGTGACGGTCGCGCTCTTCGACCGCCCGGCGGTCGCATCCTGCGCGGTCCATGGCGGCGCGCCGGGGACGCGGGAGACGGACCTGCTGGAGCCCGACAAGACCGTGCCGGGCGTCCATGGCATTACGCTCAGCGGCGGCTCCGCCTTCGGCCTCGATGCGGCGGGCGGCGTGCAGGCTTTCCTTCGCGAGCGCGGGATCGGCTTCCCGGTCGGCTCCGTGCGGGTGCCGCTCGTGCCCCAGGCGGTCTGCTTCGATCTCCTCAACGGCGGCGACAAGGAATGGGGCCGCCACTCGCCCTATCGAGACCTCGGCTACGAGGCTGCCGCCGCGGCCGGCCCGACCTTCGCGCTCGGTACCGCGGGGGGCGGCTTCGGAGCCACCACGGTCGACCTCAAGGGCGGACTGGGGTCGGCCAGCGCCGTCACGCCCGCCGGGCACACGGTAGGCGCGCTCGTGATCGTCAATGCCATCGCGTCCGCGGTGATCGGCGGAGGGCCGCATTTCTGGGCGGGCGGGCTCGAGGAGGGCGACGAGTTCGGGGGCTTCGGCTGGCCCGCGCGGGTGACGCCCGAGATGCGGCGTCTCGTCTGGAAAGGCGGTCCCCAGCCGGCCACCACGATCGCCCTCGTGGCGACGGATGCGCTCCTCACCAAGGCGCAGACCAAGCGTCTTGCGGTTGCAGCCCACGACGGCACCGCGAGAGGGCTCCGCTTCGCCCACGCTCCGCTCGACGGCGACACGGTCTTCGCCGCTGCCACCGGGCGCCGGCCACTCGAGGACGAGATCCGGGACCTGACCTACATCGGCGCGTTCGCCGCCGACTGCCTCGCCCGGGCCATCGCCCGTGGCGTCTACGAGGCTACCGCCCTGCCCTATCCGGGCTCACAGCCGGCATGGCGAGACCGCTTCTCCCTCTCCCAGCGAGCAGGGCGAGAAGCGGATCGGTAGAGCGTGAAGGTTCCACGGTTTTCCCTCCCTCCTGTAGCGTGAGGGCTCAGAACCGGTCCGCCCGATAGGGCCGCGGGTCAACCACCGGCGTCTCTCCCGTGATCATCTCGGCGATGAGCCGCCCGGTCACCGGGCCGAGGGTCAGGCCGTGGTGGGCATGGCCGAAGCCGAACCAGAGGTTCTTGTGCTTCGGCGCCGGACCGATGATCGGCATCATGTCGGGCGTGCAGGGTCGCGTGCCCATCCAGGGCTCCGGATCGACCCGCTCGCCCAGGGGGAAGAATTCCTTGGCCACCGGTTCCGCCCGGGCGAGCTGAACCGGGGTCTTCGGGGCGTCCCGATGCGCGAACTCGGCACCGGTGGTGAGGCGGATTCCCTTCGACATCGGCGCCAGGAAATACCCGCTCTCGAAATCGAGCGTCGGGTGGTTGAGGACGGCGTTGCCCTCCGGCTTGTAATGCATGTGGTAGCCGCGCTTGACCGCCAGCGGCAGGCGATAGCCGAGACGTCGTGTGACCGTATCGGCCCAGGACCCGAGCGCGATGACGGCCGCCCCGGCGTCGAGCGGCCCGGCCTCGGTCTGGACGCGCCAGCCCGTACCGGTCTCCTCCAGGGTCGTGGCGTCGCCCGCCACGAGCCGCCCGCCGAGGCGCTCGAACAGGCCCACATAGGCCATCGTCAACCGGTGCGGGTCGGACACGGAGGCAGGGTCGGTCCAATGGATGCCGCCCACGATCTGGGCCTTGATGTGCGGCTCCTGCTCGGCGACGCCCCTCGGGTCGAGCGCCACGAAGTTGACGCCGAAATCGGCCTTCGTCTCCTCCGCATCGCTGATCTCCGCGTCGAAGGCCTTCTGTGTCCGGTAAACCTTGATCCAGCCGTTCTGCCGGATCAGGGGCATGGCGCCGGCCTCCTCCGCGATCGCCAGATGCTCGGTGATGCTGCGCTCGATGAGCGGGGCATAGAGCCGGGCGATCGCCTCGTGCCGCTGCGGCCTCGAATGCATCCAGTACTGGAACAGGAACGGCGCGATCCGCGGCAGGGCCGCGAGGTGGTAATGGGCATCCGTGGTGTTGTTGAGCGCGTAGCGGAGCAGCGCCCCGAAATCGTGCGGGAAGCCGTAGGGGTAGACGCCCTCGCGCTGGATCAGGCCCGCATTGCCGAAGGAAGTCTCCTCGCCGGGCTTGCGCCGGTCGATCAGGGTCACCTGCCGGCCGCGCTTCTGCAGGTGCAGCGCGATCGACACGCCGACGATCCCAGCCCCCAACACCACCACATCACTGCGCATGACGTCCATGCCTCTGCTGATCCTGCCTGCAGGCCCACCGAAAGATGAAGAGCACGATATGGCAGCAATGCTGACTCGCCGCCAGAGTGCGCAAATATAAAGCTGCGGTTCCTCCACCGCCTGCTCGCGTCCTCAGTGCTGTCCTGGACTTCCGGCCACCAATCCCACCTTGGGCCTGACCTCGCTCCCGGACGTGAGGTCGCGCACGGGCTTCGGGCCGTTTGGCCTCGGGACGAGAGCAGATTAGACAGCCCCTTTGCCCCGCCGGATCTGACTCATGAAGTTCATTCTCGACGGCTTGGCCCTGATCGGACGCTACGGCACGCAGGGCTTCGCCGTGAGCATCTTTCTCGGTCTTGCCCTGCCGCAATTCGCAGCCGCCGCGCGGCCTCTGCTCGCCGCGACGATCTTCGTCTTCGTGATGATCACCTTCGTGCGCGTGGAAGCGGCCGCCCTCCGGGCGCTCCTCCGGGAGCCGGCGTCCCTGCTCCTCGCCTGCCTCTGGCTCGTGGCGGGGCCCGCGACGCTCGTGTGGCTCGCGCTCACGATCCTGGGCCGCCAGAACCTCGATCCCGGCCTGGTCCTGGGTCTTGCCGTGTTCGGCGCCGCACCGCCGATCATGTCGGCGCCCGCGATCGCGATGCTGTTCGGCATGCAGCCGACCCTGATCATCAGCGCGGTGCTCCTGACCACCACCATGGCGCCCCTGGTCTCGCCAGTTGTGGCAGAGCTGATCGCCGGCGCCGTGGTGCCGCTCGACATCGGCATCCTGATCCGCCGCCTCGTCATCCTGATCGGAGGCGCCATCGTGGCCGCCGGCGTGGTGCGGGCGATCATGGGAGAGGAGCGCATCCGCGCCCACAAGGCCCGTTTCGACGGAATCGGCGTCGTGATGTATTTCCTGTTCGCGATCGCAGCCATGGACGGGGTGCCCGCGGCCGCAATGTCGGATCCCGGCCAGGTTGCTGCCTTCCTCGCGATCGCGTTCGGGGTGTCGGTCGCAGGGTTTGCGGCCGCGTGGCTGGCCTTACGGCCCCTCCTCCCGGCCGACCGGTTCGTCCTCGGCTACGCCACGGGCCAGCGCAACATGGGGCTCCTCATCGCGGCGCTCGGCGCAGCCACCCCCGACACCACCTTCCTCTACTTCGCGCTCGCCCAGTTCCCGATCTACCTGATGCCGCAGCTCATGAAGCCGCTGGCGCGCCGCCTCGTGCCGACGTCGGTCTGACGTCCCCTCAGGGACGCCTCTCCACTCCCCCGTTGCCAATTCCGGTCAGAGCTCCGTCCCGGCAGGGGTGCCATTCCACGTGCCCCGTTGCCGCTGTCCGGGCGCCGTGATACCGCCGCCCCATGACCCGCCCCCTTCTCATCGCGCCCTCGATCCTCTCGGCCGACTTCGCCCGCCTGGGCGAGGAGGTGCGGGCCGTGGACGAAGCCGGGGCCGACTGGATCCATATCGACGTGATGGACGGCCATTTCGTGCCCAACATCACACTCGGCCCCGATATCGTCCGCGCGATCCGGCCGCATTCCAGGAAGGTGTTCGACGTTCACCTCATGATCGCTCCGGCGGACCCCTATCTCGAAGCCTTCGCGAAGGCTGGGGCCGACATCATCTCGGTTCATGCCGAAGCCGGCCCGCACCTCCACCGCTCGCTCCAGACGATCCGGGCGCTGGGCCGGAAGGCCGGCGTGGTGCTGAACCCCGGCACGCCGGAGAGCGCCGTGGGGCCGGTGCTCGATATGGTGGACCTGATCCTGTGCATGACGGTCAATCCCGGCTTCGGCGGTCAGGCCTTCATCGGCTCCGTCTGCGACAAGATCCGCCGGATCCGGACCATGACGGAGGGGCGCGACATCCGGATCGAGGTCGATGGCGGCGTGACGCCGGAAACCGCGCCGCTTGTGACAGCGGCAGGCGCCGACGTGCTCGTGGCCGGCTCCGCCGTATTCAAGGGCGGCGCCTATGCCGCCAATATCGCCGCGATCCGCCAGGCCGGCGAAGCGGCGACGGGCCAATGGGCATGATGTCCGCAGCCATCCCCGCCATATCCGGGCTCCGCGTCGCCTGCCCGATCCTCTTACGAGCCGCGAGGTCCCTATGATCCCCCGCTATAGCCGCCCCGAGATGGTGGCGATCTGGTCGCCGGAAACGAAGTTCCGCATCTGGTTCGAGATCGAGGCGCACGCCACCACGGCGCTCGCCGATCTCGGCGTCGTCCCGAAGGCGGCGGCTGACCTCGTGTGGGAGAAGGGGTCGAAGGCGACGTTCGACGTGGAGCGCATCGACGCCATCGAGCGCGAGGTGAAGCACGACGTCATCGCCTTCCTGACTCATCTCGCCGAGATCGTCGGTCCGGAGGCGCGCTTCGTTCACCAGGGCATGACCTCGTCCGACGTGCTGGACACCTGCTTCAACGTCCAGCTTGTCCGGGCCGCCGACCTGCTGCTGGCCGACATCGACGCGCTTCTCGCCGCCCTCAAGCGCCGAGCGCTCGAGCACAAGACCACGCCCACCATCGGCCGGTCGCACGGGATTCATGCGGAACCCACCACGTTCGGGGTCAAGCTCGCGGGCTATTACGCGGAGTTCGAGCGGGCGAAGCTGCGGCTGATCGCAGCCCGGCGCGAGGTCGCGACCTGCGCGATCTCGGGTGCGGTCGGCACCTTCGCGAACATCGATCCGGCCGTCGAGGAATATGTGGCCGAGCAGATGGGGCTCGGCGTGGAGCCTGTCTCCACGCAGGTCATCCCCCGCGACCGCCACGCCATGTACTTCGCGACGCTCGGCGTCGTCGCCTCCTCGATCGAGCGCCTTGCCACGGAAATCCGGCACCTGCAGCGAAGCGAGGTCCTGGAGGCGGAGGAATACTTCTCCGCCGGCCAGAAGGGCTCTTCCGCGATGCCCCACAAGCGCAATCCGGTGCTGACCGAGAACCTCACCGGCCTCGCCCGCATGGTGCGCGCCTATGCCATGCCCGCCATGGAAAACGTGGCGCTGTGGCACGAGCGGGACATCTCGCACTCCTCGGTCGAGCGCATGATCGGCCCCGACGCGACCGTAACCCTGGATTTCGCGCTCGCCCGCCTCACGGGCGTCATCGAGCGCCTCGTGGTCTATCCGGAGAACATGCAGCGCAACCTCGACCGTCTCGGCGGCCTGGTGCACTCGCAGCGCGTGCTCTTGGCCCTGACCCAGAAGGGCGCCTCGCGGGAGGATTCCTACCGCCTCGTCCAGCGCAACGCGATGCCGGTCTGGCGTGGCGAAGGCGACTTCCTGGACCTGCTCAAGAACGACCCGGAGGTCACGGCGAAGCTGACGGCGAGCGAGATCGAGGAGTGCTTCGACCTCGGCTATCACTTCAAGCACGTCGACACGATCTTCCGCCGCGTGTTCGGTACAGCTGAGGCGTAAGCCCCCGCCTGCGCTTGATCTCGACGCCCCCGGAGCCTACCTGCCAGCCCATGCGTACCTCCGACTGCGACATCCTCATGGTGGCGGGCTACGAGAATTCCGGGCCCGACCACTGGCAGAGCCGCTGGGAGCGTCAGCTCTCCACGGCGCGGCGCGTCGAGCAGGCGAGCTGGACCGAGCCGAAGCGGAGCGAGTGGGTCGCGCGCGTGGTCACCGAGGTTTCGCGGTCGAAGCGGCCCGTCGTCCTCGTCGCCCACAGTCTCGGCGTGCCGACCGTCGCCCATGCCGCCGCGCAGCTGAAGGGGAGCAATGTCCGCGGGGCGTTCCTGGTCGGCCTCCCGGACGTCGAGAAACCGGACCTCATCCCGGAGGTCGATCTCGATTTCGGTCCGATCCCGCTCGATCCCCTGCCCTTCCCCTCCGTGCTGATCGCGAGCCGCACCGATCCCTATTGCGCCTACGACAAAGCCGAGGACGTGGCCTATGCCTGGGGCTCGGCGATCGTCGACGCGGGCGATGCCGGCCACATCAATACCGAGAGCGGCCACGGACCCTGGCCCGAGGGTCTGATGCGCTTCGCGGGATTTCTGAAAACTCTTTGACGATCATGACGGCTGCTGCATGCTCCGTCCTCCGGAGCGGGTGGAACGCTGGGACAAGTGCGCCTTATGCTTGTCCCGGCTCCGCTTCATCCTCCAGTCATGAACATGACGAAAATTTCACGTGTCGTTCACCGATGCGAGATCCGTGTCCTGCGAAGCTTGCCTACGTCGTCACACAAGGAGACCACGCATGAAAGCCCTTGCCACCCTGACCGCCGCGTCGATTCTGACTCTCGTCGGAGCCGCCGCCATCGCTCAGCAGGCGGCCCCGCCGTCAGCGCCTCCGAATGCGCCCGCCACGGCGCCGGCGCCAGGTCCCAGGGGGCCGATGGGCCGCGCCGACCTGGACGCCATCACGGAGGCACGCTTGGCCGGCATCCAGGCCGGTCTCAAGCTCAACGATGAGCAGCGGCGGCTCTGGGGCCCCGTCGAGCAGGCTCTGCGCGCCGACATGGCCGAACGTGCCGAGCGCCTCGCTGAGCGCGCGGAACGCCGGGAGGAGCGGGCGGAGCGGCGCGAGGAACGCCAGGAGCGCCGCGCGGAGGGCCGGCAGGCCGGCGCCGCAGTCGCGCCGCGGGATCGCGTGGATTTCATGGAGCGCATCGAGCGCCGGGCCGAGCGGGCCTCCGAGCAGGCCGAGCACCTGCGCAACATGACCGCGGCCTTGAAGCCGTTCTGGGCGTCACTCGACGAGCAGCAGCGTCGCCTCTTGCCCCGTCTTATCCGCGACGCCCGTGGAGACCGGGGACGTCGCGACGGCCGGGGCCACCGCCCGTGGCGGCACTGACTGCCGGCTCGCCGGTATCGAGACCCTTCATCCTTAGGCCACCCTAGCGGGTGGCCTTTTTCGTGCCGGGGCCTGAGTGCCGGGGCAAGGCCCCAAGAGGCGCCTCCTGCAACAAAAAAGCCGCCCCGAAGGGCGGCTTGTTCGTGAGGCTCTCGGGCCGGATCAGCGCGAGTAGAACTCGATCACGAGGTTCGGCTCCATCTGGACCGCATACGGCACCTCGGAGAGGGTCGGGATGCGGGTCACGCGGGCCGTCATCTTGGAGTGATCGACCTCGATGTAGTCCGGCACATCGCGCTCGGCGAGCTGGCTCGCCACCACGACAACCTCGAGCTGCTTGGAGGCTTCCTTGACCTCGATCACGTCACCGGGCTTCACGAGGTAGCTCGGGATGTTGACGCGGCGGCCGTTGACCTTCACGTGGCCGTGATTGACGAACTGGCGCGCGGCGAACGGAGTCGCGACGAACTTCGAGCGGAACACCACGGCGTCGAGGCGACGCTCCAGCAGGCCGACCAGGTTCTCGCCCGAGTCGCCCTTCATGCGGATCGCTTCCGCGTAGTAGCGGCGGAACTGCTTCTCGGTGATGTTGGCGTAGTAGCCCTTGAGCTTCTGCTTGGCGCGCAGCTGCGTGCCGAAGTCGCTCATCTTGCCTTTGCGGCGCTGGCCGTGCTGGCCGGGGCCGTATTCGCGGCGGTTGACGGGGCTCTTCGGGCGGCCCCAGATGTTCTGGCCCATGCGGCGGTCAAGCTTGTGCTTGGCCTGAATGCGTTTCGACATCGCTGTTCCTCTGTTCTGTCGAGCTGTTCTCGAGGAACGCGCCCTCCTCTTCCCTCTCGGGACGACAGGCTGGCCTGAGGCCTCACCACGGGAGCGTAAAAAAGCTCGCGCGGCCCTCATGGAGCCGCGCGAACGGGTGGCCTATACGGGCAGGCCCTGAAAAAGTCAACCGCCGGGCCAGGACTCTCAGGCCTGGACCAGCGGCATCGGCTCGATGGCGATCTCGGCCAGGCCGCGGTCCCGAAGCGCGCCTTGCAGGGCCGGCGTGACCCCGGCACCACTCGTGAACACCGCGAGCGCGCCCTCGTCGTCGGTCTCGTGACCCGCCGCCGGGCCGCCGATGAGCTGCACTACACGCCGGGCGATCGCAGGCGCCGGGTCGATCCAGGTCACGGGCCAGGGTGCCACGGCACGCAGGCGCGGCAGCAGCAGAGGGTAATGGGTGCAGGCGAGCGCGACGACATCCGTGCGCCCCTCCCCGTCCTCGACGAAACAGGGCGCGAGCTCCTCTGCGATCTCGGCATCCGAGACCGGAGCGCCGCAAAGCTCCGCCTCTGCGAAGGACGCGAAACGCGGGGAGCCCACGAGCGCGACCCGGCAGCCGGAGGCATAGGCCTGGACGAGGTCGCGCGTGTAGTCCCGCGCCACCGTGGCGGGGGTCGCCAGCACGGTGATCCGCTTCGACCGCGAGGCGGCCGCGGCCGGCTTGATGGCCGGCACGGTTCCCACGAAGGGAATCGGGAACCGAGCCCGCAGATGCGGCAGCACGATGGTCGACGCGGTGTTGCAGGCCACCACCACGAGATCGGGCGCATGCGCCTCGACGAGCCGCTCCATGACTGCGATCACGCGGGCCACGATGGCGTCCTCGCTCAGGCGGCCATAGGGGAAGCCGGCATCGTCGGCAGCATAGACGAAGCGCGCGTCGGGGCGCGTCCGGAGCACCTCGGCGAAGACCGTGAGGCCGCCGAGGCCCGAATCGAACACGAGTATGGTGGGGACAGGGGCCGGCATCACTGCCGGGCTATAGGCCGTTCCGGCCAGAAGGTCAGCACGCATCCACAAGGCTCCGCTTCCCACAACGCGGCAGACGCGGCCAAGTTTGCATGGTCGGGATGAAAAAAGAGTGTCGAGCCGCACACCTCGGAAGGGCGCCTGCTGGACGGCTCGGTGGGTGTCCACCGGACCTGACCTGTGGTGGGGTTCGGTGGAGCGGCCTGCGCTAACGCGGGGCGGAGGCCGACGGTGGCTGCAGCACCCGGCGCGGACCCGCAGGCTTTTCCGGCTGGCCCTCGGTCTTCGGGATGTCGGCCGAAAGCCGCCGCATGGGCCAGCCGTCGCTCCAGGTCCCCATGTCGATGAATTTCGGGTCGCTGCGGAGCGAGGCCGCATCACGCCCCGCGAAGGCCGCTTCCGCGGCCATGTCGAAGGTCTTCCAATAGGCGAGATAATCGAGTGCGTCCGTGACGTTGTTGCCGAGCGCCTGCGTCAGGACGGTCTGCTCGCCCGAGAGCGCCATATCGGCCGTCCAACGGAAGCCGGGCGCCTTCTGCTTCGGGTCGCGGGGTGGATCGGGCGGCAGCTTGATGGCCGCGGCGTCGTATTCGGCTTTCGGCGAGCCCGGCGACGCCAGGGCCGCGGCCGTGGTCGGAAAGCCGTGGTCGTCCGAGCCGGCGCGCATGAACAGCTTGCGCGTCGCCGGCACGTTGACGGCCTCCTTCAGGATCCGCCGCCCGGCCCGGTCGCTCGCAATCGCCTCCCGGTCGCCGCTCATGGTGATGAGCAAGGTGGAGGCGTCGAGTTCCGAAAGGTCATCCAGCGGGATGCCGCGCGACTTCGGGTCCGATGCGATTCCACCCGGCATCAGCGCATAGACGAGCTTGGGGACCGGAAGCCCATCCTCCTGGGCGCCGGACGCCAGGTTGAGCGCAATGATGGCGCCGGCGAGGTGACCCACATAGGCGACGCGGGCCATATCGGGTTTAGCCGCCGGGTCGTTGGCGAGGGCCTCCAGAGCCTCCTTGACGAGCGACGTTGCGATTCCCGGCGCATCGGCCGGCCTTGTCCGGTTCACCTCCTGAAAGCGAGGGAAGAGCACCAGGTGGCCCTTTCGCGCGAGATGCTCGATCCAGCCCCCATAGAGCTGCGGATTGGCGGCGCCCCAGGAGTGGAAGAACACCACGACCGGCCGGGGCTTCTCGGCTGCACTGGCGGCGTGAAACACGAAGGTGGCGGCGCTTGCCCGGCCCACGGCGCGCTTCGTGACCTGATCCGAGACGTAATCCGCTCCTCCGGGCCCGGATTTCGGCTGACCGGGCGGGCTTGCCGCGGCGGCGGCCGTGGCCGCGAGGGCGGTCGCGGCGATGAGCGGGACGAACCAGGGGCGGGGCATGGCGGGCTCACATCAGGGGTGGCGCCGGGCGACGCCGTGAACATTTCATCAGGTTTGCATTAAACCTTCCTCACCCCCCGGACGGCAAGGCGGCCGGGGGGCTGCAAGGCTGCGGCTACGTCGGCCTCATGCTCCCGTCCGGTTGCGCCGCCCCTGGACCAGGGCACGCACCATTCCGCGCAGGGTCCGCACGTCCTGCTCGGTCAGGCCCATGCGGTGGAAGATATCGCGCATGTTGCGCACCATCACGGGCCGCTTGTCCTCCGGGTAGTGCCCGACCGCGTCGAGCTCCCCTTCGATGTAGTCGAAAAAGGACGTCACCGTTTCGCGGGACGCCGGGAGGGCGCGCTCCTCGTTGCCGAACGGGAGCGCGCCCGCGGTGGCCCGCTTGTGCCATTCGTAGGACACCAGCAGCACCGCTTGGGCGAGGTTGAGCGAGGAGAAGCGCGGATCGACCGGAAAGGTCACGATGGCGTCCGCCAGCGAGACCTCGTCATTCTCGAGCCCCGTGCGCTCGCGCCCGAACAGGATCCCGATCCCCTGGCCCGCCTGAGCGCGCGCGAAGGCCTCGGCCATGGCGGGCTCCGGCCCGAACACGCGCTTCATCTGGCCGCGTTCCCGGGCTGTGGTGGCAAACACGAAGTGGAGATCCGCAATCGCCTCGCGCGCCGTGTCGTAGAGCTTGGCGGCCTCCAGGATGTGGACAGCCCCTGACGCCGCCGAATGGGACCCCTTCTTGGGCCAGCCATTGCGGGGGCTCACCAGCCTGAGCTCGTGGAGCCCGAAATTCGCCATGGCCCGCGCCACCATGCCGATGTTCTCGGCAAGCTGCGGCTCGACCAGGATGATGGCGGGCTTCGGGGGCGCAGCGTCAGACATGGGCAAAGCTTCTACCCCGTCCCCCGCGTGACGCAACGGGCCATCCGGCAAGAGCCAAGCTTTCGGAGCCGCCGCACCGCATTATGCGCGATCCTCATGCAAAAGCTCAGCTTCCCCCCTGTGCCGAGGCGCGCTATAGGCGCGCAATCGTTTCCGCCCGAGCGGCGGACTCAAGGCTCTTCCATTCCAGCAGGTGATCCCATGGCGAAGATTAAGGTGGCGAACCCGGTCGTCGAACTCGACGGCGACGAGATGACCCGCATCATCTGGCAGTTCATCAAGGACAAGCTGATCCACCCCTATCTCGACATCACACTCGAGTATTACGACCTCGGGGTCGAGCATCGCGACGCCACCAACGATCAGGTCACGGTCGATGCCGCCCACGCGATCAAGCGGCACGGTGTCGGCGTGAAATGCGCCACCATCACGCCGGACGAGGGCCGCGTGAAGGAATTCGGCCTGAAGGAGATGTGGCGCTCGCCGAACGGCACCATCCGCAACATCCTCGGCGGCGTGATCTTCCGCGAGCCGATCATCTGCAAGAACGTGCCGCGCCTGGTGCCGGGCTGGACCCAGCCCATCATCGTGGGCCGTCATGCCTTCGGCGACCAATACCGCGCCACCGACTTCAAGTTCCCGGGCAAGGGCACGCTGACGATCAAGTTCGTGGGCGAGGACGGGCAGGTGATCGAGCGGGAGGTCTTCAAGGCCCCAGGCTCGGGCGTCACGATGGCGATGTACAACCTCGACGACTCGATCCGCGACTTCGCCCGCGCGTCGTTCAACTACGGGCTCGCCCGCAAGTACCCGGTCTATCTCTCGACCAAGAACACCATCCTGAAGCAGTACGACGGTCGCTTCATGGAGATCTTCCAGCAGATCTTCGACGCCGAGTTCAAGGCGGAGTTCGACAAGAACAAGATCGTCTACGAGCACCGCCTCATCGACGACATGGTGGCCTCGGCCCTCAAGTGGTCGGGCGGCTATGTGTGGGCGTGCAAGAACTACGACGGCGACGTCCAGTCCGACACGGTCGCGCAGGGCTTCGGCTCCCTCGGCCTCATGACCTCGGTGCTGATGACGCCGGACGGCCAGACCGTGGAGGCCGAGGCGGCGCACGGCACCGTGACGCGCCACTACCGCGAGCACCAGAAGGGCAAGGAGACCTCGACCAACTCCATCGCCTCGATCTTCGCCTGGACCCGCGGCCTCGCCCACCGGGCCAAGCTCGACGGCAACCAGGACCTCGCCAATTTCGCCCAGACCCTCGAGAAGGTCTGCGTCGACACGGTGGAATCCGGCTACATGACCAAGGACCTGGCGCTGCTCGTGGGTGCGGACCAGAAGTGGCTCTCGACGACGGGCTTCCTCGATAAGATCGACGAGAACCTCAAGAAGGCCATGACCAAGGCCGCCTGAGCCCGGTCAGAGCGGACAAGAAGCGAAAAGGCCCGGCATGTGCCGGGCCTTTTTTCGTATCGATTGACCAGCGAAAAAAGCTGTCGGCGGCCTCTTTACCAGCGCGCCCCGCAGGCTGCGGTAACGCAGACGCCGGGGATCCGGATTGTTGCCGACCTGCGCGCCGGAACGCGATGCATTGCGCCGGTGCGCTGGTTCTGCGGCGGCCGCGTGAAGGAGCGACGGGTGCCCTGCAGCAGCGGCAGGGTCAGAGCAGACCGGCGCTGTAGCCAAGGATCCAGATCAGCGCCACCAGGCCGACCCCGTCGATCAGCGCTGCTCCGTTCCGCATGGTCTCCTCCTCATCCAATGGCTGGGATGAAGAAGGTGCAGGCAAAGCCCTGCATCCTCGACTATCCGAGCACCGGGATGATGGGGGCCACGAGCGCGGGCTTCCATTCGTCCGGGTGGGTTAGGCGGCGGAGCGCCCCGCCGCCTAGGCCAGTCGAGGTATTTTTTGGCGCCGCAGGACGAGAACGCGGCACGGATTAGGCCGACGGGAGCATCGCTCCCGGGTCAGGCGGCGGCGAGCGCCGCCTCGACCGCCGCGAGAGCGGCCTCGGCCTGAGCGCCATCGGGTCCGCCGGCCTGGGCCATGTCGCGCCGTCCCCCGCCGCCCTTGCCGCCGAGCTTCTCGGCGCCGGCGCGGACGAGGCTCACCGCATCGATCTTCTGGGTGAGATCCTCGGTGACGCCCACCACGATACCCGCCTTGCCGTCATCCGCGACGCCGACGATCGCGACGACGCCGGAGCCGAGCTGCCGCTTGCCCTCATCCGCGAGGGTCTTGAGGTCGCGCATCTCGACGCCCGAGACCGAGCGCGCCATCAGCTTGATGCCGCCGACCTCCCGGATCGGGTCGCCGCCGCCGGTGCCGCCCCCCATGGCGAGCTTGCGGCGCGCTTCCGCGAGGTCGCGCTCCAGACGGCGCCGCTCCTCGAGCAGCGAGGCGAGCCGATCGGTCGCCTGGCCCACAGGCGTCTTCAGGAGCCCCGCGATCGCATGGAGCTTCCGGCTCTCCTCCGCGAGGTGGCGCCGCGCGGCATCGCCCGTCATGGCCTCGAGGCGGCGCACGCCGGCCGCGACCGCACCCTCATCGATGATCGTCACGAGGCCGATATCGCCGGTGCGACTGACATGCGTGCCGCCGCAGAGCTCGACCGAGAAGGCCTTGTTGCCCTCGGCCTTCCCCATCGAGACCACGCGTACCTCGTCGCCGTACTTCTCGCCGAAGAGCGCGCGGGCACCGGACTCGATCGCCTCGTCGACGGCCATGAGCTTCGTGACCACGGGCTCGTTCTGGAGCAGCACCTCGTTGGCGATGTCCTCGACCCGCTGCAGCTCAGCCTCCTCGATCGGCTTGGGATGGCTGAAGTCGAATCGCAGGCGGTCGGGCGCCACGAGCGAGCCCTTCTGGGCCACGTGGTCGCCGAGGACCTGGCGCAGGGCCTCGTGCAGGAGGTGGGTCGCGGAGTGGTTCGCCCGCACCGCCGAGCGGCGCTCGTGGTCGACGAGCAGCTCCAGCGACTGGCCCGAGCGCACAGACCCCTGATCCACCGTGACATGGTGGACCCAGAGGTCGCCCAGTTTCTTCTCGGTGGCGGTGACGCGAAGGCGCACGCCTTCGCTCTGCATGGCTCCGATGTCGCCGACCTGGCCGCCGGATTCGGCATAGAACGGGGTCTGGTTCACGACGACCAGGCCGGTCTCGCCGGCTTCGAGGGCCTGGACCTCCTGCCCGTCGCGCAGGAGCGCAAGGACGACGCCCTCCGCGGTTTCGGTGTCGTAGCCGAGGAATTCGGTCGCGCCGACCCGCTCGCGGATGCCGAACCATACCGTCTCGGTCGCCGCCTCCCCCGATCCCGACCAGGCCGCGCGCGCCTTCTCGCGCTGGCGCTCCATGGCGGCGTTGAAGCCGTCGAGGTCGACGCCGATGCCGCGGGGCTTGAGGGCATCCTGCGTCAGGTCGAGGGGGAAGCCGAAGGTGTCGTAGAGCGTGAACGCCGTCTCGCCCGAGAGCTTCTGGCCTTGGGTGAGCTCACGGGTTTCCTCGTCGAGGATGGAAAGTCCGCGCTCCAGCGTCTTGCGGAAGCGGGTTTCCTCGAGCCGCAGGGTCTCGGTGATGAGGGGCTCGGCCCGGACCAGCTCCGGATAGGCCTGTCCCATCTCGCGCACCAGCGCCGGCACGAGGCGGTACATGAGCGGGTCGCGGGCGCCCAGCAGCTGCGCGTGCCGCATGGCGCGGCGCATGATGCGGCGGAGCACGTAGCCGCGGCCCTCGTTGGAGGGCAGCACGCCGTCGGCAACCAGGAAGGACGAGGCGCGAAGGTGATCGGCGATGACGCGGTGCGAGGCCTTGCGCGCGCCCTCCGGGGCAACGCCGGTGGCGTGCGCCACGGCCTCGATCAGGGTGCGGAACAGGTCCGTGTCGTAGTTGGAGTGCACGCCCTGGAGCACGGCCGCAATGCGTTCGAGGCCCATGCCGGTATCGATGGAGGGCTTCGGCAGCGGCACCCGATTGCCGGGCTCGACCTGCTCGAACTGCATGAAGACGAGGTTCCAGAACTCCAGGAACCGGTCGCCGTCCTCGTCGGGCGAGCCGGGCGGGCCGCCCTGGAGCGCCTCGCCCTGGTCGATGAAGATCTCCGAGCACGGGCCACAGGGGCCGGTATCGCCCATCTGCCAGAAATTGTCGGAGGTCGGGATGCGGATGATCTTGTCGTCCGTAAAGCCTGCGATCTTCTTCCAGAGATCCGCCGCCTCGTCGTCGGTGTGGTAGACCGTGACGAGCAGCCGGTCCTTCTTGAGGCCGAATTCCTTGGTGATCAGGCCCCAGGCGAGCGCGATCGCCTCCTCCTTGAAGTAATCCCCGAAGGAGAAGTTGCCGAGCATCTCGAAGAAGGTGTGGTGGCGCGCGGTGTAGCCGACATTGTCGAGGTCGTTGTGCTTGCCGCCGGCGCGCACGCATTTCTGTGCCGTGGCCGCGCGGGTGTAGGAGCGCTTCTCGACGCCGGTGAACACGTTCTTGAACTGCACCATGCCGGCGTTCGTGAACATCAGGGTCGGGTCGTTGCGCGGCACGAGCGGGCTCGAGGCCACGGCCTCGTGGCCGTTCTTGGCAAAGTAATCGAGAAAGGCCGACCGGATTTCGTTGACGCCGCTCATGGATCTCTAGGCTCGATGGGTCGGGCGAGATACGCCCGCAGGGTGCTTGTGCGTGGCGGTTGTAGTGGCGCGCGCTGGCGCTGTCGAGGTGATGTGTGGGCGCATGGCAGGTGCCGAGGCGATCAAATCGAAAAAGCCGCTGCGGTCACCCGCAGCGGCTTGGAACCGGATTCCGGGGAGTTCCGTCGCTTACGCGACGCCCTCGTCGAGGTCTTCGTCGGTCGGGGTCGCCTCGTCCAGGATGCGGTCGGCCAGGAGGCCGGCGTTCTGGCGGATCGAGGTCTCGATCTTGTTGGCGATATCCGGGTTGTCGCGCATGAACTGCTTGGCGTTCTCGCGGCCCTGGCCCAGGCGCTGGCTGTCATAGGAGAACCAGGCGCCGGACTTCTCGACGATGCCGGCCTTGACGCCGAGATCGATGAGCTCGCCCACCTTCGAGATGCCCTCGCCGAACATGATGTCGAACTCGACCTGCTTGAAGGGCGGGGCGACCTTGTTCTTCACGACCTTGACGCGCACGCTGTTGCCGATCGGCTCGTCGCGCTCCTTCAGGGTCGAGACGCGGCGGATGTCGAGGCGGACGGAGGCATAGAACTTCAGCGCGTTGCCGCCCGTGGTGGTCTCGGGCGAGCCGTACATCACGCCGATCTTCATGCGGATCTGGTTGATGAAGATCACCATGGTGTTCGACCGGGAGATCGAACCCGTGAGCTTGCGCAGGGCCTGGCTCATGAGGCGGGCCTGGAGGCCCGGCTGCACGTCGCCCATCTCGCCGTCGAGCTCCGCCTTCGGGGTGAGCGCCGCGACCGAGTCGATGACGAGCACGTCGATGGCGCCGGAGCGCACCAGGGTGTCGGCGATCTCGAGGCCCTGCTCGCCGGTGTCGGGCTGGGAGATCAGGAGATCGTCCAGGTTGACGCCGAGCTTGCGGGCATAGACCGGATCGAGCGCGTGCTCGGCATCCACGAAGCCGCAGACACCGCCCTTCTTCTGGGCTTCCGCAATGGTGTGGAGCGCGAGCGTCGTCTTGCCCGACGATTCCGGCCCGTAGATCTCGATGATGCGGCCCCGCGGCAAGCCGCCGACGCCGAGTGCGATATCGAGGCCGAGCGAACCCGTCGAGACGGTCTCGATTTCGACCGGCTGCTGGTTCTTGCCCAGCCGCATGATCGAACCCTTGCCGAATGCGCGCTCGATCTGGGAGAGCGCCGCGTCGAGGGCCTTCGACTTATCCTTATCCATGGATGAACTTTCCACCAGTCGCAGGGAGGACTGAGACATAACTGATGTCCTTATGGCACGGGGGCGGGGTGAATCTCAACGCAGCGGTTGAGGTCATTTATGTACTCTTTTTGTTCTCATTTGCAAGCGGATTCCGGGCGTCTCCCCAGGTTCCCCGGTCTTTCGGTCCAGACCCGGTGTCGCAGGGTTAAGCCGTTGTAAATGAACGGGTCTATCGGCCCATCACCTGCTTCACCACCTCGACGAGCTGGCGCAGGGAGAAGGGCTTGGCGAGGAAGTTGAACTCCTCGCCCTCAGGGAGATTTTTCCGGAACGCCTCTTCCGCATATCCGGAGACGAAAATCACCTTCAGCTCGGGGTAGAGCTTGCGCAGCTCGCCGAGGAGCGTCGGGCCGTCCATCTCGGGCATCACCACGTCGGAGACCACGAGGTCGACGGGTGTGCCGCGCTCCTGAATGATCTCCAGGGCCTCGATCCCGGAGGCCGCCTCCAGGACGGTGTAGCCGCGGGCCGACAGCGCCCGGGCGTTCACGGCGCGGACCGGGTCCTCGTCCTCGACGAGGAGGATCGTACCCTGGCCGGTCATGTCGGGTGCCGGCTTTTTGACCGCGACCTTGACCTCCTCGGGCGGGGCTTCGGCCGCCGTGACCACGTGGCGCGGGAGGTAGATGCGGAACGTGGTGCCCTCGCCGACGGCGGATTGCACGTCGATGAAGCCGCCGGACTGGCGCACGATGCCGAACACCGTCGACAGGCCCAGGCCCGTCCCCTTGCCGACCTCCTTGGTGGTGAAGAAGGGCTCGAAGATCTTGTCCATCACCTCGGGCGGGATGCCGGAGCCGGTGTCGGCCACCTCGATCAGCACGTAATCGGCCGGCGGCATGCCGGTGACGGACAGCCGTGCCGCCGCCTCGGCCGTGACGTTGGCGGTGCGGATCGCGAGCTTGCCGCCGGTGGGCATGGCGTCGCGGGCGTTGACCGCCAGGTTCACGATCACCTGCTCGAGCTGATTGACGTCGGCTTTGACGGGCCAGAGGTCGCGGCCATGGCGCAGGTCGAGTTCCACCCGCTCGCCAAGCAGGCGCTTGAGCAGCATGGTGAGCTCGGAGAGCGTGTCGCTGAGGTTCAGGACCTCGGGCCTCAGAGTCTGCCGGCGTGAGAAGGCGAGCAGCTGCCGGACCAGGGCCGCGGCCCGGTTGGCGTTCTGCTTGATCTGCATGATGTCCGGGAAGGACGGGTCGGTCGGCCGGTGGCTCGCGAGCAGGAGATCGCAATATCCGATGATCGCCTGCAGCACGTTGTTGAAGTCGTGGGCCACGCCGCCGGCGAGCTGGCCGACCGCGTTCATCTTCTGGGCCTGGGCCAGACGCTCCTCGGCCTGGCGCAGCTCGGTGGTGTCCAGCGCGTAGAGGATGGCGCTCTCGTTCTCCCCATCCGCATCGCTGACCGGGCTCACCCACATCCGGACCGAACGCCCACCCTCGCCTGCGACCTGGAGTTCGAGCGGCTGGATGTCGCTGCGTCCCTGCGCAGCGGCTGCGAGCGCCGCTTCGAACCCGGCGCGATTGCCGTCGACGACGCCCGTCAGGATCGAGGGGCCCTCCCCCTCCTCGCTTGCCCGGGGCGGCGTGCCGAAAAGGCGCGCGAAGGACGCGTTGGCCCGCACCACGCGGCCGGCCCGGTTGACGGTCGCGATCGCGATCGGCGTGTTGTTGAAGAAGCGTGCGAACCGAACCTCGGCGGCGCGCTGCCCTTCGTCGCCGCCAAGGCCGGGCGAGCGGTTGAGCACCAGCGTCCGCGAAGGTCCGGGCCGCCCGTCCGAGCCGAAGGCGACGCGATGGTAGAGGCGCACGGGCAGGAACTGCCCGTTGCGGCGGCGAAGATCGAGGTCGAGGGTCTCGGTGCGAACCTCGCCCGCCGCCCCTGTGATCCCGGTCATCATGGAGACGACGTTGCGGGGAACAACGTCGGACAGGTTCAAGCCGCCGGAGCCGACTTCGGCGAGGTCGTAGTCGAGCCAGCTCGCAAGCGTGGCGTTGAGGTAGACGATCTGCCCGTCCGGCTCGACCGAGAGGAAGCCGGCCGGAGCATGGTCGAGATAGTCGATGGCGTGCTGGAGCTCCTGGAAGACGTTCTCCTGCCGCTCCCGTTCGTGGGTGACCTCCGCGACCGTCCAGAGCGCGACATGCTGCCCGCCGGGACGTGGCACGGGGCGGACGCGCACCCGATACCAGCCGAATTCCTGCGCGCCGTTCAGCGATGGCGAAAGGCGGATCTCCTCACTCAGGGCGCGCCCTTCGCGGGCCGCCTGGGCCAGGCGATAGATGGCCTCGGAGACCTCCGGCGCACCGGTGAACAGACGCTCGACCGGCTTGACGTCGCGGACGTCCCCGGCGCCATGGCCGGCCAGTGCCAGATAAGCCGCATTGGCATAGACCACGCGACCCTCGTCGGCGACGACGATCAGGCCCTCCGGGCTCGTGTCGGCCAGCATCTTGGTGAGGTCGTTGCGGGTCCCCTGACCGGCGAACTGGATGACGCCGATCGCCGCAGCGAACAGGAAGAACACGCCGGCCATGGCAAAGAACGCCAGCAGGCCGAGGATCAGCGGCTGGGCCTGCTCGTTCGTCACGAAGCGCAGGCCGATGATCGCCCCAACGAGGAGACCCGCGAGCAGCAGCACCCAGCCGATATGGCCGTGCCGCTCCGACCGGTCGATCGGCGCCCCCGGCTCGAAGTCGCCCGCGTCCGCCATGAACCCTGCCTACCCCGCCGCGGTGCCGGCACCGCGCTCCGCCAGCCCTGCCGTCACGCCCGGCTGAGGGGCGCTGGACCTGCCCCGGCCGACTCCGGATCCCGATGAACGAGCCGCCTTGCCGTTTGCGACCGGCCCGCATCGAGCTTCTATCGGACCGCGCACGGCCTGCAAGACCGGCCCTCCAACATCGTTTCCGCCAGTGAGACGGCTCTCCGGAAGTTTGCCTCGATTAAGATGAAGGGCGCGTTAAGGGGCGAGGGCCGCAGAGTAAGCTTCGGGAGATTGCAAGGGGATAAGGCACCAACGTCTCGTTAACCGCGTTGCCCCTGACGACAGGTCCAGTGATAAAGGACCTGGCATGCGGCTTTCGGGCCGCGCCTGGGTTCCACAACGGTCGAGAGTTCATCGTGCTGTCTCAGTTCGGGCTCGGAGATTCGCCGGCGATCCAATATCTGGTCGCCTTCGTCGTCATCCTCGCGCTGTTGGCCCTGTTCGCCTTCGTGCTGCGGCGGCTCACGGGAGGACGCCTGATGCTCCCGGGACAGGACCGGGGGCGCTCGCGTCAGCCTCGGCTCGGGATTGTGGACATCTACGACCTCGACCGGCAGCGCCAGCTCATCCTGCTCCGGCGGGACAACGTCGAGCATCTGCTCCTCATCGGCGGGCCCAACGACGTCGTGATCGAAACCAACATCGTGCGCGTGCCCCAGAACCGTGCCGCCGTGCCGACGGCCGAGGCCGAGCGGGCCGAGCCATCGCTGCCTCAGGCGCCCGCGCGTCCGGCGGTCGAGCCGCCGGCCCGTCCGGTCCTCGAGCCTGCTGTCTCGGCCCGCCTCGGACCCGTCGGCGCAAGCCGTCCTGCGGACGAGTCGGACGCCGAGGAACTCGCCCCCGTGGCCGCGTTGCCCCCGGCCCCGACACCCGCCCGGGCCGAGCCGGTGCTGAAGCCGGATGCCGTCACGGTCACGGCGAGCGCATCTCCCCCGCTCTCGCCGGCTTCGGAGCCGCCCCGCCCGGCTCCGCCCCGGGCCGAGCCGCGCCTCGAGCGTCCGGCGCCGCCGCGTGCCGCCCGGCCCGAAGCACCGCCCGCACCGCCCCCTGCACCGGCGCGCGCTCCCGAGCCGCCGGCCGGGCCCGTACCGCCGCGCCCGCCGGAGCCGCTGCGCGCAGCTCCTCCTGTCCCGCCGCGCCCGCCCGAGCCGCCGCCGGCCGCGCCCGTGCCGCCACGCCCGCCTGAGCCGCCAAGCCCGGCCGCGCCCCGCGTTCCGGATGCCACGATCCTCTCGGACATGGCCCGCCAGCTCGAGCAGGCGCTGCGGCGCCCGACGGCGCCCGTCGATACCCCGACGCCGCGCCCGCCGGAGCCCCGGCCGACACCGGCCCCGGTCGTGCCACCGTCTGCCACATCCGCGCCGGGCCCCCGCGCCGATGTGCCTGCGGGACCCGTTCCGCGCCCGCCCACGCTGCCCCCGCTCCCCGCGGCGCCGCCGGTGCGACCCGCACCGGCCAGAGACCGGGAGGCGCCGCCCGTGCCCCCCGTCGCCCCGTCGGCTCCGGACCGGGCGGCTGGGGCGGAACCAGTGCGCGGCGAGCCTGCCCGTCCTGTGCCGGCGCCCCGCTCCCCTGAGCCCGCGCCGACCCCGCGTCCGCCTGAGCCGACCCCACGCGCGCCTGAGCCCGCGCCGCCGGCGGCCGGCACGGCGCCGAAGCGTGGAGAGCCGGACCCGTTCTCGGTGGAGGACATCGAGGCCGAGTTCGCGCGCCTTCTCGGCCGCCCGACGGACCGGAGCTGATTCGATCGGGCGCTCCGCGCCGGTGCTCGAACGAGCCAAAAGAAAAAGGGCCCCGCGAGGGGCCCTTTTTGTTGACCGGCGATCAACGGGATCCGTCAGTCGTCGCGATAGACACGCTCGTTCCGCTCGTGCCGTTCCTGCGCTTCGAGCGACAGGGTGGCGATCGGGCGGGCTTCGAGGCGCTTCAGGGCAATCGGTTCGCCCGTTTCCTCGCAATACCCGTAGGTCCCGTCCTCGATGCGCGAGAGCGCGGCATCAATCTTGGCAATCAGCTTGCGCTGACGATCGCGGGCGCGCAGTTCGATTGCGCGGTCCGTTTCCGAAGAGGCCCTGTCGGCGAGGTCCGGATGGTTCTCGTTTTCGCTCTGCAGGGTTGCCAGTGTCTCTTGAGCCTCCCGGAGAATCTCTCCCTTCCACCGGATAAGCTTTCGTCGGAAGTATTCCCGCTGTCGGTCATTCATGAAGGGCTCGTCATCGCTCGGACGATAACCCTCGTCGATCATGATCTTTGTCATGGTTGGCCGTTCCCCAATGGCACTGAGCGAGCCTATATATCGGCGCCCGGGCCGCGACAACGCACATCGGTGTCATCGTTTGGTCGAAAGGGGCCGCTTTTCCGCAGGTTTGGCGAGGGATTCCGCGGCCCAGCGGCGGTCCGGCCGATTTGCCGCACCCAATGGTGCAGTGCACTCGCAAAAGCACAGCTTGGCTTGCAGCCTTCCCGCGTCGGTCCGGCGACATACGCGCGCCCTTCCTGCGAAGACGCAAACACCGCGCGAGAGAAGCGCAAACCTAACGGGCGGCCGCATCCTCGGCCCGGCTCAGCAATTCTCCGGCGACATCCCCGATCTTCGGCACCTCCTCCCGGATGAAGGGGAGTGGTCGGCAGACCGAGAGCGCGGCTAGGCCGAAGCGCGCGGTCATCAGGCCGTTCAACACCCCCTCCCCGAGCTTGGCCGAGATACGGGCCGCCAGCCCCAGGCCCAGCACCTGTTGCATCACGCTGTCGCCGACCGCGACCCCGCCCGTGACCGCAAGGTGATTGAACGCCGCGCGCGCGAGACGCAGGAAGCCGAGAAGCCCGGGCCGTCCACCATAGATCCGCGCGAGCGATCGCAGCAGGCGCATGCCGGCGAAGACCACGAAAGCCACATCCACGATGGCGCGCGGGCTCACGGCCGTGACGAGCGAAACCTGCTTGGCCGCTGCCGCGATGGCGCGCTTCGCCTGCGCGTCGAGAGGGGCCAGGAGTTCCCGCTCCGCGATCGCGAGCCGGTCGTCGGCGTCGATGATCTCGTCGGTGAGGCCCTTGAGGCGCGCAAGACTCGCGGACGACGAGGAGCGCGCGCCGTAAAGTGCGGCCAGGTCGGCCACGATCCGATTCGCGGCGGCATGATCTTTCACCGCGAGAGCATCGGCAGCGGCCTCCCTGATCCTCTCGATCCGCTGCTCACGCCAGATGCCGGCGGCCTCGCGGGCGAGGATCGCGAAAAAGGCGACCAGCGCCAGCGCCGCCAGGGCCAGGGCGACCCAGCCGAGCCAGGGTGCGACCGAGAACAGGCTGACCACGAGGTTTTCGAGCGCGAGCCCGAGGCCGAGCAGGATCAGCCCGGAGAGGGCCGACAGCAGCACGCCGCCCCAGGGCGCCCCCCGCCGCTCGGGCATGGGTACGATGGTGCCATCGGCGGCCTCGATGGCATCGAGGGGCTCCTCGACCACCACGACCGGGGCGGACGGCTCGGGACTGCCGGCCTGCGCCCGTGCGACGTCCGGATCGTCGAGGCGGAAGGCGCGGGGTTTGCGGCTCATGCGAAGCCCTTCTCCACGGCCGGTGCGACGCTCCTGTCCGCTATCCTCAGCCAGCTCATGTCAGGCGGTCTCCCAGCAGGAACTCGAGCGCCCGGTCCAGGCGGATCTGCGGCAATTTCGGAGGGCGGCCCGCGGCGTCCGGCATCAGCTTCGGCGGGCGGAAGCGTGGGAAGCGCAGAGAACCCGGAGGCACGGCGCCGTGGAACACGGCCTCCGCGTTCGGGGGCAATTCGCCCGGGAAGATCGCAGCCTCCGCCTCGCCGTCGAAGCGCTCATTGCCGACGATCTCGCCGGCTTCCGGGGTGCCCGCCACAGCCTTGAGGGTCTCGAACCCGTCCCGCACGCTCGTCTCCCGCGTCGCGCGCACGGACGCGAGCGCCACCGTCCCCACGCGGGCGCCGGCCGCTTCCGTGCGCCGCACGGCCCGGTCGACGAGCGCCCGCAGGATGGCGTCGAGCCGGTCGTGGTCGGTGTGATGGATGTGATCGGCTTTGGTGGCCGCGAACAGCACCCGGTCGGCCCGGGGCGAGAACAGGCGCGACAGGATCGTGTTGCGCCCCGTGCGGAAGGACATCAGCACCCGGTCCAGAGCCTGTTCGAGTTCGCCGAGGGCGGCCGGGCCGGCATCCACCGCGGCGAGCACGTCGACGAGGACGACCTGCCGGTCCAGGCGCTGGAAATGATCGCGGAAGAAGGGGCGGACCACGTGGGTCTTGTAGGCCTCGAAGCGCCGCTCCATGAGGGCCGCGAAGCTCTTCGGGGCAATGGCCTGGCCGGGCGCCAGATCGAGCGGCGCGAAGGTCAGCGCGGGCGAGCCTGCGAGGTCCCCCGGCATCAGGAAGCGGCCCGGGGGGGTGGTGGCCACGGCCTCGGGGCCCGCGCGAAGGGCGGCGAGATAGTCCTTGAAGGCGTCGCTTGCCGCCGCCGCCGCGACTTCATCCGCCGGACCCGAGGGGTCGAGGGCCTGCAGGCTCCCGTGCCAGGGGGCGGCGATTGCGGCCCGGTCGGGCCGGCGGCTCGCCTCCACGGTCTCCCGCGACCAATCCGCGTAGGAGGCCTCGAGCAGGGTCAGATCCAGGAGCCATTCGCCCGGATAGTCCACGATGTCGAGGGCGAGCGTCGCGGGCCCGGAGCGCCAGCCACCCCTGCGCTCGTAGTCGATGTCGATTCTCAGCTCCGACACCCGCGAGGTCGACTGAGGCCACCGGCGGTCGCGTACGAGGGCCGTGACGTGCTCCTCGTACGCGAAGCGCGGCACGGCATCGTCGGGCTGGTGCGCGAGCACGGCCTGGCGGATCCGCCCCTCCGCCGACGCCCGAAAGGCCGGCAGGTTGGTGCCGCGGGTCAGGTGATGGACGAGCGCGGTCGTGAACACGGTCTTGCCCGACCGCGCGAGCCCGGTGACGCCGAGACGAAGCGACGGCCGGACCAGCTGGCCCGAAGCCTCCCACAAGGACTGCGCGGCGGAACCCGCGCGGGAGGCGAAATCGGTGATCGACGGCACAGGCGGGTTACCGGGGTTGGTGCGGGCCAGGGGGAAAGTGGGATCGGCGGGACGAGGGTGCAAGCACCCTGCCCTCAGTCGTCATCCGCATCGGCCCCGAGGGTTTTCGGCGTCACGAAGCGGTCGAGGCGCCCCGCCCGCGGCTCGATCTCGCGCCACGCCTCAACCGGAAAATCGATCACCGCGAGGCCGGCGGTCGGATATTTCTGCGACAGGCGCGCGAAGGCGTAACGGTCGCCGTGGCCCACGAGCAGCTTCGCGAGGCCTTCGAAGCCTGGGTTGTGGCCGATCATCAGGAGCGTGCGGACGTCCGGCTCCACCTCGTGCACGAGGTCGAGCAGCCGTCCCGGCGGCGCCTCGTAGATGCGGGATTCGGTGCGTACCTCCGCGTCGGCGGCGGCGCTTCGCACCAGCTCCCAAGTCTCCTGCGTGCGGCGCGCGGGCGAGACCAGCACGAGGTCGGGCACGAGCCCCTCCTCTGCGAGGTGCCGCGCAACGCGGGGCGCAGCCTCACGTCCGCGCTTCCCCAGCGGCCGCTCGAGATCGGGTGTGCCCCCAGGCCAGTCGGACTTGGCGTGGCGCAGCAGCATCAGGCGGCGCATCGTTTCCTCTCTCCGCGGATCAGCAGGGCCGTTCAGGATGGCCGAACCGCACATAGAGGCCGCTATGCGGACCTCAAACACAATGCACAGAAATCGTGGCACAGAAATCGTGCCGCGACCCCGGCAGCCTGCAGGGCCGCCCTTGCTCCATCTTCGGGAGAGGATCCGCGTCAAAGGCTCCGCGGGGACGGCTTCCCAGGAGGAACTGGGAGCCCGCTAGCGTCCCTCGCGCCTTGCCATGAAGGCCAGCTTCTCGAAGAGGCTCACATCCTGCTCGTTCTTGAGCAGGGCCCCATGCAGCGGCGGGATGAGCTTGCGGGTGTCGCGCTCGCGCAGCTGCTCGGGCCCGATGTCTTCCGCGAGCAGGAGCTTCAGCCAGTCGAGGAGCTCCGAGGTCGAGGGCTTCTTCTTGAGGCCGGGCACCTCGCGGACCTGGAAGAAGATCCGGAGCGCCTCCTCGATGAGCCGGTGCTTGATCCCCGGGTAATGCACCTCGACGATGCGGGCCATGGTGTCGGCATCCGGGAAGCGGATGTAATGGAAGAAGCAGCGCCGCAGGAAGGCGTCGGGAAGCTCCTTCTCGTTGTTCGAGGTGATGACGACGATCGGCCGCTGCTGCGCCTTGATGGTCTCGCCCGTCTCGTAGACGTGGAACTCCATGCGGTCGAGTTCGAGCAGCAGGTCGTTCGGGAACTCGATATCGGCCTTGTCGATCTCGTCGATGAGGAGCACGGGCCGGGTCTCCGCTGCGAAAGCGTCCCAGAGCTTGCCGCGCTTGATGTAGTTGCGCACGTCCGACACGCGCGGGTCGCCGAGCTGCGAATCGCGCAGCCGCGAGACCGCGTCGTATTCGTAGAGGCCCTGCTGCGCCTTCGTGGTCGATTTGATGTGCCAGGTGAGGAGCGGCGCGCCGACCGCCCGCGCGATCTCTTCGGCCAGCACGGTCTTGCCCGTGCCGGGTTCGCCCTTCACGAGGAGCGGCCGCTCCAGCACGATAGCGGCGTTGACCGCGACCGTGAGGTCCTCGGTCGCCACATACGATTCCGTCCCGGTGAAGCGCGCCATCCCTGATCCAATCCTCGAAAGTGTGGCAACCCTACCGGCCGGGGCTCCCCTTCGGCAACCGCAGGGCTAGATTAACCCCGGGCCGGTTGGAGGGGAGATCTATGATGGACGACAGCTATCACAAGGACCGGCTGGGCAACCGCCGCTTGCGACCCGAGACCCTGATGCTCGGCTACGGCTATGATCCGGCGCTCTCCGAGGGCGCCGTGAAGCCGCCGGTGTTCCTCACCTCCACCTTCGTGTTCAGGAGCGCGGAGCACGGCAAGGAATTCTTCGATTACGTGGCCGGCCGGCGCGAGCCCCCGAAGGGCGAGGCCGCGGGCCTCGTCTATTCGCGCTTCAACCACCCGAATTCCGAGATCGTCGAGGACCGCCTCGCGATCTTCGAGGAGGCCGAGGCCGCCCTCCTGTTCTCGTCCGGCATGTCGGCGATCGCGACCACCATCCTCGCCTTCGCACGCCCCGGCGATGTGATCCTGCACTCGCAGCCCCTCTATGGCGGGACCGAGACGCTCGTCGCCAAGACCCTGAAGAATTTGGGCATGCATGCGGTCGGCTTCGGCGACGGAGTGGACGAAGCCTCGGTCCGTGCCGCCGCCGATGAGGCGATGGCCAAAGGCCGCGTCTCGGTGGTGAAGATCGAGACGCCGTCGAACCCGCTCAACACGCTCGTCGACATCGCCCTCATGCGCCGCATCGCCGACGACATCGGGACCCGGCAGGGGCACCGCCCGGTCCTGGTCTGCGACAATACCTTGCTGGGACCCCTCTACCAGAAGCCGATCCAGCATGGGGCCGACATCTCGATCTACTCGCTGACGAAATACGTCGGCGGCCATTCGGACCTGATCGCCGGCGCGGCCTTGGGCTCGAAGGAGGCCATCAAGGCGGTCCGACTGTTGCGCTCCGCCATCGGCACGCAGCTCGACCCGCATTCCTGCTGGATGATCGGCCGGTCGCTCGAGACGCTGGCGTTGCGCATGAGCGCGGCGAACCGCAATGCGGAGATCGTCGCGAAGTTCCTCGCCGAGCACCCGCAGGTCGCCAAGGTGCACCACCTCGCCTATCTGCCGGAGGGCTCGCCGGAGCGGCGCGTCTTCGAGGCGCAATGCGAGGCCCCGGGTTCGACCTTCTCGTTCGACGTGAAGGGCGGCGAGGCGGAAGCCTTCCGGGTCCTGAACGCGTTGCAGGTCATCAAGCTCGCGGTGAGCCTCGGGGGCACTGAATCGCTCACCTGTCATCCGGCCTCCACGACCCATTCCGGCGTCCCAAAGGAGACCCGCGACCGGCTCGGCGTCAGCGACGCGACGATCCGGATCTCGATCGGCATCGAGCATCCGGACGACCTCGTGGCCGATCTCGCGCAGGCGCTCGCGACGCTGGGGTAGAATCGGTACCAGCGTCATCCCGGACTCCGGCCGGGGATGACACTCATGGTGCCCCGTCCGTCGCAGCGGCTTCGCTCCATTCGTGGAGGCAGGCCAGCGTCGGCCATGCCTTGCTCCTGCCGCCTCGGGCTTCCATGATGGTCCCATCCCAGGAGACCCGATGGCTGCCGCACCCTCGCCCGAGGCCTACAAGGAGCTGATGCTCTTTCTCGCGACTGCGGGCATCGTGGTGCCGCTCTTCCATCGCCTGCGCCTGAGTCCGGTGCTCGGGTTCCTGGGCGCCGGCGCCCTACTCGGCCCCTACGGCCTGGGGCGTCTCGTCCCGGGCGTGCCGTGGCTGTCCTGGTTCACGATCCCGAACCGGGAGGAGATCACCCACCTGGCCGAGTTCGGGGTGGTGTTCCTGATGTTCACGATCGGGATCGAGCTATCGTGGAAGCGGCTGCGCACCCTGCGCCGCTACGTGTTCGGAGTTGGGGCGCTCCAGGTCGCGGTCTGCACCGCCGCCCTCGGCGGGCTCGCCTCCCTCGTCGTGCCGAGCCGCACCGCCGCGATCCTGGTCGGCCTTGCGCTCGCCCTCTCCTCGACGGCCATCGTGGTGCCGGTGCTGGCCGGGCAGAAGCGCCTCAGCGCCCCTGTGGGTCGCGCGACCTTCTCGGTTCTGCTGTTCCAGGATCTCGCCGTCGCGCCGATCCTGTTCACGATTGCCATGCTGGGCTCGGAGGGCGAGGGCACTATGCTGGGCGCTTTCTTCTGGGCGCTCGGCCAGGCCGCGTTGGCGCTCGTCGTGATCGTCGGCGCCGGACGCCTGCTCCTGCGCCCGTTCTTCGCGCTCGTGGCCGCGACCCAGAGCTCCGAACTCTTCATGGCGGCTTGCCTGCTGGTGGTCCTGGCAACCGGGCTCGTCGCCGCGGTGAGCGGCCTCTCGATGGCGCTCGGCGCCTTCATCGCCGGGCTGCTCCTGGCCGAGACGGAATACCGCCGCGCCATCGAGGCGACGATCGAGCCGTTCAAGGGCCTGCTGCTCGGCGTGTTCTTCGTCACCATCGGCATGGGCCTCGACCCTGCCCGGCTGATCGAGACCCCGGTGCCGATCCTGATCGCAGCCCTCGGTCTCCTCGCCGTCAAGACGTCGCTCGTCTTCACGCTCGGGCGCCTCTTCGGCTTGGCCACGCCGGTCGCTGCCGAGGCCGCCCTGCTCCTCGCTCCCGGAGGCGAGTTCGCCTTCGTGATCGTGGGCGGCGCCATGGCGGCCGGTCTCGTTCCCGCGGGCCTCGGCCAGAGCGTGCTCCTCGTCACGACGCTCACCATGGTCGCGATCCCGCTCCTCGCCCGCCTCGCCCGCGGCTGGTGCGGGCAGCTCGAGCGGCGCCTGCCGCCGGTTCCTGTCGAGGCGCCTCCGCCGCCCGAAGAGGCTGGCCGGGTCATCGTGGCGGGCTATGGGCGGGTCGGCCAGCTCGTGGGCGAGATGCTCGTCCGCCACAAGGTGCCCTTCATCGCGATCGACTCCGATTCCGTTCGCGTCGCCGCCGAGCGCCGGGCCGGCAAGCCGGTCTATTTCGGCGACAGCGCCCACCCGGACCTCCTGCGCGCCTGCGGGATCGCGAACGCCCGGGCGCTCGTCGTCACGCTGGATGTGCCGAGCGCCGTCGAGGCGGTGGTGACCGCCGCCCGGTCGGCCCGTCCGGACCTGACGGTGGTCGCCCGGGCCCGCGACGCCCGCCATGCGATGCGGCTCTACGAGCTCGGAGTCGACGACGCCGTGCCGGAGACCATCGAGGCGAGCCTGCAGCTCTCCGAGGCCGTGCTGGTCGACATCGGTGTGCCCATGGGCCACGTGATCGCCTCCGTGCACGAGCGCCGGGACGAGTTCCGCGCCGTCCTCAAAGCCAAGGACGGGGCGCGGGATCCGGGGCGGACGGAGTTCCGGGCCCGTCGCACAGTGGGCAAGCACGTGCGCTGAGATCCGAGAGCGTGAGGTCCTGGAGCCGCCGCGCCAGGCAATCCTGGAACCCTGCGGCCAAGCTTGGCGTTCCGCTCGCATGAACGCTTCCCTGGCCGAAACATCCGCCCGGATCTCCGGTGCCCTGCCCTCGTGGCTCGCCGGCCTACTCACCCTAGCGGTTGCGGCGCTCCTGCTCCTCGGGCTCCACGCCCTCATCCTGAGGGTGCTGCAGTTCGTCCTGCGAGGGCGCCTCGCAGCCTTCGGCGAGACGCTGCTGACCCGCCTCGGGCCGCCGACGCGGCTCGGGCTGGTGGTCGTCGGCCTCGGGCTCGTGCTTCAGCTCCTGCCCTATCGCGGCGGCATTTTCGCTCTCGTGGAGCATGGTCTCCTCTTCGCTTTCGTGGTGGCGCTCGGCTGGACCGCGATCGCGGTCGTCAACGCCGCAGCGGATCTCTACCTGCGCCGCATCCCGGCTGTGTCCGAGGACAGCGCCCTCACCCGCAAGCATCTCACGCAGGTCCGGTTGCTCCGGCGCATCACTGTCACCGTGATCGGGTTTCTCACCCTGGCCGCGGTGCTGATGACGATCCCGGCCGTGCGCCAGTACGGCGTCAGCCTGTTCGCCTCGGCGGGCGTTGCCGGTCTGGCGGTGGGCCTCGCCGCCCGCCCCCTGCTCTCCAACCTGATCGCGGGCGTTCAACTGGCCATCACGCAGCCGATCCGCCTCGGGGACGGGATCCTGATCGAAGGCGAGTTCGGTCACGTGGAGGAAATCCAGACCTCTTACGTGGTGGTCGCGCTCTCGGAGGGCCGGCGCCTCGTGGTCCCCCTCTCCTACTTCATGGAGAAGCCATTTCAGAACTGGACGCGGGACTCGCCGTCCCTGGTCGGCAGCGTGACCTGGGTCGTGGACTATTCCGTCCCGGTGCCGGAAGTACGGGCCAAGTTCCTCGAATTCGTGAAGGCGTCGCCGCTCTGGGACGGCCGTGTCGCGTCGCTCCAGGTCGCCGAGGCGGGCGAGCACAAGATGCAGCTGCGCGGAAGCCTGAGCGCCGTCTCGGCCACCAATTCCTCGACCTTGAGGAGCGAAGTCCGGGAGAAGATCATCGCCTGGCTGCTCGAGGCCTATCCCTCCGCCCTGCCCCACGCACAGCAGTCGCCACAGCCTGGACCTGCCAGTGGAGACATGCTCCCAACGCGCAAAGGTTAACTTGGCATTTCTTCGTCATGCATGCACAGCATGACGGACATGCCGGGATTCCGCTCCTCCCGAGGGAGGCGGATCCTTATATGTTGCATTGCACAAGCAAGAGCAAAGCGCACCGGCTCCAGCGGCCGGTCAACTCAGGAGTACCCCCATGTTCGTCGGCTATATCCTCTCTAAGGTCCAGGCTTACCTCCGCTATCGCGATACCGTGCGGGAGCTTTCGCTGCTGACCGATCGGGAGCTGGAGGATCTCGGCATCAACCGTTTCCAGATCGAGAACGTCGCGCGCCAGCACGCCGCTGCGTAATCTTTGCTGCACCGCAGCAGAACCACAAGGCCGGGCGCCGGAAAGCGCCGCCAGGCCAAACCGGCCCTACGCTCGATCCCGCTCACGCCCGCCTCCGGCGGGCGTTTTGCGTTTCGGAGCTTCCGCGCAGCCGGAACCGTACTCCCGGGTTGATCTCCGGGAGGTGCATGCCTACTCACTGGGGCATGAGCACCATCGAACCCATTCACGTCGTCGGCGGCGGCCTCGCGGGGTCGGAAGCAGCCTGGCAGATCGCTCAGGCCGGCGTTCCCGTCATCCTGCATGAGATGCGGCCTGTCCGCGGCACTGACGCCCACAAGACCGACGGTCTCGCCGAGCTCGTCTGCTCCAATTCCTTCCGCTCGGATGATCCCGAGACCAACGCGGTCGGCCTCCTCCACCAGGAGATGCGGAGCCTCGGCTCCCTCATCATGAGCCGGGGCGATGCCCATCAGGTGCCGGCGGGCGGTGCGCTCGCAGTCGACCGGGACGGCTTTTCGGCCGCTGTGACGGCCGCCCTCGAGGCGCACCCCCTCGTCACGATCGAGCGCGGCGAGGTTGCCGGCCTGCCGCCGGAAGATTGGTCCTCCGTGATCGTGGCGACCGGCCCCCTCACCTCACCGGCTCTGGCACAGGCGATCCAGGGCCTCACCGGGGAGCGGGAGCTCGCCTTCTTCGACGCCATCGCGCCGATCGTCTACCGCGAGTCCATCAATATGGAGGTGGCCTGGTTCCAGTCCCGCTACGACAAGGCGGGTCCGGGCGGCACGGGTGCGGACTATATCAACTGCCCCCTCGACAAGGAGCAGTACGAAGCCTTCATCGACGCCCTGATCTCCGGCGACAAGACGAGCTTCAAGGAATGGGAGGGCACGCCCTACTTCGACGGCTGCCTGCCGGTCGAGGTCATGGCCGAGCGGGGCCGCGAGACCCTGCGGCACGGTCCCATGAAGCCCTTCGGCCTCACGAACCCGAACGCTCCGGACCGGAAGCCCTACGCCGTCGTGCAGCTGCGCCAGGACAATGCGCTGGGCACCCTGTTCAACATGGTGGGCTTCCAGACCAAGCTGAAATACGGCGAGCAGGCGCGGGTTTTCCGCATGATCCCAGGACTCGAAAACGCCGAGTTCGCCCGGCTCGGCGGCCTCCACCGCAACACCTATCTCAACTCCCCGAAGCTCCTCGATTCGTCCTTGCGCCTGAAAGCCATGCCGCGGCTCCGCTTCGCCGGCCAGATCACGGGCTGCGAGGGGTATGTGGAAAGCGCCGCCGTCGGCCTGATGACGGGCCGCTTCGCGGCGGCCGAGCGGCTGGGGCAGCCGTTCCAGCCGCTGCCGTCGACGACGGCGCTCGGGGCGCTGATCAACCACATCACCGGCGGCCACATCGAGACCATCGACGAAGGACCCCGCTCGTTCCAGCCCATGAACGTGAACTTCGGCCTCTTCCCACCTCTGGAGCGGAGCCCCAAGGCCGAGGACGGCAAGCGCCTGCGCGGGGCCGCGAAAGCCATCGCCAAGAAGCGGGCTCTCACGGACCGGGCGCGGGCGGATCTGGCGGCATGGCTCTCCGGCGGCGCACTGCCGGCCGCGGCGGAGTAGTTCCTTGCGTCATTCCGAGGCTTCGCGGAGCGATGAGCGCAGAACCCAAGAAATGCATTGGGAAAAAGCGCGCAGTCTGGGTTCCGGCCCGCCGCTCGCGCGGCGACCGGAATGACGGCCCGATTCAGAAAGGTCCGCGCCAGAGCGCGGCGAGCCGGCGCCACTGGGGAAGGTCGACCGCACTGGTGAACGGGTCGTAGTCGCGCCGTTCCATGGCCTTGAGATAGGGCTCCACCAGGGCCAGGGCCTGGAAGGCGGGCCGGACCTCCGGCGGAACCGATCCCTTGAGCGTCCTCACCTGCTGAACGTGCCGGCGGGCCACCGCGCGGAGATCGGCGAGCGCGGCCAGGAGACCTGGACCACCCCGGCCCTTGATGATGTCCTCGCGCACGACGCCGTGGCGGGCGAGGATGTCCTGCGAGATGTAGACCTGTCCGCTGCGGGCATGCCATGGAAAGGCGCGCAGGAGCCCCGTGACCGCATAAGCCACGCCCGCGTGCCCTGCGGCATCCGCCCCGCCGGGATCCTGCCCCTCGGCCAGCACGATGCTGGCGAGGCGGATCAGGCGCGAGGAGGTCTCGCCGCAATAGCCCTCGAGGTCGTTGAGGGTGGGCATCAGGTCGTCGTAGAGATCGAAGACCCGGGCATCGATCAGGTCCACGAGCGCCTGCCGGGGCAATCGGAAGCGCACGATGGTGTCGTCGAGCGCCGCCGCCACGGGATTCGCCCGCACGTCGCCTCGCGCCTCCCCCTGGAGCGCGTCGCGCCACCATTGCAGACGGATCTCGCCGACCATCGCCTCGCGCACGGAATCCCGCACGCGGGCGATCTCGAAGCTGAAGGCATAAAGGGCGTGGAGAAACGGGCGCTTGTCGGCCGGCGCGAAGAGGCTCGCCCAGTAGCGGTCAGGGTCGCCCTCGCGGACGAGGCTCTCGCAATGCGCGAAGTTGAAATCAGTGCCGCCGGCCAAGCGTCTAATCCACCGCGATGAGGGCTGCGGCGACCTTGCGGTTTTCGGCCACGAGCACGTTGTAGGTGCGGGCGGCAGCCCCGGTCTGCATCACGTCGAGGCCGATACCGGCTTCCCGGAAAAGCTGGCGCAGGGCGGCGGGAAAGGCGGCCGCGTCGCGGCCGGTGCCGACGAGAAGGATCTCGATCTCCCCGGCCTCCGCAAGGACGGGGGCGAAGGCGTCGGCGTTGAATTCGGCCGGCGAAGTCACGTCCCAGGCCCGGATGCCGGAGGGCAGCACCACGATCGAGCCGCGGTGGGACATCTCCGCGAAGCGGAAGCCGCCATTGCCATAGGCGTCGATCTGGTGACGCCCCGGGACGAAGCCGTCGTAAATGCGACCCGGCATGGGCTTGCTCACCGGGCGGATCACTCCGCCGGCTGCGGGACCTTGCCGTCGAGCGCCGTGGACGCGACCTCGGCGCCCTGCTTGAGGCCGAGATAGATCAGCACCGGCGCTGCGATGAACACCGACGAATAGGTGCCGACCACGAGGCCGAACAGCATCGCATAGGAGAAGCTCTTGAGAACCTCGCCGCCGAAGACCGCGAGCGCGATCAGCGCGAGCCCCGTCGAGACGCCGGTGATGATCGTGCGTGTCAGGGTGTCGTTCATGGCGCGGTCGAGGAGATCGTTGATGGGCATGCGCTTGTACTTGCGCATGGATTCGCGGATTCGATCGTAGACCACCACGGTGTCGTTCAACGAATAGCCGATGATGGTCAGGATCGCGGCGATCGAGGTCATGTTGAACTCGATCTGGCTGATCGCGAAGAAGCCCATCGTGAGCACGATGTCGTGCAGGGTCGCGACCACGGCTCCGATGGCGAACTGCCACTCGAAGCGGAACCAGAGATAGACGAGGATCGCGACGAGGGAGAGCAAAACGCCGAGCGTCCCGGACTGCACGAGCTCGCCCGAGACGCGCGGACCCACCACCTCGACGCGGCGGAATTCATAGTCGTTCGAGAAGGTCTCACGCAGTTTGGAGACTACACCCTGCTGGCCCTGCTCACCGCCCGGCTGAAGCTCGACACGCACCGAGACGTCGCGCCCGTCGCCGAACTCCTGAACCTCGACCTCACCGAAGCCGAGCCCGTTCGCCCGCTCGCGCAAGGACGCGACATCGGCCTGGGTCCCCTTGGCCTGTAATTCGACGAGGGTGCCACCCTTGAAGTCGATGCCGAAGTTCATGCCGACCGCAAAGAAGAGCAGAACCGCCAGGACCGACATCGCGGCCGAGAACGGGAAGCTCCAGCGCCGGATGCGCATGAACTCGAACTTGGTGTCGGTGGGGAAATACCGGATCAGCATGGCCGATGGCCTTCCTTGTGCGCTGGCCCGGCAGGCGGATCCTGCTCGGCCGGGCGAATGCATCGATAACAAATGCGGGACGGGAGCCGATCCCGCCGGCGGGTTGCTCCGCTAGAAGCTGATGCTCGTCGGCTTCATGTAGCGGTACCAGGTGGCGACCAGAAGGCGCGTTACCGTATAGGCCGTGAACACCGTGGTCACGATGCCGACCGATAATGTCACCGCAAAGCCGCGCACGGGGCCAGTCCCGAGGAAGAACAGAATCCCGCCGGCGAGCAGAGTTGTGAAGTTGGCGTCAAGAATCGTGCCGAGCGCACGCCCGAAGCCCTGGTCAAGGGAAGAGATCGCCGAACGCCCGAGCCGGGCTTCCTCGCGGATGCGCTCATAGATGATGACGTTGGAGTCCACCGCCATGCCGATCGTGAGCAGGATGCCCGCGATGCCGGGCAGCGTGAGCGTGGCGCCCAGCGCCGAGAGAACACCGAAAATCAGGCCCACGTTGATGAGCACGGCGAGGACCGCGACCGCGCCCAGGAGCCCGTAGGCCAGGATCATGAACAGCGCCACGAGCGCCGTGCCGATGCCAAGCGCGAGCTGGCCGGCCTGGATCGAATCCTCGCCGAGGCCGGGACCCACTGTGCGCTCCTCCACGATCGTGAGCTTGGCCGGGAGCGCGCCGGCACGGAGCAGCACCGAGAGGTCGTTGGCCTGCTGGACCGTGAAGCGCCCCGAGATTTGGCCCGAGCCGCCGGTGATCGGCTGAAGGATCCGGGGGGCCGAGATCACCTCGTTGTCGAGAACGATGGCGAGCGCCCGATTCACGTTCTCTGTCGTGGCCTGGCCGAAGCGCTGAGCGCCGCGGATGTTGAAGCGGAAATTGACGATGGGCTCGTTTGTGCGTTGATCGAAGGCCGGCGAGGCGTCCACGAGATCGCCGCCCTCGACGATGATCCGACGCTCGACCGGCACTCTCTGGCCGTTCGCATCCCGCGAGGGCAGCATGTCGACATCGCCTGTGGGCGAGTCGGCCAGCATCCGGAACTCGAGCTTCGCGGTGCGCCCGAGGATATCCTTCAGGCGCTGCGGGTCCTGCAGACCCGGAACCTGGACGAGGATCCGGTCGGCGCCCTGCCGCTGGATGTTGGGTTCGGTGGTGCCGAGTGCGTCGACGCGCCGACGCAGCACCTCGATGGCTTGGTCGATGGCGCGGCGCACCCGATCGTTCACGCCGATATCCGTGTAGACCAGTTGGATCAGGCCGTCGGGCTGCTCGGTGACGGCGATGTCGCGGTCGCCGGTCTGTCCGAGGATCGCATTCGAAATTGGCTGGGAGAGCTCCTGTAGCCGCGGCAGGATGCGAGACCGGTCGCCGGCATCGGGCACTCGGATCTGGACGCCTCGCTGAACGATCTGGATGCCGCCCTGAGGCGCCACTCGGGTCTCGCGCAGGATACGGCGAACATCGTCGCGAAGCGTCGTGGCCTGGGTCCGCACGAGGTCCGGCACGTCGACTTCGAGAAGGACGTGCGACCCGCCCTGGAGGTCGAGGCCCAGCACCATCGCCCGGGTTGGCACGATCCAGGAGGGCACCCAGCCGGGGATGGACTGCTGGAACGCCGTCCGCTGCTCGCGCGTCATCAGGCTCGGTACGGCGAGCAGACAGCCGATCACCACGGTCGCCACGATGGCTAAGACCTTCGGCGTCGAGAAACGAAGCATTCCTGAACCCTTCTGCTGCCCGCGAGCCCTTTGGCCGTGACGGGCGCGCCCTTCCTTGCTGCTCCTCTACGAGCAAATGATCCTGTGGCTCGGCGCGGCCTCAGGCCTTGACCGGTTCGCCCTTGGTCCGCACGTCCGCGATCATGGTGCGCGCGACCTTGACCCGGACGCCGTCGGCGATTTCGACATCGATGTCGGCGGTATCCTCGGTGACCTTCACGACCTTGCCGACGATGCCGCCCGAGGTCACCACCGTGTCGCCCCGGCGCACGTTCTTGAGCATCTCCTGGTGTTCCTTGGCCCGGCGCTGCTGCGGCCGGATGATCAGGAACCACATGATCACGAAGATGAGAACGAACGGGACAAGCTGCAGAAACATGTCTGCGCCCCCACCGGCGGGGGCCCCTTGCGCGAAGGCGGGCGTGATCAAGCGGCTCTCCATGGCTGAAGGCGCGAGCCGGGCCCCTGGCCCGTCGCGCTGGGACGACAATCTTCGGGTCGGGCGGATCTAAACCATGGCCTCCCCGAAATCAACGAAGCGCGGACCGGTCGAATGGACGCTCCCCGGAATCCGGCAGCGGCGTCAACAGGAAAGGATTGCGGCCGGTCCCTCCGGCGCAGCCGCGCATGGGGAACCGGAGCCATTCCTGGCGCTCATGGGAGGAGGCCTGCGACCGCAGCCGGGAAATGGACGCCCAGCGGGAACCGGGCTAAGAGCCCGCGCCAGTCCTTTGCCTGTACGAGATCATGACCCCTGACCCGACCCTCGCCTCGCCCGACACATTGACGCTGCTCTCCCGCATCGCCGACGCCCTCGACCGCCTGAGCCCGAGGAGCGCCGAGCGCCCCGATCTGACGGCCGCCGACGCCTTCGTCTGGCATGCGGCCGGGCGGCGGCTGACGCCGGTGCCGCGGGTCAACCGGGTCGAGATCGAGCTCCTGCGCGGGATCGACCGGGTGCGCGACACCCTGCAGGACAACACCAGCCGCTTCGCCCGGGGGCTGCCTGCCAACAACGCCTTGCTCTGGGGAGCCCGCGGGATGGGCAAGTCCTCCCTCGTGAAGGCTGTCCATGCCGCGATCAACAGGGACCTGGCGGCAGCCGGCACCCTCCCGCTCAAGCTCATCGAAATCCACCGGGAGGACATCGAGACCCTGCCGGACCTGATGACGATGGTCCGCGCCGACCCGCACCGCTTCATCGTGTTCTGCGATGACCTGTCCTTCGACGCCGACGATACCTCCTACAAGTCCTTGAAGGCCGTTCTGGAAGGCGGAATCGAGGGTCGGCCCGACAATGTGATCTTCTACGCGACGTCGAACCGTCGCCATCTCCTGCCCCGGGACATGATGGAGAACGAGCGCTCGACCGCGATCAACCCAGGCGAAGCCGTGGAGGAAAAAGTCTCCCTGTCCGACCGCTTCGGCCTCTGGCTGGGCTTTCACAAGTGCAGCCAGGACGAGTACCTCGACATGGTCTTCTCGTATGTCGATCACCTGGGCCTGAAGGCCGATCGGGAGCGGATCCGGGCCGAGGCGCTGGAATGGTCGACCACCCGCGGCGCGCGCTCGGGGCGCACGGCCTGGCAATATATCCAGGATCTGGCCGGACGGCTCGAGACCAAGCTGGAGCCCGGGCGGTCGTGAGACTGCCAGCCCTCCCAACCGCTACCTCGGCGATCTCAGGTTTTCGGGCCGATGCGGGATGGGGGAACGCCGGCGCCGAATCGGTCGAAGCGCGGTAATTGATCGTGAAGGTCCGCCCACGGCAGACTGTCGGCGACGTTCACGTGGGCGCGCGGTTCGAGCGCTGCGGCATCCTCGAAGGTCGCCGCAAAGAGATGGACCTCGCCCGGCCATTTCGCGCTCCTGTAGGAGATCGGCGAACCGCAGCGAGGGCAGAAACCGCGCTCGACTTCCGGCGAGGAGGCGTAGGTCTTCACTGGCCCTCCGCCAAAACGGACAGCCTCTGACCTGACTCCGACATAGGTCGTGAAAGGCGATGAAGTTGCCCTGCGGCAACTCTCGCAGTGGCAATGGGCGATCCAAAGCGGCCGACCCGTGACCTCGAACGTGACGTCGCCGCACAGGCAGCGGCCATGGCGGATGGAGTCCGTATCCGACATCCCCGACCTCCCCTCCAGGTCCTATTCCGCTGACAGGACACCCATCGCGGTCTTGCGCCAACCCCTCCCGTGGGCAACCCGTCCTACACCAGTCTACTCTGCTCCACGGCAGCCGCAATGAAGCTGCGGAACAGGGGGTGGGGCTCGAAGGGACGTGACTTCAGCTCCGGGTGGAACTGGACGCCGATGAACCAGGGATGGTCGTCGTATTCCACGATCTCCGGGAGGACGCCGTCCGGCGAGACGCCTGAGAAGCGCAGGCCCTGGGCCTCCAGGCGCTCCCGGTACTCCATGTTGACCTCGTAGCGGTGGCGGTGGCGCTCGGAGATCTCCGTGCTGCCGTAGACTTCGGCGACGCGGGAGCCCGGCGCGAGCTTCGCCTCGTAGGCGCCGAGCCGCATGGTGCCGCCGAGATCGCCGCCGGCGGCCCGCTTCTCGAGCTCGTTGCCGCGCAGCCACTCGGTCAGGAGGCCGACCACGGGCTCCGGGGTCGGGCCGAATTCCGTTGAATTCGCGTCCTGGATTCCGGCGAGCGACCGGCAGGCCTCGATCACGGCCATCTGCATGCCGAAGCAGATGCCGAAATAGGGGATCTTGCGCTCGCGGGCATAGCGGACCGCCTGGATCTTGCCTTCCGCCCCACGCTGACCGAAGCCGCCGGGGACCAGGATTCCGTGGACGCCTTCCAGGAAGGGCGCCGGGTCCTCGCGCTCGAAGATCTCGCTCTCGATCCAGTCGAGCTTTACCTTGACGCGGTTGGCGATGCCGCCGTGGTGCAGGGCCTCGATGAGGGACTTGTAGGCGTCGAGCAGGCCCGTGTACTTGCCCACCACCGCGATCGTGACCTCCCCCTCCGGGCTCCTGACACGGCCCGAGATGGTCTGCCAGCGCGAGAGGTCGGGTGCCGGGGCGTCGTCGATCCCGAAGGCGGCGAGCACCTCCGCGTCGAGACCGGCGGCATGGTAGGAGAGCGGCACGTCGTAGATCGAGGGCGCATCGCGCGCCTCCACCACGGCGGATTCGCGCACGTTGCAGAACAGGCCGAGCTTGCGGCGCTCGTCGCGCGGGATCTCGCGATCGGTGCGGCAGAGCAGGATATCGGGCTGGATGCCGATGGAGCGCAGCTCTGCGACCGAGTGCTGGGTCGGCTTCGTCTTCAGCTCGCCGGCCGATGGGATATAGGGCAGCAGCGTCAGGTGGACGTAGATCGCCTGGCCCCGGGGGAGATCGTTGCCGACCTGCCGGATCGCCTCGAAGAAGGGCAGGCCTTCGATGTCGCCGACCGTGCCGCCGATCTCGACCAGGACGAAATCGAAGCCCTCGTTGCCGGTGAGGACGAAGTCCTTGATCGCGTTGGTGACATGCGGGATCACCTGGATGGTGGCGCCGAGATAGTCGCCGCGCCGCTCCTTGGTGATGATGTCGAGATAGATCCGGCCCGTGGTGATGTTGTCGCTCTTGTTCGCCGGCACGCCGGTGAAGCGCTCGTAATGGCCCAGATCCAGGTCGGTCTCGGCCCCGTCGTCAGTCACGAAGACTTCGCCGTGCTGGTAGGGGCTCATGGTCCCCGGATCGACGTTGAGATAGGGGTCGAGCTTGCGCAGGCGCACCTTGTAGCCGCGGGCCTGCAGCAGCGCGCCCAGCGCCGCCGAGGCCAGGCCCTTGCCGAGGGACGACACCACGCCGCCGGTGATGAAGATGTAGCGGGTCATTTCAGTCACCCTGCCGATCCGATTGCATCGAGGGTGAACCCCATGCCGTGAATGCTTGGTCACGCGTCATGGACCCCGATCCATAAAGAAGGCTCCCCGATTTGCAAACGCGAATCGCAGAGCCCCGGCTGCCGTCCACAGGCCGCCATCCACAAAAAGAGAGGGCCGGAAATCCGGCCCTGGCTTGAAGCACCCGGTTCCTGCTGGCGAGCTTATTGCTGCGGCGCCTGCGGAGCGGCCGGTGCCGGGGCAGGCGCTGCGGGCGCCGGCTGGTCGCCCTGCATGCGCTGAAGCTGCTCGAGAACGTTCGGAGCCTGACCGCCCGGGGCCTGCTGCCCTGCGGGCGCTCCCGGGGCGGCCCTGTCCAGGATCGAGCTCGGCGCGCGGCCATAGCTCGCCAGGATGGTGAGCGCCAGGCTCGTGACGAAGAACAGGCCGGCGAGGATCGCGGTGGCGCGCGTGAGGGCGTTGGCCTGACCGCGTCCGGTCATGAAGCCCGAGACGCCGCCGCCTCCACCGCCGAGGCCGAGACCGCCGCCTTCCGAGCGCTGCAGCAGAACCACGCCGATCAGCGCCAGGACGATGATCAGGTGGATGATGATGAGAACGTTTTCCATTCCACAATCCAGAAGCGGGCGAACGGCCCGAAATTTGCGCCGTCGTTACACGAACAAACGTGAGAGGCCAACAGGCCTCGGCGGGACCCTGCCATTCCGCAGCCTCTCGGCCGGGCATCGGCAGACCTTCGAAGAAGCCCCTGAGGTAGGAATGCGGCTCGCCGGTTCCAACCCTCCAGCGGAGGAAGGCGACCTCGGGCCGCGGAGGGCCAGGGTCCGCCGCCTCAGCTCAGATATGCCCCTGCAATACCGAGGAAATCCGCCGCGACCAGGCTCGCGCCGCCGACGAGCGCGCCGTTGACATTCTCGACCGCGAGCAGCTCGGCCGCGTTCGATGGCTTCACGGAGCCGCCGTAGAGGATCCGCACCCGCCCTTGCTCCGGCTTGCCGACGAGACGGCGCAGCTCGTCGCGGATCAGGGCATGGACCTCCGCGACGTCGGCGGCCGTCGGGGTCAGCCCCGTCCCGATCGCCCAGACGGGCTCGTAGGCCACCACGAGATTGTGACTGTCGCAGTCCACGGGGATCGAGCCGCGCAGCTGCCGGCGCACGACCGCGAGCGTCCTGCCGCCTTCCCGCTCGGCCTGGGTCTCGCCGACGCAGACGATTGCGGTCAGGCCGGCACGATGGGCTGCCACCGCCTTGGCGCAAACGTCGGCGTCCTTCTCGGCATGGTACTGGCGACGTTCGGAATGGCCGACGATCACGTAGGCGGCGCCGGCATCGGCCAGCATCTCGGCCGAGATGTCGCCCGTGAAGGCGCCGGATTCCTTGGCGTGGCAATCCTGCCCGCCGATCGCGATCCGCGACCCGACCGCCTCCCGCGCGAAGGCGTGGACCAGGGTGGCGGGCGGGCAGACGAGGAGCTCGACCCGCGCCTTGAGACCCGGCGTGTAGCCCGCCTGGACCGAGCGCAGCACTTCGGCTGATGCCCGCAGGCCGTTCATTTTCCAGTTCCCCGCAACGAGCGGGCGCGGCCGATCGACGCTCATGTCGTTTCCCTCCGAGGCAGGCCTGATCCCGCCACGCTTGTCGCCCAGTAGCAGAGCCCTGCGGCGTCTTTCAACCATGCCAACCCTTCCCCGGCGGCTTCCGATCGGCTATCGCCGCACAAACGGCAGAGCCACAGGATCAACCATGCTGAGAAGAATGCGCGCAGCGGGACAGGGAGTGATCGGGAAGGTCCTCGCGACCATCCTGTTCGTGATCTTGATCGCGAGCTTCGCGGTCTGGGGCATCGGCGACATCTTCCGTGGCGGGCCGCAGAACACGGTCGCCCGGGTCGGCGACACCGAGATCACGACGGAGCAGTTCCGGACCGCCTACCAGAACGAGCTCCAGCGGCTCTCCCGCCAGTTCGGGCGCAACCTGACCTCCGATCAGGCCCGCGCCTTCGGGATCGACCAGCAGGTCCTGTCCCGGATGGTCACGGAAGCTGTCTTCGACGAGCGCACGAAGGCGCTCGGCCTCAGCGCTTCCGATCAGCTCATCGTCACCTCCATCATGCAGGAGCCCGCCTTCCAGGGCCCCAACGGGCAGTTCGATCGCTCGCGGTTCGACCAGATCCTGCGCGACAACAATCTCAGCGAGGCGGGTTACGTGCGCGAGCAGCGCAAGACGGTGACCCGCACGCACCTCGCGGAGGCGGTCTCGGGCGCCCTGCCCGTGCCGTTCGCCGCGCGCGAGGCGCTCCACCGCTACGGTGCCGAGCGCCGCAGCGCGTCCTATTTCATTCTGCCGCCTGCCGCCGCAGGCGACGTCCCGGCCCCGACGAACGAGCAGCTCCAGGCCTTCTACAATGAGCGGAAGGCTTCCTTCGGCGCGCCGGAATACCGCTCGCTCAACGTCGTCGCCCTCGACGCCGCGGCGCTCGCCAAGCCGGAGGCAGTCTCGGACGCGGATGCCCGGAGCCGGTACGAGCAGGTCAAGGGCGCCCGCTTCGGGACTGCGGAGCGCCGCACGGTGCAGCAGATCGTGTTCCCGACCTCCGAGGAGGCACAGGCCGCCGCCCAGCGGATCAAGGAAGGCTTGACTTTCGAGGCTCTCGCGACCGAGCGGAACATTGCGCCGGCGGATCTCGAACTCGGCACCTTCCCCAAATCCGAGATGCTCGACCCGGCCGTGGCCGAGGCAGCCTTCTCTCTCCAGCCTGGCACGGTGAGCGACCCGGTCGAGGGCCGGTTCGGCTCCGTGCTCGTGCGCGTGACGCAGGTCCAGGCCGAGTCCGTCCGGCCTTTCGAAGAGGTCGCCGGCGAGGTCAAGCAGGAGATCGCCCAGGAGCGGGCCCGTCAGGACATCGACAAGGTCCACGACGAGATCGAGGACATGCGTGCCAGCGCCCGTCCGCTCCCCGAGATCGCCCGAGAGAAAGGCCTGAACCTGGTGCAGGTTCCCGCGGTCGAGCGCAATGGCCGCGACAAGAGCGGCGCCCCGATCGCGACGCTGCCCGAGCGGGAGGCGCTGCTCACGGCGGCCTTCGCGTCCGACGTCGGAGTCGACAACGAGGCTCTGCGCACCCGCAGCGGCGGCTATGTCTGGTACGACGTGACCGGCATCGAGCCCCCGCGCGAGCGGCCCCTGGAGGAAGTCCGCGCCGAGGTCGAAAAGCAGTGGCGCGAGGACGAAATCGGCCGCCGCCTCACCGAGAAGGCCCGCGCCCTCGTGGAGCGGCTCGACAAGGGCGAGGCGATCGAGGCCGTCGCAACGGAGGCGGGTGCGGAGGCCAAGAGCGCTGCCGATCTCGCCCGGCGCCAGCCGGCCGGAGACCTGCCGCCGGACGCTGTGAACCGGATCTTCGCGACCCCGGTCGGCAAGGCCGGAAGCGTGGCGACCGCGGCCGATACCCGGGTGGTCTTCAAAGTCACCGCCGCCACCGTGCCGCCGCTTATCACGACGACACAGGAAGCCGAGCGCTTGGAGGACCAGCTGCGCACCGCCATGAGCGATGATCTCCTCGCCGAGTTCGTGGCCGAGGCCCAGAAGGGCATATCCGTGACGGTGAACCAGCAGGCCCTCCGCCAAGTCGTCGGCGGGGACCTCTGACGCCGACGCACGATCAACGACGGCCGCTCCGATGATGACGCCCGATTTCGATGCTTTCGCGCGCGCCTACTCCGCCGGCGAGGCCGGCGTGCTGCGGACGACATTGGTCGGCGATCTCATCACCCCGGTCGCGGCGTTCCTGAAGCTCCGGCACGGTCGGCGTGGAGCCGCGTTCCTGCTCGAATCGGTCGAGGGCGGGGCGGTGAAGGGCCGCTATTCCATGATCGGGCTCGATCCGGACCTCGTCTGGCGCTGCGAGGGCGGCGTGGCGAGCCTCGACCGCCGGGCCCTCGACCACAAGGGCGCCTTCGTGACCGAAGAGCGCCCGCCGCTCGAGAGCCTGCGCGCGCTGATCCGCGAAAGCGCCCTGCCGCTCGGCGAGGACCTGCCCCCGATGGCGGCCGGGCTCTTCGGCTATCTCGGGTACGACATGGTGCGCCTGATGGAGCGCCTCCCCGAGCCCAATCCCGACGCGCTCGGCGTTCCCGATGCCATCCTGGTCCGCCCGACCGTCATGGTGGTGTTCGACGCGGTCCGGGACGAGGTCTCGCTCATCACCCCCGTTCGCCCGCAGGGGAGCGTCTCCGCCAAGGCGGCTTACGAGAGTGCGTTGGCGCGGCTCGAGAGCGTGACCTGGGCGCTGGAGCGCCCCCTCCCCTTCGACGGCCGCACGGATCCGACCGCGATCACGTTCGAGCCGCCGGTGTCCAACACCTCCCCGGACGAGTACGCCTCCATGGTCGCCAGCGCCAAGGAGTACATCGCGGCCGGCGACATCTTTCAGGTCGTGCTCTCGCAGCGCTTCGAGGCGCCCTTCAGCCTGCCGGCCTTCGCGCTCTACCGCTCGCTCCGCCGCGTCAACCCGGCGCCGTTCCTCTGCTACCTCGACTTCGAGGACTTCCAGATCGTCTGCTCCTCGCCCGAGATCCTGGTGCGCGTGCGGGACGGCAAGGTCACGCTGCGCCCGATCGCCGGAACCCGCCCCCGTGGCGCGACCCCGGCCGAGGACCGCGCCCATGCCGAGAGCCTGCTGGCCGATCCCAAGGAGCGGGCCGAGCACCTGATGCTGCTGGATCTCGGGCGCAACGACGTCGGTCGCGTATCGGAGCTGGGCTCGGTCGCGGTCACGGACAGCTTCTTCCTGGAATATTACAGTCAGGTCATGCACATCGTCTCGAATGTCGAGGGCCGCCTCGACGGCCGGTTCGACGCCCTCGACGCCCTCGTCGCAGGCTTTCCCGCCGGAACGGTCTCGGGCGCTCCCAAGGTGCGCGCCATGGAGATCATCGACGAGCTCGAGAAGGAGAAGCGTGGCCCCTATGCCGGCTGCATCGGCTATTTCGGCGCCAACGGCGAGATGGACACCTGCATCGTCCTGCGCACTGCGGTCGTAAAGGACGGCCGCATGGCCGTGCAGGCGGGCGCCGGCATCGTCTTCGATTCGGACCCGGCCTCCGAGCAGCAGGAATGCATCAACAAGGCCAAGGCCCTCTTCCGGGCCGCCGAGGACGCCGTCCGCTTCGCGAGCCGGGCCCGGTTCGGGCAGTAGCGCCGGAGCCATCCCCGGCCGGGGCGTGACGCCGAGCACCGGCGCGGACAGCCCGGGATGACACTTCGTCCCTTGACCCCGACTCTCCCGTCGGCAAGGGTCCGGCCATGACCCGCGTTCTCGTCATCGACAATTACGACAGCTTCACCTGGAACCTCGTGCACCTGATCGGTCCTCTGGTCTCGCAGGTCGATGTCCTGCGTAACGATGCGACGACCGTGGAGGCGGTGCTCGCACAGAAGCCCGATGCCATCGTGCTATCGCCCGGGCCGTGCACGCCGAACGAGGCCGGGATCTGCCTCGATCTGGTGGACAGAGCGGCAGCGGAGCTGCCGATCTTCGGGGTTTGCCTCGGCCTGCAGACCATCGGCCAGGTCTTCGGCGGCAGCGTGGTCCGGGCGCCCCTCCCAATGCACGGGAAGGTCTCCGAGGTGGAGCACCGGGGACGGACGGTGTTTCGCGGCATCAACGGGCCCCTGAGGGCGACGCGCTACCATTCCCTCGTGGTCGAGCGGGACAGCTGCCCGGCGGATCTCGAAATCACCGCCGAGACCCGCGACGGGCTCGTCATGGGCCTGTCGCACAGGACGCTGCCGATCCACGGGGTGCAGTTCCATCCCGAAAGCATCCTCTCCGAGCACGGCGCCACGATCATGCGCAACTTCTTCGATCTCGCCGCTGCCTGGAACACGCAAGCGCGTGACAAGGCCCCTGCCGCCGTGCATTGAAAGGCGGCGCCTTCACCGGCCGTTCCGACCTGGGACGGTGACAAGGCGCGCCCCGCCGTGCAGTGAAGACCGATGGACTCGTTCAAGCCCTATCTCGCGAAAGTCGCCACCGGCGCGTCCCTGACGCGCGAGGAGGCCCGCTCCGCCTTCGACGATCTGCTGTCCGGCGAGGTCACGCCGGCCCAGAGCGGCGCCTTCCTGATGGCTTTGCGCGTGCGCGGCGAAGCGCTCGACGAGATCGTCGGCGCGGTCGCGGCCATGCGCGGGCGCATGACCCGCGTGACGGCACCCGTCCGCGCTATGGACATCGTCGGGACCGGCGGCGACCATTCCGGCAGCTACAACATCTCCACGCTCGCCTCGATGATCGTCGCGGGTACGGGCGTGCCGGTCGCCAAACACGGCAACCGGGCCGCCTCCTCCCGCTCCGGCGCCGCGGACGTGCTCACGGCGCTCGGCGTCAAGATCGGGCTCGATACGGCCGCCCTTGAGCGCTGCCTGCAGGAGGCTGGCCTCTGCTTCATGTTCGCCCAGTCCCACCACGCCTCCATGCGCCACGTGGCGCCGGTGCGGGTGGAACTTGGCACGCGGACGCTCTTCAACCTGCTCGGCCCCCTCTCGAACCCGGCGGGCGTGGGACGCCAACTGCTCGGCGTGTTCTCGGAGACCTGGCTCGAGCCCCTGACCCTGGTGCTGAAAGAGCTCGGCTCAGAGCGGGTCTGGACCGTGCACGGCTCCGATGGGCTTGATGAGATCACGACGACGGGGCCGACCCACGTGATCGCGCTCGAGAATGGCTCGATCCGCCGCTTCACGGTGAGTCCGGAGGAGGTTGGCCTGAAGACGGCCCGTCCGGAAGATTTGAAGGGCGCCGATCCGGACCACAATGCGCAGGAGTTGCGCCGCGTGCTCGACGGCGCGAAGACGCCCTACCGCGACATCGCCGTGCTCAATGCCGGCGCGGCCCTCGTGGTCGCGGGCGAGGCCGCCAACCTCCGCGACGGCGTGGAACGCGCTGCGCATTCGGTCGACAGCGGCGCCGCCAAAGGCGTGCTGGAGCGGCTGATCGCCGCCTCGAACGCGTGACGTGAGATGAACGACATCCTCGCGCGCATCGAGGCGTACAAGCGCCGGGAGATCGAAGCCGCCAAGGCCGCGGTCCCGCCGCGCGACATGGAGCGCCGGGCGCTCGCCGCGCCCCCGCCGCGCGGCTTCGCGCAGGCGATCGCCTACCACCTCTCCGAGGGCCGGCCGGCGCTGATCGCCGAGGTCAAGAAGGCGAGCCCCTCCAAGGGCCTGATCCGGGCCGACTTCGACCCCCCTGCCCTGGCGCGGGCCTATGCCGAGGGCGGGGCCTCGTGCCTGTCGGTCCTGACCGACGAGCCCTCTTTCCAGGGCAAACCCGAATTTCTGGGGCAGGCCCGCAAGGCCTCCGGCCTGCCGGCCCTGCGCAAGGATTTCCTGTTCGAGCCCTATCAGGTGTTCGAGGCCCGGGCCTGGGGCGCCGATTGCATCCTCGTCATCATGGCGAGCGTCACCGACGAGGAGGCGTTGGCGCTGATCGACACGGCGCACCAGCTCGGCATGGATGTGCTGGTCGAGGTGCACGACCGCCAGGAGCTCGAACGCGCCCTGCCGCTGGGCACGAAGCTCGTTGGGATCAACAACCGGAACCTCCGCACCTTCGCGGTGTCGCTCGAGACGAGCGAGGAGCTGTCGCCGCTGATCCCCGGCGACCGGATCGCGGTGGGCGAGAGCGGCATCTCCACCCGCGCGGATATCGACCGCCTGTCGGACGCGGGCATCCGCACCTTCCTGGTCGGCGAGAGCCTGATGCGGCAGGACGATGTCGCCGCGGCGACTCGCCGCCTGCTCTTCGGATCCTGAGCCGCATGAGCGAACTCACCCATCTCGACGCCTCCGGCGCCGCCAACATGGTCGACGTCTCCGAAAAGGGCGTGACCTCCCGGACGGCTGTGGCCGAGGGATCGGTCGTCATGCAGCCCGAGACGGTCGCGCTCATCCGCCAGGGCGACGCCAAGAAGGGCGACGTGCTCGGCACCGCGCGCCTTGCCGGCATCATGGCGTCGAAGCGCACTCACGAGCTCATCCCCCTCTGCCACCCGTTGCTGCTCTCCAAGGTTCGCGTCGACTGCGTCATCGACGAGACGCTGCCAGGCGTGCGCGTCACCGCGGAGGTGAAGGTCGCGGGCCAAACCGGAGTCGAGATGGAGGCGCTGACCGCCGTATCGGTAGCGTGCCTCACGATCTACGACATGGTGAAGGCCGCGGACCGGGGCATGCACATCGAAGGCATCCGCCTGCTCATGAAGAGCGGCGGCCGCTCCGGAACGTACCAGGCGCCGTAACCCCGGGGGAGCCCATGAGCCTGCTTGCGGTGGACGAGGCCCTTCGACGGATCCTCTCCAGTATCGAGCAGCCCGTGGAGAGCGAGAGCGTGCCGGTCGCCGCATGCGCCGGGCGGACCCTCGCGGCCGATCTCGCTTCGCTCCGCGACCAGCCCCCCTTCCCGGCCTCCGCCATGGACGGCTACGCGGTGCGCCTCGCGGACGTGGCCGACATCCCCGCGACCCTGCAGGTGATTGGAACGAGCGCGGCGGGACATGGCTTCCATGGGGCGATCGGCCCGGGCGAGGCCGTGCGCATCTTCACCGGCGCCCCGCTGCCCGCAGGCGCGGATGCGATCGTGATCCAGGAGGACACGGAGGCTGCCGACGGCCGCGTCACCATCAAGGAAGCTCCGGTGCCGCAGCGGTTCATCCGCCCCGCCGGGCTCGATTTCCGCGGCGGCCAAGTGCTGCTGCGCGCGGGCGATCGCCTCGACGCCCGGCGCCTTGCCCTATCGGCCGCGATGGGACACGGTCACCTCTCCGTGCGGCGCCGGCCGCGCGTCGCGATCCTCGCCACCGGGGACGAGCTCGTACGGCCCGGGGAATCGGTCGGTCCGGACCAGATCGTGGCCTCCAATCCCTACGCGGTTGCCGCGATCGTTGAGCGGGCGGGAGGCGAATCGGTCGACCTCGGGATCGCCCGCGATACGTTCGAGGCGCTGGAAGAGCGGATCCTCGCCGCGCAAGTGGTTCAGGCCGATCTCCTCGTCACGCTCGGCGGCGCCTCGGTCGGTGACCACGATCTCGTGCAATCGGCGCTCTCCCGCCAGGGCATGGAGCTCGGCTTCTGGCGGGTCGCGCTGCGCCCTGGTAAGCCGCTCATGCATGGACGCCTCGGCCGCATGGGCCTCCTAGGCCTGCCCGGCAACCCGGTCTCCTCCATCGTCTGCGCCGTGCTGTTCCTCGTGCCCGCCATCCGTGCCCTGCTCGGCGACCCCGGCGCCGGCCGCGACCCGAGCGAAGCCGCCCTCCTCGGCGGCGACCTCGCTCCGAACGACGGGCGGCAGGATTATCTTCGCGCCACGCTGCAACGCGCCTCCGACGGTCTGCCCATCACGACGGCTCTGCCGAAGCAGGATTCCTCCATGTTGGGCGTGCTCGCGGAAGCCGGCTGCCTGATCGTCCGCTCCCCTCATGCACCGCCCGCGCGTGCGGGGGATCCCTGCCGGATCATCGATCTCGACCGGTTCTGCTGAACGAGATTCCGAACAGCCACGCTCGTTGCTTGCAGAACACAGCGGGAACGACTACCATGTTCTTGCTTTGTTTTCAGAATCGCTCCCTTGGCGGAGCCCTCGTGATGGATCGGCCCATGCTGACGCGTAAACAACATGAACTTCTCCGCTTAATCCACGAGCGGGTGCAGGAGACTGGCGTTCCCCCGTCCTTCGACGAGATGAAGGACGCGCTCGACCTCAAGTCGAAGTCGGGGATCCACCGGCTCATCACGGCGCTCGAGGAGCGCGGCTTCATCCGGCGCCTGCCGAACCGGGCGCGGGCCCTGGAGGTGATCAAGATGCCGGAGGCGTCCGCCAAGGCACCGAAGCGCTTCACCCCGAGCGTGGTCGAGGGTGGCCTCGGCCGTGTGAAGATGCCGGCCTCGGCGGAGGTCGAGAACCGGGGCCTGTCGATCCCGGTGATGGGCCGCATCGCCGCCGGTACGCCGATCTCGGCGATCCAGAACACGAGCCATTCCATCACCCTCTCGCCGGATTTCCTGGCGCAGGGCGAGCATTACGCCCTCGAGGTTCGCGGCGACTCGATGGTCGAGGCCGGAATCCTGGATGGCGACCTGGTGGTGATCCGCAAGCAGGACAACGCCAATACGGGCGACATCATCGTGGCGCTGATCGACGACGAGGAGGCGACCCTGAAGCGCTTCCGCCGCCGCGGCTCCTCGATTGCGCTCGAGGCCGCCAACCCGGCCTATGAGACCCGCGTGCTCGGGCCCGACCGGGTGAAGATCCAGGGACGCCTCGTCAGCCTCGTGCGCCGGTACTGAAGAGGGCGCCCGGAGGGCGTTCTCCGGGCTGTCGGCGGCTGCGGCCCACCACCCGGCCGCAGCAAAGCCAACCGGTCAGCTTCGGACGAGCGTGGCGTCAAGCATCAGTCGCGCTCGGCCCTCTCAGCTTCGGCCTCAAGCGGCTCGTCCTCAGGAGACGGAGCAGGACGCCACACCACTCTCGGCGGACGGGAGGGGGGCGCAGTCGCGCCAGGTCTCATCCAGGGGCGCGGCTCGCCTACGATCCGGACGGTGCGCACATTGGGTTCGCCCGAGGCCGCAATCCGGACGGCCGTGGCGCCGCTGGCCCGCAGCCTTGCACGATCGAGAACGAGCGCGGCCCCGCATCCCGCAGGCGCGGGAAGGGGTGAGACGATCACCATCGCGCGGCGGCAGTCCTCCGGAAAGGCGCGTGCGTCCTGAACGAAGGCGACCGCGCGGCCATCGGGCAGCGACACCACGCAGCCGAGCCGGTCGCAGCGGGCACCCTCGTGTAGGGAGGGATCGTCCGCGGACCTGAGGTCGCCGTCCGCCCGCAGCCATTGCTCGACCACGAAGGCCGAGGCGCGGCCGACCGTTACGAGCTGGCCTCCGGGGCTGCGGATCGCGGCCCCTGCCCCCTCGCGATCGACGAAGAGGTCGAACTGTTCCGGCGTTGCCGCAAGCGCCAGTCCGGCGCCTGCGGGCAGGACCGCCAGCCAGCGCAGGGACGACGCGGGAAGCACCGCGATGAGGAGCGCGCCTGCGAGGAGCAGCAGCGCTCCGGTCCCGAAGGCCGGCACCGGCACGGCGGCACCGGCAAGATCCGAGACCCAGGCCGAGACCGCCAGCACCCCCTCGACCGCCGCACCCATGATGGCCCAGACGATCCGATCGAGCCCGAACGGATAGGCGAGCGTGCCGAGCACCGCGGCCGGCATAACGACGAGCGAGACGAGCGGCAGCGCGAGCGCGTTGCCGATGAGCCCGAGCGGATTGAGGACCTGGAAATGGTAAGCCGCGAAAGGCGCCGTCGCGAGATTCGCGATGAAGGTCATCGCGAAAAGCCCGACGAGGCTCTGCCAGATGCCTTGGGTCAGCCGGTCGATGAAGCCGACGGGCGGCTCCGTCCCAATGCGGACCTGGAGCACCTGCGACAGCGCGACAAGGGCGGCAACCGCACCGAAGGACATCTGGAAACTCGGGCCCAGCAGCGTCTCGGGCTCGCGCGCGAGCACGATCAGAGCTGCGATCGACAGGTTTCTGAGGCTCAGGGCCCTGCAGTCGAAAAGGATCGCGCCCAGCATGACAATCGTCATGACGAGCGAGCGCTCGGTCGCGACCTCGGAGCCTGAGAAAACGCAATAGGCCACCGCCCCAACCATCGCGATCCCGGCCGCGATCTTCTTCGCCGGCCACAGCAGGGCAGCGGTCGGCGACAGCGCCAGGAGCGAGCGGGCAAGCCAGAAGAACGTGCCGGCGGCCAGCACCATGTGGAGCCCGGAGATCGACACGATGTGATAGATCCCCGCGGCACGCAGGATCTCGTTCGTTCCCTCGTCGATAAACCCGCGCTTGCCCGTGACCAGCGCGGCGGCCACCGCGCCCGCCGGGCCGCCGATCACATCGACGATGCGCCGCGCCAGGGCGTTGCGCGCCTCATCGATCCGGGCCGCGAGGGCGAGGTCCCATGGCAGGGGCTGAGGCGGAGCGTCGAAGGCGGGCTTGCCCACCAGCGATCCCACCGCGCCGATCCTGCGGAACCAGGCATCGCGCGCAAAATCGTAGCCGCCCGGCCATGCCGCCTCGGGCGGCGGCAGGAGGCGCGCCGGAGCGCGAATGAACCGGCCCGGGGCGAGATCCGGGCTCCCGCGGACCGTCACGCGCACCCGGTGGGGCAGGTCCGCCACCGGGATCCCCTCGATACCCAGCACCCGCAGCGTGAGACGGGCGCCGTCCGGCCGCTCCTCGACCTCCTCGATGAAGCCGGCGAGCGGGGCGATCACCACCCGGTTCAGGACCGGTGCCTCCACCGTCCGGCTGCGGATCACCGCGGCCGTGAAGCCTGCAAAGAGGGCCGCGAGCGCAACAGCCGCAGAGAAGCTCCAGAGCTTGTGCCGCACCAGCGCGGCACCGGCCGCGCTAAGCGCAAACCCGGAAACGGGCGCCCACAGCGACGGGCGCCCCTCGGCCTGGAAGAATAGAAGGATCCCGATGCCGAAAAACACCGCGATCCAGGGGAAGAGCCGGCGCTGCTCCACCTCCTCGGCGAGGCAGCGGCCGAGGCGGGCGCGCCAGGTTTCGAGGTCTAGGGCGGGCCAGGGCCATGCGGGCGCGTCCTGCGGCCATGCGCCCGCGATGGCGCGGGGGATCCGGGAGCCTCGTCTCGGGTTGTCCTTCGCCATCGCTTCTGCTTAACGCGGGGCCCTGCGGCATGTTAGACGACCGCGCGCTCCGGAAAAGGGGCACCTCTCCTCCATTCAAGGTCTGCCCGTCCGATGACCGGTTCTGTCGTTACACGCTTTGCCCCCTCCCCCACCGGCTTCCTCCACATCGGCGGCGGACGCACGGCCCTGTTCAACTGGCTCTACGCCAAGCGGCACGGCGGGCGGATGCTGCTTCGGATCGAGGACACGGATCGCGAACGCTCCACGGAATCCGCGATCCAGGCGATCCTCGACGGCCTCACCTGGCTCGGGCTCGATTGGGACGGCGACGTGGTCTACCAATTCTCTCGTGCGGCCCGGCACCGGGAGGTGGCCGAGAGCCTGCTCGCTTCAGGCCGCGCCTATTACTGCTATGCGAGCCAGCAGGAATTGGAGGAGATGCGCGAGGCGGCCCGACGCGAGGGTCGGCCCCTGCGCTATGACGGCCGCTGGCGTGACCGCGACCCCTCCGAGGCCCCGAAGGACGTGAAGCCCGTCATTCGCCTGCGAGCCCCCTCCGAGGGCGAGACGGTGGTCGAGGACGAGGTCCAGGGGCGTGTGGTGTGGCAGAACAAGGATCTCGACGACCTCGTCCTGCTGCGCTCGGACGGCACGCCCACCTACATGCTCGCGGTCGTCGTCGACGATCACGACATGGGCGTCACCCACGTGATCCGCGGCGACGACCACCTCACCAATGCGGCCCGGCAGACGCAGATCTACCAGGCGCTGGGCTGGAGCGTGCCCAGCATGTCCCACATCCCCCTGATCCATGGACCTGACGGGGCCAAGCTCTCGAAGCGCCACGGGGCCCTGGGCGTCGATGCCTACCGCAGCATGGGCTACCTGCCCGTGGCGCTGCGGAACTATCTCGTCCGCCTGGGCTGGAGCCACGGCGATCAGGAGATCTTCTCGACCGAGGAGATGATCGCGGCTTTCGATCTCAAGCAGATCGGGCGCTCGCCGGCCCGGTTCGACTTTGCAAAGCTCGAGAACCTGAACGGGCACTACATGCGCCAGTCCAGCGATGAGGAACTCGTCCGGGCGATCGCGGTCATCCTGCCCGAGGTCGGGCCGTCCCGTGGCCTGCCGCCGGCGCTGACCCCTGATCTGCGGGCGAAGTTCCTCGCAGCGATGCCGGGGCTGAAGGAGCGAGCCAAGAACCTGGTGGAGCTCATCGACAGCGCTTACTACCTCTATGCCGTCCGACCGCTCGCCCTGGACGACAAGGCGCGGGCCCTGCTTGGCTCAGAGGGCCGCGAGCGCCTGCGTGGGCTGTCCGAGACGCTCGCCGTCCTTGTGGAATGGACGCCCGAAGCGATCGAAGGCGCGGTGCGCGTGCATGCAGAGGCCCTCGGCGCCAAGCTCGGCCAAGTCGCTCAACCCCTGCGGGCTGCGCTGACCGGTCGCGCGACCTCGCCGGGCATCTTCGATGTCATGGTGGTTCTGGGCCGTGACGAGACCTTAGCGCGCCTGCGGGACCAGGTCACCGAGGGCGCTGTCGGAGCCTGAACGAGGACCGGCATGGTCCCCCGCAGACCACCCCGGCTTGTATACATGACCGTGATGAACCTTTAGGCACGCTTGAACGCGCGTCACGGATAAGCTACCGACACCCATCTTCCCACCCACCGGCGGAGCCGATGGTTGGCGCCCCCGGAGGCTGTCTCCCCACTCCGGCCCGCCGCCTTGAGATCCGCACCGGCTCACGCGCTGAAAGGGCCTGAATCGATGAGCGACAAAGCCAGCACAATCAATGTGGGCGACAAGCAGGTCGAGGTGCCGGTGAAGCAGGGCACGATCGGACCGAGCGTCGTCGATATCTCGAAGCTCTATGGCCAGACCGGCATGTTCACCTACGACCCGGGCTTCACGTCGACTGCGGCCTGCGAGTCCTCCATTACCTACATCGACGGCGACGAAGGCATCCTGCTCTACCGCGGCTATCCGATCGACCAACTCGCGGAGCACGGCGACTTCCTCGAGACCTGCTACCTGCTGCTCTACGGGGAGCTCCCGACCGCGGCCCAGAAGGCGGATTTCGACTACCGGGTCACGCGCCACACCATGGTGCATGACCAGATGAACCGGTTCTTCACCGGCTTCCGCCGCGACGCGCACCCGATGGCCATCATGGTGGGCTGCGTCGGCGCGCTCTCGGCCTTCTACCATGACTCGACGGACATCTCGGATCCGCACCAGCGCATGGTCGCCTCCATGCGCATGATCGCCAAAATGCCGACGCTCGCGGCGATGGCTTACAAGTACCATGTCGGCCAACCCTTCGTGTATCCGAAGAACGACCTCGACTACACCTCGAACTTCCTGCGCATGTGCTTCGCGGTGCCGGCCGAGGAGTACAAGGTCAATCCGGTGCTCTCCCGCGCCCTGGATCGGATCTTCATCCTGCACGCCGACCACGAGCAGAATGCCTCCACCTCGACGGTGCGGCTTGCGGGCTCGTCCGGCGCCAACCCATTCGCCTGCATCGCGGCCGGCATCGCCTGCCTCTGGGGACCGGCCCACGGCGGCGCCAACGAGGCGGCCCTCAAGATGCTCGAGGAGATCGGGACGCCGGATCGCATTCCCGAGTACATCGCGAAGGCGAAGGACAAGAACGATCCGTTCCGCCTCATGGGCTTCGGACACCGGGTCTACAAGAACTACGACCCGCGTGCCCGGATCATGCAGAAGACCACCCACGAGGTCCTGAACGAGCTCGGCATCAAGGACGACCCGCTCCTCGACGTCGCCATGGAGCTGGAGCAGATCGCGCTCAAGGACGAGTACTTCGTCGAGAAGAAGCTCTATCCCAACATCGACTTCTACTCGGGCATCACCCTGAAGGCGATGGGCTTCCCGACCTCGATGTTCACGGTGCTGTTCGCGGTCGCTCGCACGGTCGGCTGGATCGCTCAGTGGAAGGAAATGATCGAGGATCCGTCCCAGCGCATCGGCCGGCCGCGCCAGCTCTATGTGGGCGAGACCGAGCGCGACTACCTGACGATGGCGCAGCGCGGCTGAGACGCCTCAATGACGATCAAGCGAGAAAGGGGCCGTTCGGCCCCTTTTTCTATTCCGGCCTTGCGAAATGCTCGGCAACGATCCGGGCCGCGCGTTCGCTCGGCGTCTCGTCTCCGATCCGCATCAGCGCGTCGAGGCGGGCCAGGGCCTCGCTCTGCCGGAGGCGCTCGGGCGTGTTGCCGAGGAGCGGAAGGAGAGCCGCCGCGAGCTTTTCAGGCGTGCAATCGTGCTGGATGAACTCCGGAATGGCGTTCTCGCCGAGGATCAGGTTCGTGAGCACGATCGAGGGAACGCTGATGACGTATTTCAGCAGTTCCTCGGGTTTCGAGACGCGGTACGCCACGACCATCGGGACACCCGAGAGCCCGAGTTCCAGTGTCACCGTGCCGGAGGCTGCGAGCGCCGCATGGGCCTGGCGGAAGGCGGCCCATTTGGCGCCTTCTCCGCGCACGAATACGGGCGCCACCGGCCAGATGCTCGCGCGTTCCTCGATCTCGCGGGCTAGGTGATCCACGGCCGGGACGGTGACGCGAAGCGGCAGGGGCGATTGCTGCTGCAGCAGGCGTAAGGTCTCGCCGAACGGCGCCATGAGGCGGCTCACCTCCGAGCGACGGCTGCCGGGCAGGACGAGGAGTTCGACCGGCCCCTCTCCGAGCGGGCGGCGCTCCGCAGGAGCCGGGCGCAGGTCGTTCAGGCGCTCGATGAGCGGGTGGCCGACATAGGTCGTGGGCGGGCCTCCGAGACGGCGGTGCGCCTCCGGCTCGAAGGGTAGGAGCGCCAGCAGGTGGTCCACGTAGGCCTTCATCGTGCGAGCCCGGCCCGGCCGCCAGGCCCAGACGCTCGGGCTCACATAATCGATGATCGGCAGATGCGGCAGCGCCTTGCGCACGCGCGCGGCGACGCGATGGGTGAAGTCCGGGCTGTCGATGATCACGAGCCCGTCGGGCCGGTCCGCGATCACGGCCTCGGCCGTGCGCCCGATCCGGTTGAGGATCGTGGGCAGCCGGCCGATCACGGCCGTGATGCCCATGACGGCGATGTCCTCGATGGGGAAGAGGCTCCGCACCCCCCCGCGCTCCATCGCGTGACCGCCGACACCGGAGAACTGCACGCGATCGGAGCCCAGGCGCTCCTTGAGCGCCTGGATGAGCTTGGCGCCGAGCTGGTCGCCCGATTCCTCTCCCGTGACGATCCAGAGCTTCAGCGGCTCGGTCATGACGGGCTGTCCATCCAGGGCAGGCCGACGCTCACCAGGAAGAGCCCTGCCCGCTCGGTCGCTCGTGCCGTCTCGTCGCGATCCAGCACCAGGGTCGTATGCGCTCCGACCGCAATGCCGGACAATCCCGCACGGGCGGCTTCGGCAACCGAGCGCGGCCCGATGGCCGGCATGTCGACACGCAGGTCCTGGCCGCGCTTGGCCGCCTTTACGAGCACACCGCCATCACGGCTCCGGCGGAGCCAGGAACGGCGCAAGGCGCCGACCCGGCGCAGCATCCGGTCAGTGCCCTCCGGCCCCTCGATGGCGACCACGCGGCTGCCTGCCACGACGGCGGCCTGGCCGATGTCGAAGGGCGAGAGCGATCCGAGGACCTGCAAGGCGATTTCGATGGAGGTGCGATCCGCGTCCGACACCGCGATCCCGGCCTGGAAGCCGACCGGGATCGCGAGATCCGGGGCGAGTTCGTGGGCGCCGACCACGGTGAAGCCGCGTTCTTCCAGAAGCTTGATCGCACCGCGCAGGAGATGGTCGTCCCCGCGCATCAGCAGGTCCTTGACCTCCGCTCGGTTGCGCAGGGCCGCGTAGGCGCCGAGCAGCGCGGGCAGGCCCGGCCGGCTCACACCGCCCACCAGCGTCACGGCGCTGGGACGCCAATGCTCCAGGGTCCGCAGGACTGCGCCGGGATCGAGCAGGTCGCACGCCGCATGCGCCTGCTGCCGCAAGGACCGCGCAGCGAAGCCACGGAATGCAAGGATGCGGTGGTCGCGGCCCGTGGCGCGGAGATGATCGGCGAGTTGCAGCGGCAGGCGTCCCGAACCGGCCAGGATCGCCACCGGGCCGTCGGCCGGGAGCATCAGGAGGCGCCGCCCGTATCGCGGGGCGTGCAGAGCGAGCGGTCCTTGCCGGCGCGGATGAAGGCCAGGATTTCTTGCACGGTGGTGTGGTCTGCGAACTCGCTCGAAAGGTCCTCGACCCGCTCGGCCAGGGTGCCTTCCTGGGCGAAGAGCAGGCGATAGGCGCGACGCAAATCGTGGATCTGATCGCGGCTGAAGCCGCGGCGGCGCAGGCCGATGATGTTGAGGCCGGCGAGATACGCCCGGTTGCCGATCGCCATGCCATAGGGGATGACATCGTTCTCGAGCGCCGACATGCCTCCGACAAAGGCATGGGCGCCGATGCGCACGAACTGGTGCACCCCCGCGCCTCCGCCGAGGATCACGAAGTCCTCGACCGTGCAGTGGCCGGCGACCATCGCGGCATTGGATAGGATCACGTTGTTGCCGATGCGGCAATCGTGGGCCACATGGGCGTTGGCGAGAAAGACGCAGCGGTCGCCGATCACGGTCGTCATGATGCCGCCGGCGGTGCCCGGGTTGAGGGTCACGCCCTCGCGGATCAGGCAATCGGAGCCGATCACGAGGGTCGAGGGCTCACCGGCAAATTTAAGATCCTGCGGCGGATGACCGATCGAAGCGAAGGGGTAGATCTTCGCTCGAGGCCCGATGGTGGTGCGCCCGGCGATCACCACGTGGCTGAACAGCTCGCAGCCCTCGCCGAGTTCGACCTCTGCGCCGACGAGGCAGAAGGGCCCGATCTTTGCGCCTGGGCCGATCTTGGCGCCGGCCTCGACGACGGCGCTTGGATGAATGACAGGAGCGGCGGTCATGCCGATACCCATTCGTCAGGACCGCGGACACGGGAGCGGGCGATGGTCATCACTCGGACACCAGCATGGCACTGAGCTCTGCCTCGCAGACCAGATTGCCGTCGACTCGGGCCTCGCCCCGATACCACCACATGTTCCGCCGATTGTTGAGCTTCGTCATGTGGAAGCGCACGGTGTCACCCGGCTCCACTGGCTTGCGGAACTTCACCTTGTCAATCGTCATGAAGTAGACCTGCTTGGGCCGGGCCTGTTCGCTCATGCGGGAATGGACGCAGATGGCGCCGGCCGTTTGCGCCATCCCCTCGATCAGGAGAACCCCCGGGAAGATGGGCCGGGTCGGGAAGTGGCCGGTGAACTGGGGCTCGTTGAAGGTGACGTTCTTGATGCCGACGCAGGACCGGTCACCGTCGATGTCCACGATGCGGTCGACGAGCAGGAACGGATAGCGGTGCGGCAGCAGGTCCATGATGGCGACGATGTCGGCCGAGTCGAGCTTCGTCGGCGTGTCGGTCATGGGGGTGTACTCCGATCGTGATACGGCTTCAGTCCTGCGGGAGCGCCGGATCCTTCGCTCCGGTCCGGCGGGCTGCCAGCTGTTTTAGAGCGACGGTGGTGCGGTGCCAGTCGCGAATGGGTTGGGCAGGCGTGCCGCCCCAGCGCCCCTTGGGCGGGATGTCGGTCATCACGCCGCTGCGGGCGGCGACCTGGGCGCCCAGCCCAATCCTGACGTGCCCGGCGGTGCCCGCCTGGCCACCCACCACCACGAAGTCCTCGAGGGTCGTGGAGCCCGAAATGCCCACCTGGCCCACGATCACGCAATGGCGCCCGATGACCACGTTGTGGGCGATCTGGACAAGATTGTCGATCTTCGTCCCCTCGCCAATGACCGTATCGCGGCTCGCGCCCCGGTCGATCGTCGTGTTGGCTCCGATCTCGACATCGTCCTGGATGATGACTCGGCCGACCTGCGGGACCTTGAGGTGCCCCCGCGGGCTCATGTCGAAGCCGAAGCCGTCCTGGCCGATCCGCGCGCCAGGATGAAGAATGACGCGGTTGCCAATGAAGGCGTTCTGGACGGAGACGCTCGGCCCGATCGAGCAGTCGCGGCCGATCCGGCAGTGCGGGCCGATGACGGCGTGCGCGCCGACGACCGTGCCGGAGCCGACTTCCGCGTTAGGCCCGATGACCGCCCCTGGATCGACGGTCACGCCGTGCTCCAGGCGAGCGCTGGGGTGGACGAAGGACCCGGGCGAGATGCCGTTCGCACCGAACGTCGATTCCGGCCGCATCGCGGTGGGGAAGAGAAGTGCCAGCACCTGGGCGAAGGCCCGGTAGGGCTGGGGCGTCACGAGCGCCGCAGTGGCGGGCGGGACCTTTCCGGCGAAGCGCGGCGAGACGAGACAAGCCGCTGCGTGCGTGCCCGCAAGCGCATCCGCATAGGCGGGATTGTCCATATAGGCGAGGTCGCCCGGGCCGGCGCTCTCCACGGGAGCGACGCCGCGGATTGCAGCGTCGCCATCGAAGGAACTCGGGACAGCCGAGCTAGCGATATCCGCGACCTGACGAAGGGTGAGTGTCTGGCTCTGCGGAAAGAAGACGGGCTCGGTCATAGGATCAGGATCGGAGGGCGCCTCGCCGCGAGGCGCCCGGTCCGTTAGAAGCGAGATCCGCCGCTGAAGCGGAAGGCCTGGGTGACGTCGGCACCATAACGGCGGACTTGACCATCGGTATCGGTCCGAGTGAAGCCCTCCTCCTTCGAAAGCGCCCACGCATAATCGAAGCGGATCGGCCCGAGCGGCGACGCCCACAGGAGGCTGGCACCGACCGACGAGCGGATTGTATTCTTATCATAAACTTCGAGACATGTCTTCGGAGCGCTCGCACCTGCTACCGGGCAGCCTCCCGGAGGGGTTCCCTCGACGATGCTGCCCCCCACTACTTTGAACCTCTCCGCACCGTCATAACCAAAGAGCGTACCGGCGTCAGCGAAGACCGCTCCTTTCAACCCAAGTTCACGCGGCAGACCGAAAAGCGGAAACTGAACCTCCGCTGAGGCGCCCAGATAGGTTGTGCCGCCGATCGAAGGCGAGCCGATCGTGGAGACGTCTCGGGGACCGATGCCCGAGGTCGCGAAACCGCGGACGAGGGACGGCCCAAGGAAGTAGTGATCGATAATCCGCAGATTGTCGCCGAGGCTCTGGATATGACCGCCTTGCACCCGGGCGATGCCGACTACGTCCTCAAAGAGCTCGTGGTAGTACCGAGCGTCGCCAGCGACGCGGAGATAGCGTGCGTCGCCCCCGAGGCCCGCAACATCGGGCCTCAGCTCGGCGTAGAAGCCGTTGCGGGGATCCTTGAGGCTATCGAGATTGTTGTAAGACAGCGTGGCTCCGGCCAGCGAAGTCCACGACGTGCCTGCGGCTTCTTTCAGTGCAATCGAAGCTTCGCCATTCTGCTCGCAGCCCGGGAAAGCCGGCGTAAATTCGGCGATCGGGTTGGTGCAATCGCTAAAGGGCTGGCTCCTCGTATTCGGAATCGTGATATCCTGCTGGTATAGCGAGTACCGCAATGTGACTCCGAGATTTTCCGAGATCGGAAGACCCAGCCGCAACTGGCCGCCGGTCGTGCGATTTTCGTAGAGCGAGGACTGGGTTTGGTCGCTGTACTTCGAGAACAGATCGAAGCCCGCGGCGAGGCGGTAGCCGAGGAAGTACGGCTCCGTGAAGGAGAAATCGATGCCGTGCACGCGCTCGCCGTAGGTGCCGGCGACGCGGACGTAATGGCCCCGCCCGAGGAAGTTGGATTCGGTGACCGAAACCTCGCCGATGAAGCCGTCGGCCGTCGAGTAGCCGCCGGAGACCGAAAAGGCGCCCGTGGGTTGATCCTCGACGTCCACGTTGACGACGACACGGTCGGGAGCCGAGCCCGGCTCGTTCGTGACGCGCACGCGCTTGAAGTAACCCAGGCCGTTCAGGCGGCGTTCCGCCCGGTCGACCAGGACCTTGTTGTAGGCGTCGCCCTCGCCGAGATCGAACTCGCGGCGGATCACGTAGTCCCGGGTGCGGCTATTGCCCCGAACGTTGATCCGCTCGATGTAGACGCGTGGGCCTTCCTCGATCACGTAGCCGAGCCCGACCGTCCGCGTGGCCGGATCGCGGGTGCCGACCGGGCGGACCTGGGCGAAGGCGTAGCCGCGCCGCGCCACCTCGGTGGTGATGTTCTGGAGCGAGCGCTCCACGGCCTCGGCGTTGTAGACCTCGCCGGCCGACGTGACGACACGGCTGCGCAGAACGTTCACGTCGATGTCGGGGATGCGCGACTCGACGTTCACGCCGCCGATCCGGTACTGCTCGCCCTCGTCGACCGCGATCGTGATCACGTAGCCGCCCCGCGCCGCATCGAACTGCACGTCGGTCGAAGCGATGCGGAAGTCCGCGTAGCCGTTCTTGAGATAGTACCGGCGGATCAACTCCTGGTCGGCGGCGAGCCGATCCGGATCGTAGACGTCGTTCGACTTCAGGAAGCTCAGGAGGTTGGTCTCGCCCGTCGTCATCACGTTGCGCAGACGGCTCGACGAGATCGCATTGTTGCCGACGAAGCGGATTTCCTTCACGCCCGTCTTGTCGCCTTCCACGATCGTGAAGACCACGTCGATCCGCCCGTTCGGGAGGTCGACGACGCGCGAAGTCACCTGGGCCAGGCCGCGACCGGTGCGGCGGTAGACCTCGAGGATGCGCTGGATGTCGGCGGCGACCACGTCCGGATTGTATGGTCCCTGCGCCCGGGTCTGGATTTCAGGCTCGAGGGTGGCGCGCTCGACGCGCTTGTTGCCCTCGAAGGCAACGCGATTGATGATGTTGTTCTCGACGACCGAGACAACGATCTGCGCGCCGCGGCGGGAGACGTTGACATTGGAGAACATGCCGGTGGCAAGGAGTGCGCGGCGCGCCTCCTCGGCCGTGCCCGCGCCATTCCCGACAACGTAGGACCGGATCGTCTCGGTATCGACCCGACGGTTTCCTTGAACAACAACCTGCTGCGCCCAAGCGCTGCCGGCCGTGGCGAGCACCGCCAGCATTGCGGTTGTCGCGACAGCAGCGTTTCTAGCCGAATTGCGCCGGCCCTTCGTGGTCGTCGAGTTCATCAACTGGCCCGTCTCTTTATCTGTCTGCCTTGCGGGAGAGCCCCGCCGGAGGGCGATCTTAAGCCGCCAACCTTATCGGTTCGTTCCGCTTGTACAAAGTTTCACCGGCGATGCAAACGGCGGTCCCGGGAGGAACGAGGCATTTTGAGCAGGCGTGTCCTCCGTGTCACGTCTCCCTGCGACCGGAATGCCACGCCAGGGTGAACAAAGAGTTCCCGTGCCGCGCCTGCGGGCTTTATCGCCCCGGCGAACAAAACGGGGCGGCGCGGCGGAACGAGGGAAGGCTTGTCCGGCGCGGTGCCGGCCTCCCGGGGCAGGGGGCGACGGGCTGCCGCGCCCCTCCCCGGCTCATTGGCCCGGGGACGACCGCCAGCGCCGAAAGGGGCGACCCTTACGCCGTCGCGTACTCTGAACCGTGATGGAGGGGCCGCATCGGCCAGCGGCCCAGGCCCCGCGGAGATGCGGGTCAGGTGCCCCCGGAGAAGGACGCGCCGAGGTGAACGATGTCGTTCCAGGTCGCAAACAGCATGAGCATCACGACGAGGGCGAAGCCGATTCGGAAGCCGATCTCCTGGGCGCGCTCGCTCAGGGGGCGCCCCCGCGCCGCCTCGATCGCGTAGAAGAGGAGATGCCCACCGTCCAGAAGGGGAACCGGAAAAAGGTTGATGAGGCCGATCGAGACGGACAGCACCGCCACGAGCCCGACCAGTCCGCCGACGCCGCCGATATTCGCGACCTGGCCGGAGACCTGGGCGATGCGGATGGGGCCCGAGAGCTGATCGGTGGATTCGCGCCCCGTGATCAGCTTGCCGATGTAGTTGAACGTGCGGTCGATGACGTACCAGGTCTCCGCGACCCCAGCCCTGAGGGCGCCCCAGGGGCCGTATGTCACCTTGCGGATGTCGCTCGGATCCCGGGACGCCTGGAGGCCGAGCAGGCCGATCCGCTGCTTGCCGAACGGGGTCGACTGCTCCTTGAGATCTGGAACGGCCTGGAGCGGCACCTGGCGGCCGCCGCGGTCGACGACGATCGTCAGGGTCTCGCCTGGGCTCGCGCTCACCCAGCGCTGCATGTCGCCAAAGCTCTCGATGGCGCTGCCGTTGATGGAGACGATGACGTCCCCGGGCTCGAAGCCGGCGCGGGCGGCGGCGCTGTCCGGCTGGATCGCTTCGATCCGGGGGGTGAGCACGTGCCGGCCATTCACGTAGGTGACACCGGCGAAAATCGCGATCGCCAGAATGAAGTTGGCGATCGGTCCAGCCGCCACGATGGCGGCCCGCTTGGCGACGTTCTGGAAGGGGAAGCTGATCGCCCGCTCCTCGGGGCTCATCCGCCGGACCTCGTCCGAGTCGGGGACGCTGGCGGCGTTCACATCACCGACGAACTTCACATAGCCGCCGAGCGGAATCGCGGAGAGCTTCCAGCGGGTGCCACGGCGGTCGTTGAAGCCCACGATCTCCGGGCCGAACCCGATCGAGAACGCCGTGACGCCCACTCCGCACCAGCGCCCGACCAGGAAGTGCCCCATTTCGTGAACGAACACGACGACGGTCAGCACGATCAAGAAGGGTATAATATAACTGAACAGCGATGCCGTTGCGCCGCCCATTGCACTGAACACGTCCATCATCAACCTCGTTCGCCGTCCTGAGCGCGAAATGGCTTCAGGGGGCTGCTGCTTCGAGTTGCGGCGCCCGCTCCCGGGCGATCCGCCGCGCTTCCTCGTCGATCGCCAGGGCCTCCTGCACGGAAGCCGGCGCCCTGGAATGCTTGGCCGACATGGCGGCGCACACCGCCTCGACCATGTCGGAAATCCCGTAGAACCCGATCCGGCCTGACATGAAGGCCTGGACTGCGATTTCGTTGGCTGCATTGAGGATGGTGGGCAGTGCCCCGCCCGCCCGCAAGGCCTCCCGTGCCAGGCGCAGGCAGGGGAACCGCTCCTCGTCGGCCCTTTCGAACGTAAAGCGCCCGATCGCGGCAAGATCGAGACGGGGCAAAGGCATCGTGAGGCGACCGCCGTGCTGGAGAGCATTGGCGATCGGGATCTTCATGTCGGGAGCCGCGAGGCCTGCGGTCACGGCTCCGTCGCGCCATTGCACCAGGCCGTGCACGATGGACTGGGGATGGACGACCACGTCCAAGCGCTCTGCCTCAAGCGAGAAAAGATGATGTGCCTCAATTAGTTCGAGGCCTTTGTTCATCAAAGTTGCCGAGTCGATGTTGATCTTCGATCCCATCGACCACACCGGGTGGGCCGCGGCCTCGGCCGGGGTGCAGCGGGCGATGCGTTCCCGCTCCCAGGTCCGGAACGGCCCGCCCGAGGCCGTGATGGTCGCGACGGTCACATCCGCGTTCGCCCCGGCCGCGAGCGCCTGCAGGAGCGCGTTGTGCTCGGAATCGACCGGCATGACCTCGGCACCGACCCGGGCCGCATCAGTCATGAAGACCTGTCCCGCGCAGACGAGACTCTCCTTGTTGGCGAGTGCGATCCGCCGCCCGCGCTTCATGGCCGCATGGGTCGGCTTGAGGCCCGCGGTGCCGCTGATCGCGGCCAGCACCACATCGACCTCCCGATCCACCGCCTCCAGGACCGCGATCTCACCGGCTCCGCTCCGGATGCCTGACCCGGCGAGCGCGTCCTTCAGCTCGGCTCCGCCCTGCGGATCGGCCAGAGCTGCGAATTCGGCCCCGAGGCGCTTGGCGACCGCGGCCAGGGCTGCGGCATCGCGTCCGCCCACCACCGCCTGAACCTTGAAAGCGTCGCGGTGGGCAAGCACCACGTCAGTGGTGGAGCGGCCGATAGAGCCTGTCGCGCCGAGAATCGTGAGGGACTGGGTCATGCTGCTCCTGGATTTCAGAGAGACATTGCGAGGAGGCCGAGGCCGGCGAGGAGCGCGACCGACCAGAATCCGTCGAGCCGGTCCATGACGCCGCCATGGCCCGGAATGAGGTGGCTGGAATCCTTCACGTCGAAGGCCCGCTTGAGCGCGGACTCCCCGAGGTCGCCCATTTGGCTCGCCACCGAGGCGACGGCCGAGAACACCGCCACGAAGGGGAGCCCGAACGGCGGCGACGAGCCGAAACGGCCTGCGCCCCAGACGATCAGCACCCCGCACACGGTGCCCCCGAAGAGCCCGCCGACAAAGCCCGACCATGTCTTCTTGGGGCTCACCCGCGGCCAGAGCTTCGGTCCCCCTAAGCGCCGGCCGGTGAAGTAGGCTGCAGTATCGGTAACCCACACCACTGCGAACATCCACAGGATCCCGACTGCACCCAGATCGGGATGCGCCCGCACGAGGGGCGGAACCACAGCAATGACAGCAGCGTAGGCGAAGCCCGAGATGATCCAGAGCCGGTCCCTCGACGCCCGCGCCACCAGACCTCCGGCCGCAACAGCCGCCAGGGCCACGAGGGTCGGGGCGGTCGCACCCATCCGGATTGCCAGAAGGACGCTGATGACCGCGAGGGCCGCTCCGAGCCCGATCTGGAGCATGAGGCGCGGCTCGACCCGGGTCATGGCGAGCCATTCCGCGAGGACCGCGATGCCGGCGAGGAGCCAGAACAGGGTGAAAGGCCAGCCGCCCGCATAGGTCGCGACGAGGGCCGCCAGGGCCAGGACGAGGGCCGAAACGACGCGAGCCCCAAGCTCCGTCGCCGTCCACCGGCGCGGCGACCCCGCGCCTTCCGACCCTTGAAGGGCCGGAATGGGGGCTTGGCCGGGTGCCGATGGGCCCGACGGAGCTTGGGAGCTCTCGTTCGACGGCATGCTAGCCCGCCCGGGCGCTGAGGCCGCCGAAGCGGCGGTCGCGGCGCCGATACTCGTCGATGGCGGCCTTCAGGGTGCTCTGATCGAATTCCGGCCAGTACTCGTCGACGAACACGAACTCCGAATAGGCGGTCTGCCAGGTCAGGAAGTTCGAAACGCGCTGCTCGCCCGAGGTCCGGATCACGAGATCCGGGTCCGGGATGCCCCGCGTGTCGAGCGCCGCCTCGATCTGGTCCAGATCGATGTCCTGGGGCGAGAGCACGCCAGCCTTCACCTGCTCGGCCAGCGCCCGCACCGCGCGGACGATCTCCTGGCGTCCACCGTAGTTGAAGGCGACCACGAGAGTGAGCCCCGTATTCCGGCAGGTCAGATCCTCGGCCTCGTGCAGGAGCGCCCGGATGTCGGGCTGCAGGCTCTCCCGGTCGCCGATGATCCGGACGCGGACATTGCTGCCGTGCAGGTCCGCGAGATCATGCCGGACGAAGCGCTTCAGGAGCCCCATAAGGTCGGCGACCTCCTGGGCGGGCCGGCGCCAGTTCTCGGACGAGAAGCTGTAGACCGTCAGATAGCGGATCCCCAGGTCGGCCGCCGCCCGGACGGCCCGGCGGATCGCCTCGATGCCCCGGCGATGCCCTTCGACCCGCGGCAGACCGCGGGTCGCCGCCCAGCGGCCGTTGCCGTCCATGATGATGGCGACATGGGTCGGCACGTCCTCCCTCCCCTGGGAAGAAGCTGTCACCTTGGCTGGTCGCGCCGCGTCGCCGCTCATGATGTTCCTTACAGCTCACGCAGGATCGTCAGACCTGCATGATCTCCTTTTCCTTGCTGGCCAGGGCGGCATCGACTTCGGCGATCGCCTGGTCGGTCGCCTTCTGGACCTGATCGGCCTGGCGCTTCTCGTCGTCCTGGCTGATCGCGCCGTCCTTCTCGAGTCGCTTCAGGAGATCGAGCCCGTCGCGGCGCACGTGGCGCACGGCGATGCGGGCCTCCTCCGCGTATTTGTGAGCAACCTTGACCATCTCCTTGCGGCGCTGCTCGTTCATCTCGGGGATGCGCAGGCGGATGACCTGGCCCTCGGTCTGCGGGTTCAGGCCGAGATCCGAGTCCCGGATCGCCTTCTCGACCGCCGAGACCATGCCGCGGTCCCAGACCTGGACGGACAGGAGGCGGGGCTCCGGCACGCTCACCGTGGCGACCTGGTTCATGGACATGGCGGAGCCGTAAGCATCGACATGGATCGGATCGAGCAGGCTCGGCGAGGCGCGTCCGGTGCGGAGGCTGTTGAGGTCGTGCTTGAGGGCATTGATCGCGCCCTGCATGCGGCGCTTCACGTCACCAAGGTCAAACGTCGGTGTGCTCATCGCTTTTCTATCCTCACGCGAACGTCGTATGGGATTACGCTCCCCAGTCGGGAGCTTCAAGGGGCGCGGGCGGGCGGAACGGACTCCGCAGCCCGAAACAGGGGCTAAGGGGCCACGATCGTCGAGCGAGCCCGGCCGGTCAGGATGGCCGTGACCGAACTCGGCGCGTGCACGGAACCTACGATGATGGGAAGGCGGTTCTCCCGCGCAAGCGCGAAGGCGGCGGTGTCCATCACCTTGAGGTCGCGGCCGATAGCCTCGTCATGGGTGAGCCGGTCGTAGCGGGTGGCGTCCGGATCGGCCTTCGGATCGGCGGAATAGACGCCGTCGACCTGGGTCGCCTTGAGCACCGCGTCGCAGCGCAGTTCCGCAGCGCGCAGCACCGCCGAGGTATCGGTGGTGAAGAACGGATTGCCGGTGCCGCCGGCCAGCACCAGCACCTGACCCTTTGCCAGATGGTGGAGCGCCGGCTGCCGGGCATAGGTCTCGCAGATCGTGGGCATCGACACGGCCGACATGGTGCGAGCCGGGACGCCGGCGGCGTTGAGCGCTGTCTCGAGAGCGAGGGAGTTCATCACGGTCCCGAGCATGCCCATGGCATCGGCGGTCGCCCGGTCGATCCAGCCGGCGGCACTCATGCGCGCCCCACGGATGATGTTGCCGCCGCCGATCACGAGGGCGATCTCGGTGCCGGCCCGCGTCGCCGCCGCGATGTCCTCGGCGAGGCCCGCCAGGGTCTGGGGATGGAGCCAATAGCCGTCCGGAGCCATCAAGGCTTCGCCGGACAGCTTCACGAGTACGCGCCGGAACGATTGAGTCACCGCCAACCTCTTGTTGTTCGTAGGCCCGGCGGCGTGCATCCGCGGCTTGCCCCGCGGATGGTCCGGTCGCCGCCAGCCTTTGGTTTTTGTCCCGGATCATCTGGGGCGGCGCGCCGTGCAGGCCATGCCGGACCCGGAATTAAGTGTCCGATAGGTGATCGCACCGGGCGGATCTAGAGCGAAACCCGCGCGGCGGCCGAAGGATGGACCATATATGAGAACGGCGGCCTCTCGGCCGCCGTTCTGGATTGGCGTTACGCCTTCGTGCCGGCGGCTGCCGCAACCTCGGCGGCGAAGTCCGGGGCCTCTTCCTTCTCGATGCCCTCGCCGAGCGCGAAGCGCACGAAGCCCTTGAGAGAGACGGGCTTGCCGACCTTCGACTCGGCTTCCTTCAGGATCTGCGCGACCGACTTCGAGGGGTCGTGGACGAAGGACTGCTCCAGGAGGGTGACCTCCTTGTAGTAGCTCTTCAGGCCGCTCTCGACGATCTTCTGCATCACATGGTCGGGCTTGCCGGCGTTCTTCTCGCGCAGGATCGCGGACTCGCGCTCGAGGGTCGCCGGGTCGAGACCGGAGGCATCGACGGCCAGCGGGCTCGTCGCCGCGACATGCATGGCGATCTGGCGGCCCAGCGTGCCGAGCGCCGTCACGTCACCGTCGGATTCGAGCGCGACGAGCACGCCGATCTTGCCGAGGCCCTCGCTGACTGCGTTGTGGACGTACGAAGCGATCATGCCCTTCGAGACCTCCAGCTTCTGGAGCCGACGCAGGGTCATGTTCTCGCCGATGGTGGCGATGAGCTCGTTGAGGCGGTCCTTCACGGTGGTCTGCGAGCCCGGGAAGTGGGCGCTCTCGAGCGCCTCGACGGTCCCGTCACCCATCAGGGCGATCTTGGCGGCCTCGCGGGCGAACGCCTGGAACTGATCGTTGCGCGCCACGAAGTCGGTCTCGGAGTTCACCTCGAGGATCGAGGCCTGATGGCCCGACGATTCGACCGCGACCAAGCCCTCGGCGGCGACGCGGCCAGCCTTCTTGGCGGCCTTCGAGAGACCCTTCTTGCGCAGCCAGTCCACCGCCGCTTCGAGGTCGCCGGCGGTCTCATTGAGAGCGGCCTTGCAATCCATCATGCCGGCGCCCGTCTTGTCGCGCAGCTCTTTCACCAGCGCAGCGGTAATATTCGCCATGGTCGGTCCTTTCAAAGGTCGGAATATGGGGAGCCCGGCGCTCAGGGAGAACGCCGGGCTGGCAGATCGTTGGCAGAGAGTGGAGCCGGACGTCCGGCTCCGTCCCGAATCGACCCGGTCTTAGGCGGCCTCGATGAGGGCGCGGGCCTGGCCGGTCCAACCGTCGCGCTCGATGCGGCCGTTGAGCTTCAGGTCGCCGTCGAGCTTGGCGACATCGCCCGGCTGCATAGCGGCCAGCTGCCAATAGTGGAAGATGCCGGCTTCGTTCAGCTTCTTCTCGAGCTGCGGGCCGACGCCGTTCAGCTTCGTGAGGTCGTCGGGAGCGCCACGGGGCGCCGCGAGGAGCTCGAACTGCTCGGTCTGCTCCGGCAGGCCGGCGTCGTTGGCGGCCGGGAGCTCTTCCATCATCGGGTTGTCGGAGGCCCCGACGTCGACGCCGAGGTCGCCCTGGCCGCGGGCGATGCCGTCAATGGCGGCGCGGGCCACGAGTTCGCAATAGAGCGAGATCGCGCGGCCGGCATCGTCGTTGGCCGGAACCGGGAAGGTGATGCCGTCCGGATCGCAGTTCGTGTCGACGATGGCGGCGACCGGGATCCCGAGGCGCTTGGCCTCCTGGATCGCGAGCTGCTCCTTGTTGGTGTCGATCACGAAGATCAGGTCGGGGATGCCGCCCATGTCCTTGATGCCGCCGAGAGCGCGCTCGAGCTTCTCCTTCTCGCGGGCGAGCATGAGACGCTCTTTCTTGGTGAGGCCCTGACCGCCACCGGCGAGGATCTCGTCGACCTTGCGAAGGCGCGAGATCGAGCCCGAGATCGTCTTCCAGTTGGTCAGCATGCCGCCGAGCCAACGCGAGTTCACGTAGTACTGGGCGGAACGCTTGGCCGCATCCGCGACCGCATCCGCCGCCTGGCGCTTGGTGCCGACGAACAGCACTCGCCCGCCGCGGGCCACCGTATCGCTCACGGCCTGCAGGGCGCGGTGGAGCATCGGCACCGTCTGGGCGAGGTCGATGATGTGGATGTTGTTGCGGGCACCGAAGATGTACTGCGACATCTTGGGGTTCCAGCGGTGGGATTGGTGGCCGAAATGGGCGCCAGCTTCCAAGAGCTGACGCATCGAGAAATCGGGAAGCGCCATAGGTATTCTCCGGTTAAGCCTCCGCGGAGCAGTGGACCGGCCGTGCCGGCCACCGGGACGCCTCATTGAGATCATGAGGCAGGCTCCGCGTGTGGGATGGGCGCGCCTATACGCTGAAAGACGCGCAATTGCAAGCGAAGGCAACCGAATCGGCCGCCGCGCATTACCTGTTATAATGGGCTTGCAGCGAAGGCCGTACAAGCCTTCGCACACCATCTTGGCCACGGATCTGCGGTACTTACCAAGTAACACCACCGTATCCCCCCACATCCTGTACCAATTGTCACGCCCGCCAGACTTGTCGGAACTCAGCAAAGCTTCAACGAGTTGGCGTTCAAAACGGATTGACAATGGAGATCATCGTGGGCGTTGCGTATCGAATTCCGACCCTGGCGGCCTCGAGCCTCGCGGCCCTCCTCCTCGCCTGCCCGGCTCCGGCGCAGGCCGGCTCGATCTCGGACAACCAGCGCTCGACCGAGCGCACCGCCTTCACGGCAGCCGAGAGCCTCCATGCCCGAGTCTCCTCTATCGGCGACGCACGGTTCTGGGCGGACTCCGCCGAGGAGTACCGGGCCGCCCTCGCCTCCGCCTCGCGGGCCGCGAAGGAGCCCTGGCTCGTGCTGTCCGGCGGCGGTGAGAACGGCGCCTATGCGGCCGGCCTCCTGAACGGCTGGAGCGAGGCCGGCACCAGGCCCCGCTTCGGGGTCGTCACCGGAATCAGCACCGGCGCCCTCATCGCGCCGCTTGCTTTCGCGGGCCCGGCGGCCGACCCGGCCCTCAAGGAGGCCTACACCACGATCTCGGCCGCGGACGTGTTCGAATTCGGCAGCACGGAGCAGAGCCTCACCGATACCTGGCCGCTCTCCAAGCTGATCGCGCGCTTCGTGACGCCGCAGCTTCTGGCCCAGGTCGCAGAGGAGCACCGTCAGGGCCGGCGCCTTTTCGTCCTCACCACCAATGTAGACATGCAGCGGCCGGTCGCCTGGAACATGGGCGCCATTGCAGCCGAGGGCTCCGAATCCTCCCTCAAGCTCTTCCGCGACATCCTGCTGGCGTCAGCAGCGATCCCGGGCATCTTCCCGCCCGTGGAGATCGGTGCCGAGGCAAACGGCAAGGCTTTCACGGAGATGCATGCGGATGGGGGCATCACGACCCCGTTCTTCGTAGCCCCCGAGCCCATCATCGCGGGGCCCGGGGGTGCCAGGGCGACGCTCACGGACCAGCCCATCTACGTGGTCGTCAACGCGCAGCTGAGGCCCGAATTCCAGGTTACGGAGCGCTCGACGCTCTCGATCCTCGGCCGTTCGCTCGGTGTCGCCGTGAAGGCGGCAAGCCGCGCCGCTCTTGGCGTCCATGCAGCCTTTGCCCAGCGCACGGGGCTCGAGATGCAGTTCACCACTATTGACGACCGTTTCGCGCAGTCGACCGCGGCGCCGTTCGACCAGAAATACATGCAGGCCCTGTTCGCCTTCGGGGAGCGCGTCGGCCGGGAGGGCTCGGCCTTCAAGACAAATCCCTTCGAGGATCCGCGCGTCCGCACCGCCGGACGCCAGTAGCCGCCCCATCGTCCCACGTCCAAGGCCGCCGGAGGTGCCCGGCGGCCTTGTCGTATCCAGCCCGGTTTGCCGTCTCAGTGCATCTGTACGTCGATCACGCCGGGCACGGCGCGGAGCGCGCCCGCGACCTGCGGCGACGTGGCATAGCGGCCCTTCAGCTTCACCTCGACCTCCCGGTCGCCCTCGTCGAGGATGATCACGATGGAGACCTCCCCCTCCCCGCGACCCTTCAGCCGCTCCTCGACGCTCGCGATCGGTCGCTCGTCGCGCAGGAAGATCGTCATGCCTTTCTGGTGCCTGGCGATCGCCTGGTCGAGCGGCTCCACGGTCTGGATCCGCGCCCGCACATCCTCGCCCTCGAGACCCGCCTGCAGCAGGAGCACGACCGGGCGACCGGGCTCGAGTGTGTCCCGGTAGAGTTGGAGCCCTTCCGAGAAGATGATCGCTTCGAAATGCCCGCTCTGATCGGAGAGCTGGAGGATGCCCATCTTGTTTCCGGTCTTGGTGCGCCGCTCCGTCCGGTCGAGCACCGTCGCGGCGACGCGCCCAACCGAGTTTCCGGCCCTCACCGAGCGGCAGAAATCCGCCCAGGTCTGCACGCGGAGCCGCTGCAGGAGATGACCGTATTCATCGAGCGGATGGCCCGAGAGGAAGAACCCGACGGCGTCGTATTCCTTCTGCAGCCGCAGGGCAGCCGGCCAGGGCTGGTACTCCCCGACGCGCAGCTGCACGTCGGCGGCCGCGACGCCGCCGAACATGTCCATCATGCCGCCGGTCGAGGCCTCATGGGCCTGCTGGGCGAGGCTCATCATGGCGTCGATCGAGGCCATGGCACGGGCGCGGTCGGGCTCCAATTCGTCGAAGGCGCCGGCGGCGATCAGGTTTTCCAGGATGCGCTTGTTGAGGACGCGCGCGTTCATGCGCCGCGCGAGGTCGGCCAGATCCTTGAAGGGCTTGTCGCCCCGCGCTTCGACCAGCGCTTCCATGGCCTGCCGACCCACGCCCTTGACGGCCGCGAGGGCGTAACGGATCGAGCCCTTGCCCTCCGCATCGTACGCGACGTCGAAGACGACGCCCGAACGGTTGATCGACGGCGGCTCGACGCGGATGCCGAGGCGCTGCGCTTCGAGACGGAAATCGGACAGCTTGTCCGTGTTGTCGAGATCGAGCGTCATCGACGCGGCGAGGAACTCGACCGGGTAGTTGGCCTTCAGATAGGCGGTCTGGAACGCGATCAGGGCATAGGCCGCGGCGTGGCTCTTGTTGAAGCCGTAATCCGCGAATTTGGCGAGAAGATCGAAGATTTCGTCCGCCAGCGCCTTGCTCAGGCCCCGCTCCTGCGCGCCCGAGACGAAGCGGCCGCGCTGGGCATCCATCTCGGCCTTGATCTTCTTGCCCATGGCACGGCGCAGCAGGTCGGCGTCGCCGAGCGAGTAGCCGGCGAGCTCCTGAGCGGCCTGCATGACCTGCTCCTGGTAGACGATGATCCCGAAGGTCTCGCGCAGGATCGGCTCCAGCTTCGGGTGCAGGTACCAGCTCGCCTTGTTGTGCTCGTCCTTGCCGAGCTTGCGGGCGCAATAGACCGGAATATTGGCCATCGGTCCCGGCCGGTAGAGGGCGACGAGGGCGATGATGTCCTCGAAACGGTCGGTCTCCATCTCGACCAGCGCCTTGCGCATGCCGGCGCTTTCCACCTGGAACACGCCGACGGTCTCTCCGCGCTGCAAGCTCTCGTAGGTCTTCTTGTCGTCGAGCGGCAGAGCCGATAGATCGATCTCGACACCGCGGGCCTTCAGGAGGTCGGTCGCGGTGCGCAGCACCGTCAGCGTCTTGAGGCCGAGGAAGTCGAACTTCACGAGACCCGCCTGCTCGACCCATTTCATGTTGAACTGGGTCACCCGCATCCCGGTCTTCGGGTCGCGGTAGAGCGGCACCAGCTCCTCGAGCGGCCGGTCGCCGATCACGATGCCGGCGGCATGGGTCGAGGCGTGCCGGTGCAGTCCCTCCAGCTTCTTGGCGATGTCGATGAGCCGCCCGACCACGGGCTCCTCGGCGATTGCTGTCTGAAGGCGCGGCTCGCCTTCGATCGCCTGCGCGAGGGTCACGGGATTGGCTGGGTTCTGCGGCACCATCTTGGTGAGCTTGTCGACCTGGCCGTAGGGCATCTCCAGAACCCGGCCAACGTCGCGCAGCACGCCGCGGGCGAGCAGCGTTCCGAACGTGATGATCTGCCCGACCTGCTCCTCGCCGTAACGCTGCTGCACGTAGTGGATCACCCGCTCGCGCCCGTCGACGCAAAAGTCGATGTCGAAGTCCGGCATCGAGACGCGCTCGGGGTTGAGGAAGCGCTCGAACAGGAGGTTGAACCGCAACGGATCGAGGTCCGTGATCGTCAGCGCATAGGCGACGAGCGAGCCTGCGCCCGAGCCGCGGCCCGGCCCCACCGGAATGTCGTGGTCCTTCGCCCATTTGATGAAGTCGGACACGATGAGGAAGTAGCCCGGGAACTTCATCTTCTGGATGATGCCGACCTCGTAGGCGAGGCGGTCGCGGTAATCCTGCTCGGTGCGGCCCGGCGCCGGCCCATGGAAGGCGAGCCGCCGCTCCAGACCCTCCTCGGCCTGCCGGCGCAGTTCCTCGGCCTCGTCCAGGGCCGTGGCCTCGGGCCCGCGGCCGAAGCTCGGGAGAATGGGCTTGCGGGTCGCGACCCGATAGGAGCAGCGCATGGCGATCTCGACGCTGGCAGCGAGCGCGTCGGGAAGGTCCTTGAACAGCGCCATCATCTGCTGGCGGGTCTTGAAGCTGTGCTCGGGCGAGAGGCGCCGGCGCTTGTCGTCCGAGACGAGGCGTCCCTCGGCGATGGCGAGCAGTGCGTCGTGCGCCTCGAAGTCGTCGGGCTTGGCGAAGTAGGGCTCGTTGGCGGCGACGACCGGCAGGCCGTTGCGGTCCGCGAGCGCGATCAGCTCGCCCTCGACCAGGCGTTCGTGATCGAGACCATGGCGCTGGATCTCCACATAGAGCTGCGATCCGAACGCGTCTTTCAGGATATCGAGCCGCGCCTGCGCGAGATCGATCTTTCCCTGGCCACGGATCGCCGCGTCGAGCGGGCCCGTCGGGCCGCCGGTGAGCGCGACCAGTCCCTCGCAATGCCCTGAGAGGAGGGGCACCGGCACGCGCGGCGGATCGCCGAGCGGCACGTCGAAATAGGCCCGGCTCCCGAGCCGCATGAGGTTGCGGTAGCCCTCCTCGCTCTGGGCGAGAAGAACGAGGTTGTGGAAGATCGGCAGATTCTGCCGCGCGCCGGGATCCTGGTCCTCGAACTGCACCGAGAGCTGGAGGCCTGCGATGGGCTGGATGCCCATCCCCGCAAGCTTCTCGGAGAATTCGAGCGCACCGAAGAGGTTGTTGGTGTCGGTGAGCGCCAGCGCCGGCTGCTTGTCGGCCGCCGCCATCTTGGCGAGGTCGGCGACCTTCAGCGCGCCTTCGAGGAGTGAATACGAGGAATGGACGTGCAGATGGACGAAGCCGACTTCGCTCAAGATACGCATCCACTGACACCCTCGATGGCCTTCCCCATCATGCCATGAAGGCTGGTCGCAACCGAGTCGAGTCGGCGCAAGGGCGCAGGGCTTCTGTGGACATCCCGACCCGACGGGAGACCCCGGCGGACAGCGCTCCTGTGGAAAGCTTCAGACGAGGATGAGCGCCCACACGGCCACCATGGTACCAAAGGCGGCGAGCGAGGTGATCTCGGCGGCGGTCTCAAAAACGGTGCGCAACATGTGAACCTCCGTGTTCCTTGTATGTTCATTTTTGTGCGCCGTTTGTTCTCAGTAAAGGGGGCCGGAGCCGGTCCGTCGGATCAGAGTCACCAGGGTGTTAACATCCCGGAGGGGTGTGGGCCGCCTGTGCATGATGGCGGGCAGGGTTGTGGGAAATGAGCCCTGCGGCTGCCGGACCGCGGCTCTCCGGCCGTGGGCAGCCGAGGCTAGAGCGACCCCGTCACGGAAGCTGGACCACGAGCCCGTTCCGGATTGTCACGCGGCGGTCCATGCGCGCGGCGAGTTCCAGGTTGTGAGTCGCGATCAACGCTCCGACGCGTGAGGCGCGCACGATTGCTATCAGGGTCCTGAAGACGTGCCCGGCAGTTTCGGGGTCGAGATTGCCGGTGGGCTCGTCCGCCAGCAGCACGCGGGGTGCGTTGGCGACCGCGCGGGCGATCGCGACGCGCTGCTGCTCGCCGCCGGAGAGTTCCGCGGGCCGGTGGTCGAGGCGTTCACCGAGGCCGAGGAAACCGAGGAGCTGGCGCGCCCGCTCGCCCGCGTCGCGCTTGCGCAGGCCCCGGATGATCTGCGGCATCACCACGTTCTCGAGCGCGGAGAATTCCGGCAGCAGGTGGTGGAACTGGTAGACGAAGCCGATCTCCTGCCGGCGCAGGGTCGTGCGGCCCTGGTCGTCCATCGCCGCCGTCGCCTCGCCGCCGATATAGACCTCGCCGCCATCGGGCTTCTCGAGCAGTCCAGCGACGTGGAGCAGGGTCGACTTGCCCGTTCCCGAAGGCGCCACGAGGGCGACGATCTCGCCCGGCCAGATCGCGAGGTCTGCGCCGCGCAGCACGTGCAGGAACCCCTCCCCTTGCGGGTAGCGCCGCTCAACGCGGGACAGGAAGAGCGAGGGCTGCTGGCGAGCGTCGGCCATAATTTATCGACCCCGCAATGCAGGGGCGTCGGCAGGCCGGGCTGTCGGTCGGCGAGAGATGAGGGCGCGCATGCCTATCCGTACCGGAGCGCCTCGACCGGGTCGAGTCGGGCGGCTCGCCAGGACGGATAGAGGGTTGCAAGCAGCGAGAGGAAGATCGCCATCAGGAGCACGGCGAGCACTTCGGCCGGATTGATCTGCGCCGGGATCTCGGACAGGAACCGCATCGTCGGATCCCAGAGCTGCCGGTCGAGCGCCCAGGACAAGAAGTCCTGGATAGCCTGGATGTTACCCGCGACCAGGAGCCCGAGGCCGAAGCCCGCGAGCGTTCCCAGGATGCCGATCGAGGCGCCGGTGATGAGGAAGACGCGCATGATCGCGCCCCGCGTCGCACCCATGGTGCGCAGGATCGCGATGTCGTGCGACTTGTCCTTCACGAGCATGATGAGCCCGGAGATGATGTTGAGCGCGGCGACGAGCACGATCAGCGTCAGGATGATGAACATCACGTTCCGCTCGACTTCGAGCGCCGCGAAGAAGGTGCGATTGCGCTGGCGCCAGTCGGTGAGCAGCACCTGACGCTGGAGCCCGCTCTCGATCGCCTCCCTGGCCTCGTCGACGCGGTCGGCATTGTCGAGGAAGACCTCGACGACACTCACGTCCCCCTCGCGGTTGAAATAGCCTTGAGCCTCCCCGAGCGGCATGTAGACGAAGCTGGCGTCGAACTCCGACATGCCGATCTCGAAGATCGCCACGACCGGATAGCCCTTGATCCGGGGCGCGGTGCCGAAGGGAGTCGTGGCGCCGCGCGGCGTCACGAGCGTGAACGTGTCGCCGACTGAGAGCGACAGGGTTTCGGCGAGGCGCCGCCCGATCGCGACACCAGCCTTCGAATCGAAGTTCTCCAGGGTGCCCTGGCGCAGGTTCTTCGCAACGGCTTCGATGCGCTGCATGTCCTCCCCGCGCACGCCGCGCACCAGCACGCCGCTGCCGTTGTACTGGGAGGACCCGAAGGCCTGCCCCTCCACCATCGGGATCGCCCGGCGCACGCCCGGGATCTGGGCGACACGTGCCGAGACTTCCGCGAAGTCGGTGAGCGGCTTGTCCATCGGCGCGATGAAGATGTGGCCGTTGATGCCGACGATCTTGCCGAGGAGCTCATGGCGGAAGCCGTTCATCACGGAGAGCACGATGATAAGAGTCGCGACCCCCAGCATGATGCCGATGAACGAGAAGCCGGCGATCACCGAGACGAAGCCCTCGCGGCGGCGCGTGCGCAGATAGCGGCCGGCGAGCAGCCACTCGAAACCCGCGAAAGCCCTTGCGGGACGGAGATCAGCCTCGGCCATGCCGCCCTACCCTGCCACGCCGAGCCGCGCCGCTACGTCGGCCAGCGGCAGGGTCTCGCGCTCGCCGGTCGCGCGGCGCTTCAGCTCCACCTTGCCGTCGGCGAGGCCCTTGGGCCCGATCACGATCTGCCACGGAATGCCGATGAGGTCGGCGGTTGCGAACTTCGCGCCCGGACGCTCGTCCCGGTCGTCGTATAGCACGTCGCGACCGGCCGCGGAGAGCTCCCGGTAGAGGCGCTCGCAGGCCGCGTCGGTGCCGGAATCGCCGACCTTCAGGTTCAGGATCGCGACGTCGAAGGGCGCGATGGCTTCCGGCCAGATGATCCCGGCCTCGTCGTGGCTCGCCTCGATGACCGCGGCGACGACTCGGCTCGGGCCGATGCCATAGGAGCCCATATGGACCTCGTGCTCCTGCCCGTCCGGGCCCGTGACCTTGGCCCCCATGGGCGCGGAGTATTTGGTGCCGAAGTAGAAGATGTGCCCGACTTCGATGCCCCGCGCCGAGACCTGCTGGTCCGCCGGCAGGCTCTCGAAAGCAGCGGCGTCGTGCATCTCGGAGGTCGCGGCGTAGCGCGATGTCCAGTGGTCGACGATCCCCTGTAATCCGGCGACGTCATCGAAGTCCGTATCCTCGCCCGGGGCCGCGAAGTCCAGGTAATCCCGGTGACAGAACACCTCGCTCTCGCCGGTCGAGGCCAGGATGATGAACTCGTGGCTCAGGTTTCCGCCGATCGGGCCGGTGTCGGCACGCATGGGGATCGACTTCACGCCCATGCGCGCGAAGGTGCGAAGATAGGCCACGAACATCTTGTTATAGGCGTGCCGCGCGGCATCCTGGTCGATGTCGAAGGAATAGGCGTCCTTCATGAGGAACTCGCGCGAGCGCATGACGCCGAAGCGCGGGCGCACCTCGTCCCGGAACTTCCACTGGATGTGGTAGAGATTGAGCGGCAGGTCCTTGTAGGACCGGACGGACGACCGGAAGATGTCGGTGATCATCTCCTCGTTGGTCGGCCCGAACAGCATCTCGCGCTCGTGCCGGTCCTCGATGCGCAGCATCTCCTTGCCGTAGGCATCGTAGCGCCCCGATTCGCGCCAGAGTTCGGCGGATTGGATCGTGGGCATGAGGAGTTCGATCGCGCCCGAGCGATTCTGCTCCTCGCGGATGATCGCGTTCACCTTGTTGAGCACGCGCAAGCCAAGCGGCAGCCACGAATAGATGCCGGCGGATTGCTGCCGGATGAGGCCCGCCCGGAGCATCAGCCGGTGCGAGACGATCTCCGCCTCCTTTGGGGTCTCCCGGAGGATGGGCATGAAGTAGCGGCTCAAACGCATGGAAAGCCTTCGGATGCAGGGCTGACAGTCGATTCAGCAGGAGGACACGGCCTGCACACAACACACACGTTCCCGAAAAGACAAGCCGCTTCAAGGCCGCGCCCGGCCGCCGGAGCGGTTTGTCTTGGTAATTTGGAAGACCACGCCGATTCCTGGCAGTTAACGGCCGTCCGGGCCGGGAACTGCTGCCTTTTGAAGATGTATGCAAAAAACTGCGTCAATTCGCGCCCGAATAGGTGACAAGGTCGGATCGGGTGGCTATAAGACCGCTACTGAACGCCATATGGGAAAGACCTGAGGCGGCGGTCCGAGTTTCGGGAGGAACAAACGCCCTCGATCCGTCCTCGCAAGGATGGCGGCTGATAAAGGCCAGGGGCTAACAATGCCACAAGGCATTCGAGCAAGGCGGGAGCCTTGCTTTTTTGTTTTCAGGGGTCGCAATTCACTGCCGGATCCGCGGTGCTGCCCTCACAGCCCCCCGAGCGGCATCAGCCAGGCAGCGACAATCAGGACGAAGGCAGCCAATACCGTCGTCCACAACGCCTTCTCGCGCAGCGCCGGCATGGCGGGCGCCCCCGGCTCGCTCCCCGACACTACATCTCCGGCCTCCGCCTGGCTGCGCACGCCGAAGGGCAGCACCGCAAAGAGCCCGGTCCACCAGATCACGAAATACAGCCCGATGCCGCCGCTGATCCGCAGGCCGAAGCCCTGGACCGCGACCGCAATCGCGACGGCCGAAACCACGACCACGACGGCGAGCGTGGCCCAGAAGGACGCCGCAACGCGGTGAACCAGGGCCATGGTCAGGCCTGCTCCAGCTCGACCAGGGTGCCGCAGAAATCCTTCGGGTGCAGGAAGAGCACCGGCTTGCCGTGTGCGCCGATCTTCGGCGTCCCGTCGCCCAGCACCCGGGAGCCCGAGGCGACCAGCCGGTCGCGGGCGGCCAGGATGTCGTCCACCTCGTAGCAGACGTGGTGGATGCCGCCGCCCGGGTTCTTCTCCAGGAAGCCTGCGATCGGGGACGCGTCGCCGAGAGGCTCCAGGAGCTCCACCTTCGTGTTCGGAAGGGTGATGAACACCACCGTGACTCCGTGCTCAGGGATCGGCTCCGGAGCCGACACCTCAGCGCCGAGCGTCTCGGCATAGGTGCGGGACGCCGCCGCGATGTCCTTCACGGCAATGGCGACATGGTTCAGGCGACCGATCATCGTGCCCCTCACGAATCGTTGGGCCGCGACGCTGATCCTGCGGCGCGGCTGAAGCTCAAGCCCGGCGTCATACCTCGATCACGAGGACATGGCACGCAGGCTTCTTGCCCCACACTTCATTGACCTTGCCGCGGATGGCGCGCACGACGGCATTCTCGACGGCCTCAGGATCGCGCCGCTTCGGCTTCGGGAGAGTGTCGAGCACGTCGCCCACCGCATCCGCGATCAGGTCTGCGACTTCGTCCCCATTGCGGCTCTTGGCCGGGACGCCCATGAGATCGACGATCGGATCCCCCGCAACCTCTCCGCGCCCGTCGATGGCGATCGCGACGCTGACGATCCCCGCGAAGGCGAGCTTGCGCCGCTCCGGCAGGGCACGGTCGTTGGCGTCGGTGACGATGTCCCCGTCGCGGTAGAGGCGCCCCACCGGCACGTTGTCGATGATCTCGGCGGGCCCGGGGGCGAGCCGCACCATCGTCCCGTTCTTGGCTCTGACGACCTCCGGCACCCCCTGAGCCCGCGCGAAACGCGCATGCTCGGCGAGGTGCAGCGCCTCGCCGTGCGCTGGGATGGCGATGCGGGGCCGGGTCCACTCGTACATCCTCGCGAGTTCGCCGCGCCGGGGATGGCCCGAGACGTGGACGAGGTGGGTGCGGTCGGTCACGACGTCGACGCCGTTCGCGATCAGGCTGTTGATGATCGAGCCCACGGCTTTCTCGTTGCCGGGAATCGCGCGCGAGGAGAAAATCACCCGGTCGCCGGGGGAGAGAGCAATCTCAGGGTGCTCGTCATTGGCGATGCGGGCGAGCGCCGCCCGGGGCTCGCCCTGCGATCCCGTGAGCAGGGCCACGACCTTGTCCCGCGGGAAGTAGCCGAAGGCGTCGGCCCTGCGGAATTCAGGCAGGTCGTCGAGATAGCCGCACTCGCGCGCGACCTCGACGACCCGGTCCATGGCCCGCCCTGCGACCACGACCTCGCGGCCGGCCTCGCGCGCGGCTTCCGCCACCGAGCGCAGGCGCGCCACGTTCGACGCGAAGGTCGTGATCGCGACCCGCTCCGGAGAGGCCTTGATGAGTTCGGCGAGGGAGCGCGACACGTCGGCCTCGCTCGGGCTCACGCCCTCGCGGACGACGTTGGTGGAGTCGCAGACGAGCGCCAGCACGCCCTCGTCCCCGAGCGCCCGGAACGCGGCCTCCGAGGTGAGCGACCCGAGATAGGGCGTGTCGTCGATCTTCCAGTCGCCGGTGTGGACCACCAAGCCAGCGGGTGTGCGGATGGCGACGGCGTTCGATTCGGGGATCGAGTGGGCGACAGGCACGAACTCGATGTCGAACGGCCCGAGCGTGAGGCGTTGACCGGGCACGATCTCGTTGAGATCCACTTTGGGTGCGCCCGGCTCGGACAGGCGCCGGGTCTCAAGCAGGCCGACCGCGAAGCGGGTCGCGTAGACGGGTGCGCGCAGGCGCGGCCACATCTCGACGAGGGCGCCGATATGGTCCTCGTGGGCGTGGGTGATCAGGATGCCGAGGAGGTTGTGGCGCTCCTCCTCGATGAATCGCAGGTCCGGGTAGACGACGTCGACGCCCGGGAGGTTCTCCTCGCCGCCGAAGCCCATGCCGCAATCGACCAGGATCCATTGCCGGTCATCCTCCGGGCCGAAGCCGTAGAGGGCGGCGTTCATGCCGATTTCGCCGAGACCGCCGAGGGGAACGAAGACGAGTTCGTCCAGGTGAGACGCCATGTGTTCAGGATCCTGTCGTGCCGGTCGTCAGCGTGGCCGTTCTGGGGTGGAGAGTGGGAAAGTAAAGATCGCCCGCGTCGATGAGTTCCACGCCGTGCTCGGTCCGCAGCTCCAGGCGTCCCGCGCGGTCGAGGCCCCCGAAGATCCCTCTCCGCTCGCCTGCCGGCAGCCGGAGCGTCACCTCCATCCCGATGCCGGCCGCGCGCTCGAGCCAGAGGCGGCGGGTTGCTCCGAACGGGTCGGAGCTGAGCGAGCGATGGGCTTCCTGCCACGCCGCTAGAACTCGGGCAAAGCTGGACGCTAGGGCCTGGAAGAGCATTTCGCGGGTCAGTCCCGGCCGGATCTCCTGCAGCGAAGCGGTGGGATAGGGGGTGCCCTCGGGTGCGCTCGCGACGTTGACGCCGCACCCGATCACGATGGCGAGGCGGCCCTCGCGGCCGAGCCGGTGGCCCTCGAGCAGGATGCCGGAGACCTTGGCGCCATCGAGCAGCAGGTCGTTCGGCCATTTGAGCGCGAGGCGCGGAGCACCGACCCCGGTGACGCTCTCGACCGCCTGGTGGAGCGCCAATCCCACGACGAAACCGAGCTGCGGGGCCTGGGCAGCCTCGCAGGGATCGATCAGGAGCAGGCTGGTATAGAGGTTGCCGGGCGGCGAGGACCACTGGCGGCCGTGCCGCCCCCTGCCCGCCTGCTGCTGGGACGCGACGATCCAGAGGGCGCCGGGATCGCCCTCCTGGGCGGCCCGGAGGGCATCCTCGTTGGTCGAACCCGTGACGTCGAGGAAGACGAGCCGGTAGCCGGCGATCTCAGTCTCGGGCGGGAGGCGCACGTCAGAACAGGGACCGCGCGGCGGCGCTCGCGATGCTGACCAGCGGGGCCGGCACGAGACCGAACAGGAGCACCACGAGACTCGCGACGGCGAGCACCGCCTTGACGCCCATCGGCATCGCGTCGAACGCGCCACGCGGCTCGTCGAAATACATGACCTTCACGATGCGCAGGTAGTAGTAGGCGCCGATCACGCTGGTGACGACGCCGATGACCGCCAGCGTCACGAGGCCGGCCTGGATCGCAGCCGCGAAGACGTAGAACTTGGCGAAGAACCCGGCGAGCGGCGGGATGCCGGCGAGCGAGAACATCATCATCGCGAAGCAAAAGGCCAGTACCGGGTGAGTGCGTGCCACGCCGGAGAGGTCCTCGACGGATTCGAACATGACGTTGCCGCGCCGCATCCCAAGGATGCAGGCGAAGGCGCCGAGCGTCATCGCGAGGTAGATCGCCATGTAGATCGCGATGCCCTGGATGCCCTCCTCGGTGCCGGCGGCCAGGCCGATCAGGGCGTAGCCGACATTCGCAATCGAGGAATAAGCCATCAGGCGCTTGATGTTGCGCTGGCCGATGGCGGCAAAGGACCCGATCGCCATCGAGGCGATCGAGATGAACACGATGATCTGCTGCCACTGGTCCACGATGCCCGGGAAGGCATCCATGAACACGCGCACCGCCATCGCCATGCCGGCCATCTTGGGCGCCGCGGCGAAGAAGGCCGTGACCGGTGTCGGGGCGCCCTCGTAGACGTCCGGCGTCCACATGTGGAACGGCACGGCCGAGATCTTGAACGCGATGCCGGCCGCCACGAAGACGAGGCCGAAGACGAGGCCGGTGCTCACGGGGCCGATCAGGCTCGTGGCGATCGCCGGGAACGACACCGTTCCGGTGAAGCCGTAGACCAGCGAGGTGCCGTAGAGCAGCATGCCCGACGAAAGAGCGCCGAGGACGAAGTACTTCAGGCCGGCTTCCGTGGAGCGCACGTCGTCGCGGTGGAAGGCGGCGATGACGTAGGACGAGAGCGAGAGCAGCTCGAGCCCGAGGTAGAGCGCGATCAGGTCGTTTGCCGAGATCACCATCATCATGCCGATGGTGGACAGGACGACGAGGATCGGGAACTCGAAGCGGTAGATGCGCTCGCGGCGCATGTAATCGCCCGCGAGGATGATGCCCGCCGCCGAGCCGATCAGCGTCAGGACCTTCATGAAACGCGCGAAGGCATCGACGATGAAGGAGCCGTTGAGGGCGAGCGCCCGTCCGGGCGCCTGGAACACCACGACGAGGAGCGCGATGAGGAGTAGCGCCAGGGCACCGCCCGTGACGGTCTCAGTGGAGCGCTCGCCCCGGATGGCGCCGAGAAGCACCAGGATGAGTACGCCGGCCGCGAGGATGATCTCGGGCAGCGCCGGTCCGAAGACGAAGGGAGTCAGGGCGGGAGTCATGATGCGCCTTTAGGGAGCGGCGACGGCCGCGGTCTTGACGGTCGCGAGCGCGGCCTGGGTGCCTTTGAGAAGGCTGTCGGTGGATGCCGCGAAGCTGTCGAGGATTGGGCCGGGGTGGACGCCGTAATAGATCACGAGGAGGACGAGCGGTGCCAGGATGACCATCTCGCGGGTGGTCAGGTCCTTGATGCCCTGGAGCGCCGGCTTGGTGAGCTCGCCGTAGACGACCCTCCGGTAGAGCCAGAGCGCATAGGCCGCAGAGAGGATCACGCCGAGGGTGGCGAAGAATGCGACCCAAGGGTTGGCCCGGAAGGCGCCGAGCAGCGAAAGGAACTCGCCCACGAAGGCCGATGTGCCGGGCAGGCCCACATTCGCCATGGTGAAGATCAGGAAGGCGACCGCATAGAGCGGCATGCGGTTCACCAGGCCGCCATAGGCCGCGATCTCGCGGGTATGCATGCGGTCGTAGATCACGCCGACGCAAAGGAAGAGCGCGCCCGAGACCAGCCCGTGCGAGATCATCGTGAACATGGCGCCCTGGATGCCCTGCGGGTTCATGGAGAAGATCCCCATGGTCACGAAGCCCATATGGGCCACGGACGAATAGGCGATGAGCTTCTTCATGTCCTCCTGCATCAGGGCGACGAGGGACGTGTAGACGATCGCGACGACCGAGAGCGAGAACACCAGGGGCGCGAAATACGCGGACGCCTCGGGAAACATCGGCAGCGAGACCCGGATGAAGCCGTAGCCGCCCATTTTCAGGAGGATGGCGGCCAGGACCACGGAGCCCGCGGTCGGCGCCTCCACGTGGGCGTCGGGGAGCCAGGTGTGGACCGGCCACATCGGCATCTTCACCGCGAAGGAGGCGAAGAAGGCGAGCCAGAGCCAGGTTTGCAGGTGCGGGTCGAAGCGCGTCTGCAGCAGGGTCGGGATGTCCGTGGTGCCGGCCGCGAACCACATCGCCATGATGGCGAGCAGCATCAGGACCGAGCCGAGGAGCGTGTAGAGGAAGAACTTGAAGCTCGCGTAGATGCGGCGCTTGCCGCCCCAGATGCCGATGATGAGGAACATCGGGATCAGGCCGGCCTCGAAGAACAGGTAGAAGAGCACGAGGTCGAGCGCCGCGAAGACGCCGATCATGGTCGTCTCGAGCACCAGGAACGCGACCATGTATTCCTTGAGCCGGTGCTCGATCGATTCCCACGAGGCCAGGATGCAGAAGGGCATCAGGAACGTGGTGAGCAGGATGAACGGCATCGAGAAGCCGTCGACCCCGAGCTTGAAGCGGATCGTGTCGGTGAGCCAGACGTGGCTTTCCAGAAGCTGGAATGCCGGAGTCGCGGTGTCGAACCGGCCCCAGGCCACGAGCGACAGCAGGAAGGTCACGACCGTGGTCGCCAGGGCTGCCCAGCGGACATTGGAGCGGACGGCCTCGCTGTCGCCCCGCAGGCACAGGATGATGGCGGCGCCGACGAGCGGCAGGACCAGAAGTCCGGAGAGGATGCCGAAACCAAACATCAAAAGGCTCCTGCCGCGGGGATCCGGGCGCTGGGAATAGGCAAGCCGGGCATCAGTGGGATCCTGCCACGAGGTACCAGGTGACCAGGGCCGCGACCCCGATCAGCATCGCGAAGGCGTAGTGATAGACGTAGCCGGTCTGCACCCGCACGACGCCGCGGGTGACGTCGAGGACGCGGGCCGAGATGCCGTCCGGGCCCAGACCGTCGATGATCCTCTGATCCCCGGTGCGCCAGAAGAAGCGGCCGATCCACATGGCGGGTCGGACGAAGATCGCGTCATAGAGCTCGTCGAAGTACCACTTGTTGAGCAGGAAGCGGTACAGGAAGGGGTGCTGCGCCGCGAGGGCTGCCGGCCGGCGCGTGTCGCGGATGTAGAAGAGGTAAGCGAGCACGAAGCCCAGCACCATCATGATGGTGGGGATCCACGGGATCAGCGCCGGGACGTGGTGGATCTCCTCGAGGATCTTGTTTTCCGGCCCGGTGAAGAGCGAGCCCTTCCAGAAGGCGTCATAGCTGTGGCCGATGAAGGCCTCCTTGAAGGCGAAGCCCGCCACCACCGCGCCGAGCGCCAGGACGCCGAGGGGAATGAGCATCACGAGCGGGCTCTCATGCGGCGTGTGGGTGCCGTGGTGGTGGCCGTGCTCATGATCGGCATGCGAGGCCGGCTCGACGTCGCGGCTGCGGTCGTCGTGCTCCACGCCCTCGTGGTCGCCGTGGACGTGGTGCTGGTCATGGGCGCCCCAGCGCTTACCCCCCTCGAAGGTGAGGAAGAACAGCCGCCAGGAGTAGAAGGAGGTCATGAAGGCGGCGAGCACGGTCGCCAGGAAGGCGAAATTCGCGCCGGGGCGGTGCGAGACGAACGCCGCCTCGATGATGGCGTCCTTAGAGTAGTAGCCGGCCGTGAACGGGAAGCCGGTGAGCGCCAGCGTGCCAATCGCCATCATGGCGGCCGTGAACGGGATGTAGCGGCGGAGCTGCCCCATGTTCCGGATGTCCTGCTCGTGGTGCATCGCGTGGATGACCGAGCCGGCGCCGAGGAACAGCAGCGCCTTGAAGAAGGCGTGCGTGAAGAGGTGGAAGATGCCGGCCGAATAGGCTCCGACGCCGAGCGCGACGAACATGTAGCCGAGCTGGGAGCAGGTCGAATAGGCGATGACCCGCTTGATGTCGTTCTGGACGAGGCCAACCGTGGCCGCGAAGAAGGCCGTGATGGCGCCGATGACCGTGACGACCGAGAGCGCCGTCGGGGCATACTCGAAGAGGGGCGACAGGCGCGCGACCATGAAGACGCCGGCCGTCACCATGGTGGCGGCGTGGATGAGGGCCGAGACCGGGGTCGGGCCCTCCATGGCGTCCGGGAGCCAGGTGTGGAGCAGGAACTGGGCCGACTTGCCCATGGCGCCCATGAAGAGCAGCAGGCAGGCGAGCGTCACCGCATTCCAGTCGTAGCCGAGGAAGTGGAAGCGCGCGTTCGCGACTTCCCCAACCCGGGGGAAGATCTGGTCGAAGGCGACCGAGTTGAACAGCACGAAGACCAGGAAGATGCCGAGCGCGAAGCCGAAGTCGCCGACGCGGTTGACGATGAAGGCCTTCATGGCCGCCGCGTTGGCGGATTCCTTGTGGTACCAGAAGCCGATGAGCAGGTAGCTCGCGAGGCCCACGCCCTCCCAGCCGAAGAACATCTGGACCAAGTTGTCCGACGTCACCAGCATCAGCATCGCGAAGGTGAAGAGCGAAAGGTAAGCGAAGAAGCGCGGCCTGTGCGGGTCCTCGTGCATGTAGCCGATGGAGTAGAGGTGCACGAGCGCCGAGACCGTGTTCACGACCACGAGCATGACGGCCGTCAGGGTGTCGATCCGGAAGGCCCAGTCGACCACGAGGTCGCCGGAGGCCATCCACTGCGCCACCTGGACCCGCGTCCCACCGGAGCCGAAGCCCACGGAGAACAGCGCGACCCAGGAGAGGGCGGCCGCCACGGCAAGCAGGGCCGTGGTGACGATCTCGCTCGGGCGCGGCCCGATCACGCGCCCGAACAGGCCCGCGATGAGGAAGCCTACGAGCGGCAGGAAGACGATCGCGTGATACATGACCAATCCGGCGTTTGGGGCCTCAGCCCCGCATCATGTTGATGTCCTCAACCGCGATGGAGCCGCGGTTGCGGAAGAAGACTACGAGGATGGCGAGGCCGATCGCGGCCTCCGCGGCGGCGACCGTCAGGATCAGCAGCGCGAAGATTTGGCCGACGATGTCCCCGAGGTGGGTCGAGAAGGCCACGAAATTGATGTTCACGGCGAGCAGGATGAGCTCGACCGACATCAGGATGACGATGACGTTCTTGCGGTTGAGGAAGATGCCGAACACGCCCAGCGTGAACAGCACCGCGGCAACCGTCAGGTAATGGCTCAGGCCGATTGTCATGGCGCGCTCCTTAGGGCTGCCGATCGGGATTGAGGCGCTCGTGAAATCCCATCACGGAGCCTCACAGGCCCTGGCGGAAGGGAACCTTCCGGACCTCGATGGCGGTTTCCTGCGTGCGGGCGTTCTGCCGGGAGATGTCCTGGCGGCGCACGCCGACCCGCTCGCGCAGCGTCAGCACGATCGCGCCGATCATGGCCACGAGCAGGATCAGGCCCGCCGCCTGGAAGAAGTAGAAATACTGCGTGTAGAGCACCTGCCCGATGGCCTCGGTATTGGTCATCACATGGGCAGGCGGGATCGGAACCGCCGGGGTGCGGATGAGCTCCGGATCGATCACCCAGGTGCCGACCACGAGCAGGAGCTCGATCAGGAAGATAATCCCAATGAGCGCCCCGACGGGCAGGTATTGCAGGAAGCCCTGGCGCAGCTCGGCGAAATCCACGTCGAGCATCATGACGACGAAGAGGAACAGAACCGCGACCGCGCCGACATAGACGATGACCAGGATCATCGCCAGGAACTCCGCCCCCATCATGAGGAAGAGCCCCGCCGCGTTCACGAAGGCGAGGATCAGGAACAGCACCGACTGCACGGGATTGCGCGAGGCGATCACCATGAAGCCCGAGGCGACCGTGAGGGTCGCGAAGAGATAGAAGAAGGCGGCGTTGACCGTCATGGTGCCCTGAATGCCTCTTGGCCGCCGGCGGTTCGGCGGCCCGTCTATAGTTTCACAATCCGGTCGGGACAAGCCGCCGGAAGCCTGCCCTCCCCTTCCTGGTGGGAGAGTGAGGGAAAAGCCTGGTCCACGGGAACCTGAGCAGTTCCTGCTGGAAGGGGCTCGCCCCCGTCCGGATCATCCCCCGCGGGGGAATTAGCGGTACGGCGCGTCCTTCTGGATGTTGCGGGCGATCTCGCGCTCCCAGCGGGCGCCGTTCTCCAGAAGCTTGTTCTTGTCGTAGAGGAGTTCCTCGCGGGTCTCGACCGAGAACTCGAAATTCGGTCCCTCGACGATGGCATCCACCGGGCAGGCCTCCTGGCACAGGCCGCAATAGATGCACTTCACCATGTCGATGTCGTAGCGGGTGGTGCGGCGGGTGCCGTCGTTCCGCCGCGGGCCCGCTTCGATCGTGATGGCCTGGGCCGGGCATACGGCCTCGCAGAGCTTGCAGGCGATACAGCGCTCTTCCCCGTTGGGGTAGCGGCGCAGCGCGTGCTCGCCCCGGAACCGCGGGCCGCGATGGCCCATCTCGAAGGGGTAGTTGATCGTCGCCTTCGGCTTGAAGAAGTACTTCATGGCGAGGAAGAACCCCGACACGAACTCCTTCAGCAGAAGGGCGCGGGCAGCATGGTCGAGCTTCATGGGCTCGGTCTCCGATGGTTTACGATGCGACCCGGGGCGCGAGGTCGAGGAGCTTCAGGACGAACGCGACCAGCACGACCATGAAGAGCGAGATCGGCAGGAACACCTTCCAGCCGAGCCGCATGAGCTGGTCGTAGCGGTAGCGCGGCACCATCGCCTTCACGATGGCGATGAGGAAAAACAGGAAGCTGGCCTTCAGGACGAACCAGACGATCCCCGGCACCCAGGTGAAGGGCGCGAAGGGGATCGGCGACAGCCAGCCGCCCATGAACAGGATGGCGCCAAGCGCGCACATGGTCATGATGGCCACGTACTCGCCGAGCATGAAGAGGAGATAGGGCGTCGAGGAGTACTCGACCGCGAAGCCGGCCACGAGCTCGGACTCGGCCTCCGGGAGGTCGAAGGGCGGGCGGTTCGTCTCGGCCATGGCCGAGATGAAGAAGATCACGAACATCGGGAAGAGCGGCAGCCAGTACCAGCCCAGGATGCCGAGGGCCGTGTCCTGCGCCATCACGATCCGCGACAGGTTGAGGGACCCGGCACACATCAGGACGGTGACGATCACGAAGCCGATGGAGACCTCGTAGGACACCATCTGGGCCGCGGAGCGCAGGGCGCCGAGGAACGGGTACTTCGAGTTCGAGGCCCAGCCCCCGATGATGATGCCGTAGACCCCGAGCGAGGAGATCGCGAAGATATAGAGGATGCCGACATTGATGTCGGCGAGCGCCCAGCCCTCGTTGAGCGGGATCACCGCCCAGGAGGCGAGCGCCAGCACGGCGGTCAGCAGGGGGGCCAGCAGGAACAGGCCCTTGTTGGCCGAGGCCGGGATCACCGGCTCCTTGAGCACGAACTTCAGCAGGTCCGCGAAGCTCTGCATCAGGCCCCAGGGCCCGACCACGTTCGGGCCGCGGCGCAGCTGCACCGCCGCCCAGATCTTGCGGTCGGCGTAGAGGGCGTAGGCGATGTAGGTGAGGAGGAGGACGATCATGAGCAGGCTCTTGCCCACCATGAGCGCGACCATCAGGAGCGTGTCCGCAAGATCCATGATCCTGACCCTTTATTCCGCCGCCTGGAGCTTGTCGCCCCGGGCCAGCGCCGAGCACTCCGCCATCACGCCGGAGGCGCGGGCGATCGGGTTGGTGAGATAGAAGTCGCCGATCGGGCTCACGAAGGGCTCCCGGCCCGGCTCGCCGCCGATGCCAGCGAGCGCCGCCACGGCCCCTGCCACGTCGCCTGGTGCGATGCTCTCGATGGCAGCGAAGTGGGGGTACTCACCGTAGAGCTTCTTGCGTAAGACATTGAGCGAGTCGAACGGCAGCTTGTGGCCGAGCACGTCCGACAGGGCCCGGAGCACCGCCCAGTCCTCGCGGGCGTCGCCCGGCGCGAAGGCGGCCCGGTTAGCAAGCTGGACCCGCCCTTCCGTATTCACGTAGGTCCCGGACTTCTCCGTGTAGGCTGCGCCTGGGAGGATCACGTCCGCCCGGTGAGCGCCGCGGTCGCCATGGGTGCCCTGGTAGATCACGAAGGCGCCGGGCGCGATCTCGATCTCGTCGGCGCCGAGGTTGAAGAGCACGTCGACCCCGCCCTCGGCCATCCGGGCGGCGGTCAGGGCGCCCTCACCGGGCACGAAGCCGAGATCGAGCGCGCCGACCCGGGAGGCGGCGGTGTGAAGGACCGAGAAGCCGTTCCAGCCTTCCGCGACCGCGCCGACGCTCTGCGCGAGCTGGGCCGCCATGGAGAGGATCGCGAGGCCGTCGGGGCGCAGGAGAGCCCCCTGCCCCACGATGATGAGGGGACGCTTGGCGTCGCGGAGCTTCTCCGCGAAGGAGTGGCGCCCGGCGAGCACATCCGCCAGGGTCTCGGGGCCGGCGCCGAGGTAATCGTACTTGTAGGTGAGGTTCACGTTCTCGCCGATCATCCCGATCGGCGGCGGGGCGACGCGCCAGCGCTTGCGGATGCGCACGTTGACCAGCGACGCCTCGATACGGGGATTCGAGCCCACGATCAGGATCGCGTCCGCGTCCTCGATGCCCGCGATGGTGCTGTTGAAAAGGTAGGACGCGCGGCCGTAGGCCGGGCTCAGCGCCGTCCCGTCCTGGCGGGCGTCGATATTGGCGACGCCGAGGCTCTGCATCAGGAGCTTCAGCGCATAGGTCTCCTCGACCGCCGCGAGATCGCCCACGATGGCGCCGATCCGGTTCGGGGCCGTGCCCTTCACCCGGTTGGCGACGGCCGCAAACGCCTCGGGCCAGGAGGCCGGACGCAGCTTGCCGTCGACCCTCACGAAGGGGCGATCGAGCCGCTGCAGGCGAAGCCCGTCGACCACGTGGCGGGTCTTGTCAGTGATCCACTCCTCGTTAATGGCCTCGTTGACGCGGGGCAGGATGCGCATCACCTCGCGGCCGCGGGAATCGACCCGGATGTTGGACCCGACCGCGTCCATGACGTCGACCGAATCGGTCTTGGTCAGCTCCCACGGGCGGAAATTGAAGGCCTCGGGCTTATGGACGAGGGCGCCGACGGGGCAGAGGTCGGCCGCGTTCGACTGCAGCTCGGAGCCGAGCGCCCGCTCGAGGTAGCTCGTGATCTCCATGTCCTCGCCGCGCCAGAGGGCGCCGAGATCCTCGACGCCCGCGACCTCGGTGGTGAAGCGGACGCAGCGGGTGCAGTGGATGCACCGGTTCATGGCGGTCTTGATGAGCGGGCCGAGGTACTTGTCGACGACCGCGCGCTTGTTCTCGTGGAAGCGCGAGGTGTCGACCCCGTAGGCCATGGCCTGGTCCTGCAGGTCGCATTGGCCGCCCTGGTCGCAGATCGGGCAGTCGAGGGGATGGTTGATGAGGAGGAACTCCATCACCCCTTCGCGGGCCTTCTTCACGGTCGGCGTCTTGGTGTTGACGACCGGCGGCTCGCCGTTCGGGCCCGGGCGGCAGTCGCGCACGGACCAGGCGCAGGAGGCCACGGGCTTCGGTGCGCCCTTCAGTTCCACCAGGCACATGCGGCAGTTGCCCGCGATGGACAGGCGCTCGTGGAAGCAGAAGCGCGGGATCTCGGCGCCTGCGGCTTCCGCGGCCTGGAGCAGCGTGAATTCCGGCGGAACGTCAACCTCGATGCCGTCGACGATAAGCTTGGTCATTTCGATCGTGCCTTAGATGCTTCGGCTCACTCCGCCGCCATCGGAACGGGGTCCATGTGCGGGTTCGCGGCGTAGTTGTCGATGCGTTTCTCGATTTCGTGCCGGAAGTGGCGGATGAGACCCTGGATCGGCCAGGCCGCCGCATCGCCGAGCGCGCAGATCGTGTGACCCTCGATCTGGGTCGAGACCTCGAGCAGCATGTCGATCTCGCGCTTCTGGGCGCGGCCTTCCGCCATGCGGGTCACCACGCGCCACATCCAGCCCGTGCCTTCGCGGCAGGGCGTGCACTGGCCGCAGGACTCGTGCTTGTAGAAGTAGGCGAGGCGCGCGATGGCCCGGATCACGTCGGTGGACTTGTCCATGACGATCACGGCGGCGGTGCCGAGGCCCGACTTCATGTTCCGCAAGGTGTCGAAGTCCATGTAGGCGTCGGCGATCTGCTCGGCCGGCACCATCGGGACCGAGGAGCCGCCGGGGATCACGGCGAGCAGGTTGTCCCAGCCGCCGCGGATGCCGCCGCAATGGCGGTCGATCAGCTCGCGGAAGGTGAGACCCAGCTCCTCCTCGACGTTGCAGGGCTTGTTGACGTGGCCGGAGACGCAGAAGAGCTTGGTGCCGGTGTTGTTGGGCCGGCCGATGCCGGCGAACCAGGCGCCGCCGCGACGCAGGATCGTGCCCGCCACGGCGATCGACTCCACGTTGTTGACGGTCGTGGGGCAGCCATAGAGGCCCATATTGGCGGGGAACGGGGGCTTCAGGCGCGGCATGCCCTTCTTGCCCTCCATGCTCTCGATGAGAGCCGTCTCCTCGCCGCAGATATAGGCGCCGGCGCCGTGGTGGACGTAGAGGTCGAAGGGGTAGCCGTGGCTGTTGTCCTTGCCGATCAGCCCAGCCTCGTAGGCCTCGTCCACCGCCCGCTGCAACGCCAGGCGCTCCTGGATGTACTCGCCGCGGACATAGATGTAGGCCGCGTTTGCCCCCATCGCGAAGGAGGCGATGAGGCAGCCCTCGATCAGGAGATGCGGGTCGTGCCGCATGATCTCCCGGTCCTTGCAGGTTCCGGGCTCCGACTCGTCGGCATTGACCACAAGGTAATGCGGACGCCCGTCCGACTGCTTGGGCATGAAGGACCACTTCAGCCCGGTCGGGAATCCCGCGCCGCCGCGGCCGCGCAGGCCCGACTTCTTCATCTCGTCGATGATCCAGTCCCGACCCTTCTCGAGCAGGAACTTGGTCCCGTCCCAGGCGCCGCGCATTTTCGCGGCCTGAAGGCCGGGGGAATGGAACCCGTAGAGGTTCGTGAAAATCCGGTCTCTGTCCTGAAGCATCTCACATCACCTGGGGTCAGGACTTGTTGAAGGGTGCTTTGTCGTTCTTCGGAACGACCACGTCGGGCTTGCTTTCGCTGCCGTCGCGGCGCTTCTTCGCCTTGGCGGGCGGCGTCCCGGCGACGGGAGTCGTCTCGGCGGCTGGCACCACCTTGCCATCCTCCGGATTCGATGGAGTCGGCACGTAGGACTTTGAGCTCTGCGGCGCCGGGCGGATGCCGTCGGCCGAACCGGGCTGCACCACCGTGGCCTTGGAAGGATCGGCTGCCGCCTTCTGGTCGGCCGGGTTGATCGGGCGCTCGCCCTCCTTGGCGCGCTCTGCCGGCGTGTCGGCGACGGGGCTCTCGATGGGCCGGCCGGCGGTGGGCTTCGCGGCCTTCACCTGCTCGGGAATGCTCGCCTTGGCGGCGGCCTCTTCGCCGGTCGCCTTGACGGCCTCCTCCTCGAAGCGCTTGCGCCAGGCTCCGATCTGGGACCCGTCGTAGAGGCTGGGATCCGTGAGAGTGTCCACGGCCTCGTGCGGCTCCGACGCGTGGCGGCCGATCTGGGACCCGGTCTTCACGGGCCGGCCGGCGGCGAGATCGTCGAGCAGCTTCTCGAAGTTCTCCGGATTCAGATCCTCGTAGTAGTGGTCGTTGATCTGAACCATCGGGGCGTTGCAGCAGGCGCCGAGGCATTCGACCTCGAGCCAGGAGAAGTTCCCGTCGGCCGAGACGTGCCGCTCGTCGCCGACACGGCGCTGCAGCACCTCCTTGATGGCTCCGGCTCCGCGCAGCGCACAGGGCGTCGTGCCGCAGAACTGGATGAAGTACTTCCCCACGGGATCGAGGTTGAACATCGTGTAGAAGGTCGCGACCTCCATGACCCGGATCGAGGCCATGTTGAGCTTCGCGGCCACCACGTCGATCGCCTTCTGGGGCAGCCAGCCACCGTTCTGCTCCTGGGCGCGCCAGAGGAGTGCGATCACCGCCGAGGCCTCGCGGCCGGGCGGGTACTTGGCGATCTGCTGGTCCGCGAACGCCTCGTTTTCGGGCGTGAACGCGAACGACTCGGGCTGAAGCTCTGGCGGAGCGAGCTTGCGAACGGCCATTCTTCTCTTCTCCTCGCCGTCGCGGCCGGGCTTGGCCCGGCCGTTCACGGCTTGAATCGTCCTGAGCGCCGCAACGGCGCGGATGCCCGGCTCGCAGTGCCGGGCACGGTTGTCTTAGCGGTCGACCTCGCCGAACACGATGTCGAGGGAGCCCAGCACGCCGGCGACGTCGGCCAGCATGTGGCCCCGGCACATGAAATCCATGCCCTGGAGATGGGCAAAGCCGGGCGCACGGATATAGGCGCGGTACGGCTTGTTGGTGCCGTCAGCCACCAGGTACACGCCGAACTCGCCCTTCGGCGCCTCGACGGGCACGTAGACCTCCCCGGCCGGCACGTGGAAGCCCTCGGTGAAGAGCTTGAAGTGCTGGATCAGGGCTTCCATCGAGCGCTTCATATCCCGGCGGGACGGCGGGACGACCTTGCCGTCATTCGTCGAAATGGCGCCCTGCCCGGCCGGCTCCCGAAGCTTCTGGATGCACTGGAGCATGATGCGCACGCTCTGGCGCATCTCCTCCATGCGGATGAGCTGCCGGTCGTAGTTGTCGCCGTTCTTGCCCACGGGGATGTCGAACTCGAGCTCCTCGTAGCACTCGTAGGGCTGCGACTTGCGCAGGTCCCAGGCGGCTCCCGAGCCGCGCACCATCGGCCCCGAGAAGCCCCACTTCCAGCAATCCTCCAGCGTCAGCACGCCGATATCGACGTTGCGCTGCTTGAAGATGCGGTTGTTCATCACGAGGTCGTCGAGGTCGTCGAGCGTCTTCGGGAAGGTGTGGCACCACTCCTCGATGTCGTCGAGGAGCTGGGTCTGCATGTCCTGCCTGACGCCGCCGACGCGGAAGTAGTTCGCATGCATGCGCGAGCCGGAGACGCGCTCGTAGAAGATCATCAGCTTCTCGCGCTCCTCGAAGCCCCAGAGGGGCGGCGTGAGCGCGCCGACATCCATGGCCTGCGTGGTCACGTTGAGGAGGTGCGACTTGATCCGGGACAGCTCGAGCCACAGCACGCGGATCAGCTGCCCGCGGCGGGGCACCTGGATGCCGAGCAGCTTCTCGATCGCGACGCAGAAGCCGTGCTCCTGGCTCATCGGGGAGCAGTAGTCGAGCCGGTCGAAATAGGGGATCGCCTGGAGATAGGTTTTGTACTCGCAGAACTTCTCGGTTCCGCGGTGCAGCAGGCCGATATGGGGATCGACCCGCTCGACGATCTCGCCGTCGAGCTCCAGCACCAGGCGCAGAACGCCGTGGGCCGCAGGATGCTGCGGCCCGAAGTTGATCGTGAAGTTCCGGATATTATGCTCGGTCATGACGGCCTTTACCGGGTGCTAGGCTTTGGCTTTCTCGTCCCCCGGCAGCACATAATCCGTGCCTTCCCAGGGGGAGAGGAAATCGAAGTTGCGGAATTCCTGCGGGAGCTTCACGGGCTCGTAGACCACGCGGCCCTGGGCGGCGTCGTAGCGAACCTCGACGAAACCCGTCAGCGGGAAGTCCTTGCGCAGGGGATGACCCTCGAAGCCGTAATCCGTAAGGAGGCGGCGCAGGTCCGGGTGGCCGGAGAACAGCACCCCATAGAGGTCGTAGGTTTCACGCTCGTACCAGTTCGCGGCCGGGAAGAGGTCGACGATCGAGGGCACGGGCGTGACGTCATCGGCCTCGACCTTGACGCGAATGCGCCGGTTAAACTGCGGCGACAGGAACTGATAGACCACGTCGAAGCGCCGCTCGCGGGCCGGATAATCCGCGCCGCAGATGCTGACAAAGCAGACGAAGCGGCATTGCGGATCGTCGCGAAGGAAGGTCACGACCCGCACGATGTCCTCGCCGCGGGCGACGAGTGTCAGTTCGCCGAAGGCAATCGCCTTGTCCGTGATCGCCTCGCCGAGGGACGAGGCGATGTGCTCGCCCAAGGCTTCCAGTTCCGCGTCCATGTGGTCTCTCGTGTGCGCCCCTGCCCCAACCGGCCTTGGGAGCGGATTCATCCATTAGCGCTCGATCGTTCCCGTCCGGCGGATCTTCTTCTGCAGCAGCAGCACGCCGTAGAGGAGCGCCTCGGCCGTGGGCGGGCACCCCGGCACGTAGATGTCCACAGGCACGATGCGGTCGCAGCCGCGGACCACCGAGTAGGAGTAGTGATAGTACCCGCCGCCGTTGGCGCACGATCCCATTGAGATGACGTAGCGCGGCTCCGGCATCTGGTCGTAGACCTTGCGGAAGGCGGGCGCCATCTTGTTGGTGAGCGTGCCAGCCACGATCATCACGTCGGACTGGCGCGGGCTGGCGCGCGGGGCGAATCCGAAGCGCTCGGCGTCGTAGCGCGGCATCGACATGTGCATCATCTCGACCGCGCAGCAGGCCAGACCGAAGGTCATCCACATGAGCGAGCCGGTGCGCGCCCAAGTGATGAGATCCTCGGTGGAGGTCACGATAAAGCCTTTGTCCGCGAGCTCGTCGCGGACATTGGTGAAGAACGGGTCGGTGTCCCCGATCCGCTTGCCGGTCGCCGGATCGACGGCGTCCTCAGGCTGCGGAGCGATCACGCGGGACTGGGAATTGGCGATCAGTCCCATTCAAGGGCTCCCTTCTTCCACTCGTACACGAAGCCCACGGTCAGCACGCCGAGGAACAGCATCATCGACCAGAACCCGAACCAGCCGAGATCCCCGAAGGTGATCGCCCAGGGGAAGAGGAAGGCGACTTCGAGATCGAAGATGATGAAGAGGATGGCGACCAGGTAGAACCGCACGTCGAATTTCATGCGGGCATCGTCGAAGGCATTGAAGCCGCACTCGTAGGCCGACAGCTTCTCGGTGTCGGGGCGGGAATAAGCCACGAGGAAGGGCGCTACGAGCAGCGCCAATCCGATCCCGAGCGAGACGCCGATGAAGATTACGAGGGGCAGGTAGTCGGCGAGGAGATTCGTCATGCGACACCAAACAGGACGGGCACGGCGCGTCCGGCCGGCCGGCACACCCGGATCTAAGCCCGCCCGGACCCGATTCCAGGCCGGTGCGGCAATTCGTGGAATGCGGGCGTGGATTATCTCAGCCGCCCTACCCTGGCAAGTGTTTGCCGCGTCGCACAAACACGAGCCCCCGCAGAAAATCCGGGGTCAGGACGTCGCCCGGCGCGCCGCGACCGCAGCCTTGCGGTTCGCGACCTCCTCGGCCCGGTCCGCCGCGACCTCGGCCTTCGCCCGGGCCTCGCACCGGGCCCTGATTTCGTCGAGTTCTTCCTGGGTCAGGCGCTCGATGCCGATGAACACGTTCTGGGCGGCGCTCGCCCGGATCAGCTCGTCCAACTTGGCCTGAATCGCGGCCCCGTCCCGGTTCTGGGTGTTCTGGATCAGGAACACCATCAGGAAGGTCACGATGGTCGTGCCGGTGTTGATGAGGAGCTGCCAAGTATCCGAGAAGCCGAAAAGCGGCCCGGTGACCGCCCAGAGGACGATCACGCCCACGCAGAGCATGAAGGTGGCGGGCTTGCCCGTGGCATGGGCCACCTTGGCGGCGAAGTCGGAGAACAGCTTCGAGAACCACATGGTCCACGCCTTGACTCGGGGAGCGGCGTCGCCAGGCCCCCGGGTAAGCGAGGCCGTTCCAGCCCTATAACGCAAGAACGACGCAAATCGACTCATAAGATACGTTAGGAGAGCGGCAGGCATTAAGCGGAACGGGATCCGGCTCCGTTACGGGATCCGGCTCCGTCGCGTGACGTTCCGCCGGCCTAGTCATGCTGGCGCGAGCACGGTCCCGCACCCAAGATCGAGGCAGTTGCGAAACTGGCGCATAGTGTTTTGGAATGAGAGGGCAGGATGGGGCGGGCTACATCGGCCCCCACGCGCCAGGGCCAAGCGTAAAGCCGGAGATTGGCGGAGGCCGAATCTCTTCAGCCCGTATCCTGTTAGGCTGGTACTGGAAGGCAATCGGCCTTCTCTGTAGAGAAGTGGCGCGGGCGACGGGGCTCGAACCCGCGACCTCCGGCGTGACAGGCCGGCACTCTAACCAACTGAGCTACGCCCGCGCAAAACCGCTTCACCAGCGGTATGTCGGCGGTTTACGGGGCGCCCTTCCCCCTGTCAAGCACTGCATGCGGCCGCGGCCCAACATTGTTGGGAAAATCGTGCAAAGCCTTGTCAGCAAAAGGAAAAGTCATGGCCTGGAGGGGTTTGGTGGGCGGTGACGGGCTCGAACCGCCGACCCGCTGCGTGTAAAGCAGCTGCTCTACCAACTGAGCTAACCGCCCATCCAATGCCGGGGCGCCGCCGTGGGCGCCGGCCAATCCGTCTCAGATAAAAAGATAAGGCCGACAACGCAAGCGCAGTCGGCCTTCCGGAGCCTGCAAAACTCCGATCGGGACCCGGCCTCAACCGTTCAGAGCTTCCTTGAGGCCGGCGCCGGCACGGAACTTGGGGCTCTTGGAGGCAGGCACCTGCACCTTCTCGCCGGTGCGCGGGTTGCGGGCTTCCCCGGCAGCGCGTTCGGCCACCCCGAAGGTGCCGAAGCCCACGATCTTGACCTCTTCACCCCGCTTCAGGGCGTCCGTGATGGCTTCCAGGGCGGCGTCGATGGCCTCGCCCGCCTGCCCCTTGGACAGGCCGATCCTCTCGGCTACGGCACTGACGAGTTCGCCTTTGTTCATCGAATTCTCCTCACCATGATCACGGCCGCGCACACACACCTGCAGCCGTTTCGGGGTGCCTCCTGTGGCGCAAAGAGGGGGCCCGCGCAACCCTCAAAAAGCGCAGCAACAACGGAACGCATGGCCTTGAATTGAAACGAAAAAAGCCTCCGGATTTCTCCGGAGGCTCTTGATCCTCGAAGGCGCCGGCCCTAGTGGGCGACGACGCCCGGTGCCTCGTCCTCCGCGGCCGGATTCGCGGCGGGCTTGGCGGCCGCAGCGCTGGCCTCGTCCCACTCGATCGGCTCGGGCAGGCGGACCAGCGCTTGCTGAAGCACCTGGTCCATGCGGGAGACCGGCACGATCTCCAGGCCGTTCTTCACGCTCGCCGGGATGTCGACGAGATCCTTGGCGTTCTCCTCCGGGATCAGCACCTTCTTGATGCCGCCGCGGAGCGCCGCCAGGAGCTTCTCCTTCAACCCGCCGATCGGGAGCACGCGGCCCCTGAGCGTCACCTCGCCCGTCATCGCGATGTCGCGGCGCACCGGGATCCCGGTGATCACCGACACGATGGCGGTCGCCATGGCGATGCCGGCCGAGGGACCATCCTTCGGGGTCGCGCCTTCCGGCACGTGCACGTGGATGTCCCGCCGGTCGAACATCGGCGGTTCGACGCCAAAGTCGAGGGCGCGGGAGCGGACGTAGGACGCCGCCGCCGAGATCGACTCTTTCATGACGTCGCGCAGGTTGCCCGTGACCGTCATCTTGCCCTTGCCGGGCATCATGATGCCTTCGATCGTGAGCAGCTCGCCGCCGACCTCCGTCCAGGCCAGGCCCGTGACGGCGCCCACCATGTCCTCGGTCTCGGCCTCGCCGTAGCGGAAGCGCGGGGGCCCGAGGAAGTCGGGCAGGTTCTCGGGCGTGACATCGACCCGCTTGACCTTCGAGAGCAGGATCTCCTTCACGGCCTTGCGGACGAGATTGGCGAGCTCCCGCTCCAGGTTGCGCACGCCCGCCTCACGGGTGTAGCGCCGGACGAGCATCAGCAGGCCCTCGTCGTCGATCGACCACTCCTTCTCGTCCAGGCCATGCTTCTTCATGGCGGACGGGATCAGGTGGCGACGGGCGATCTCGGCCTTCTCCTCCTCGGTGTAGCCGGCGATGCGGATCACCTCCATGCGGTCGAGGAGCGGGGCCGGGATGTTGAGCGTGTTCGCCGTCGTCACGAACATCACGTTCGAGAGATCGTAATCGACCTCGAGGTAATGGTCGTTGAAGGTCGAGTTCTGCTCCGGATCCAGCACCTCGAGGAGGGCCGCCGACGGATCGCCGCGGAAGTCCATGCCCATCTTGTCGATCTCGTCGAGCAGGATGAGCGGGTTGGACGTCTTGGCCTTCCTCATGGACTGGATGATCTTGCCGGGCATCGAGCCGATATAGGTCCGCCTGTGGCCGCGGATCTCCGCCTCGTCGCGGACGCCGCCGAGCGACATGCGCACGAACTCGCGGCCCGTGGCCTTGGCGATCGACTTGCCCAGCGAGGTCTTGCCGACGCCGGGCGGGCCGACGAGGCACAGGATCGGGCCGGTGAGCTTGTTGGCCCGCTGCTGCACGGCCAGGTACTCGACCATCCGCTCCTTGACCTTCTCGAGACCGTAATGGTCGTTGTCGAGCACGTCCTGGGCGGCCTTGAGATCCTTCTTGATCTTCGAGCGCTTGCCCCACGGGATGCCCAGCATCCAGTCGAGGTAGTTGCGCACGACGGTCGCTTCCGCCGACATCGGGGACATCTGACGCAGCTTCTTGAGCTCGCCCATGGCCTTGTCGCGGGCTTCCTTCGAGAGCTTGGTCTTCTCGATCTTCTCCTCGAGTTCGGCGAGCTCGTCGCGGCCATCCTCGTCGCCGAGCTCCTTCTGAATGGCCTTCATCTGCTCATTCAGGTAGTACTCGCGCTGGGTCTTCTCCATCTGACGCTTGACGCGGGTCCGGATCCGCTTCTCGACCTGGAGGACGGAGATCTCGCTCTCCATCAGGCCAAGAACCTTCTCGAGCCGCTGGGCGACGGTCGGGATCTCGAGGATCGCCTGCTTGTCGGCGATCTTGATCGCCAGGTGCGAGGCGATCGTATCGGCGAGCTTGGCGGGCTCCTCGATCTGGGTCACGGCCGAGACGACCTCGGGCGAGACCTTCTTGTTGAGCTTCACATAGTTCTCGAACTCGGAGATCACCGAGCGGGCAAGCGCCTCCGCCTCGATCTGGTCGCCGAGCGCGTCGGGGAGAACCTCGGCCTCCGCCTCGTAGAAATCCTCGGTGCGGGTGTAGCCCTTGACGCTGGCCCGGCTCGCGCCCTCGACCAGCACCTTGACGGTGCCGTCGGGCAGCTTCAGGAGCTGCAGGACGCTCGCCAGCGTGCCGACCTTGTAGATCGCGTCGGTCGCCGGATCGTCGTCGGTGGCGTCGATCTGGGTCGCCAGCAGGATGTGACGGTCGGCCTTCACGACCTCCTC